>OLVX01003229.1_pt1 | contig 10551 bp, 6 predicted proteins | sample 1673271 | NCBI WGS metagenome assembly OLVX01 (sample SAMEA3178939, study PRJEB25190) | human gut metagenome | biome: human gut; feature: human-associated habitat; material: faeces | place: Austria | collected 2013 | reverse complement strand
ACAACACGGTCTGCAAGAGGAATGATCTTCATAGTTCTTGCCCTCCTATAATAAATATAATGATAAACTTTTTTGGCCCGGAAGCTCTCGTTTTCTTCGTTCCCGGTGTTTAGCACTCCATTTCTCTGAGTGCTAACTGTATTGTACTCATCTCGACTGCAAAAATCAAGAGGTTTGCGGCATTTTTTTGTTAAGATTTTATGACAGAAAAGCGGCTCTTCTTGCGAAGAGCCGCTTTTCATCATACGACCGCGTGTTTTTTCAAAAATCTTTCGTAAGCCGGTTTCGGCAGGAGGATGCGGCCCGCCAGCGGCTGAAGGGCCGCCGTGACGGTATCGCAGGGGGCGCACTCGCCGTCAGCAGTCGCGACGATGGGGCCGCGGCCATCCACCGGGCGGAGGGCTACACATCTGGCGCGGCGGTAAATGAAGTACGGCTTTGCCTCCTCGGTCAGCTGGCCATGGGCAAAATGGCGGCCATTCTTGTACATGCCCAGCAGCTTTGCAATGGTCAGCCGCCCAACTTTGCGGACAATGAAAACGTCCAGCCAGCCGTCATCCGGGACTGCTTCCGGCCCGGCGAGGAAACCGCCGCCGTAGGCTTTGCCGTTGCAGATGGCGCACATCAGGCAGTCCACCGTCAGCTCTTCGCCGTCGATGACGAAGGTCAGCTTCCGGCCGATGTGTCCGCAGAGCTGCTCCACGATGGAGAGCAGATAGGCCACCTCACCGCCGCACAGCGGGATGCGCCGGAACTTCGGGATGCCGTAGGCCACCTGTGCGTCCAGCCCCGCCGCGCAGATGGTAGCGGACAGGCCCAGATTCGTTTCCAGCAGGTCGATGGTCACTTCCCCGCCCGCAAGCTGGGCGTCAAGGTCGGCAAATTCCTCTTTCGTGCCGTAGGTGCGCAGGAAGTCGTTGCCGCTGCCGTAGGGCAGACAGCCCACCGCCGCGTGGGGGAAGCCCTGCACGCCGGTCATGGCCTCCATAAAAGTGCCGTCGCCGCCCGCCGTGTAGATGCGGAGCGGCTCGCCGCTCTGGGCCGTCTCCTGTGCCGCCGCATGGGCCAGCTCCCGCGCATGGCCCGCATATTCGGTCACACAGACCGTGTATTCTCCCTCTGCCAGCCCCGCGCGCCGGGCCGCTGCCTTGATCTGCGGGATGAGGGAAGCGGTGCAGTCCTGCTTGCCCGCCGCCGGGTTCAACAAAAACAATGTGCGCATTGGCGTCCTCCTGCGATTTCTATTATCTCTATAATAACAGAAAAAACACAGGATGCAAGGGGACATTCGGGAGCCTCTGGCGAAACCGACAACTTTGCATTTACTGCCAAGGCCTCTCCTACTAGGAGAGGTGGCATTGCGAAGCAATGACGGAGAGGTTGTACAGAGGAGCACCTTGTCTTTAGAAATTACCGCTGACCGCACCAGTGGAAATTGTTTCGCTCTCTTCCAGCACAACGGAACCATCTCCGGTGCAGTCCGCCGTCCAGTGCTGGCCGGTGTGAGCCGCCCCGGCGGCGATCTGGTCTGCGAGGGCCTGTTCCACGGCCCGATCCACCTGCCGCCGCAGTTCACGGGCTCCGTAGGGCGACCGTGCCCGCGCCGCCAGCGCCGGGCCGACGCGGGGCGTGTGAGTGAGCTGGTAGCCGTTGTGGGCAGCCCGCTCCTCCAATTGGCCCAGCAGCTTTTCGGCAATGGCGCACAGGCTCTCATCGGCCAGCGGGCGGAAGACGATCAGCTCATCCAGCCGCCCCACCAGCTCTGGCCGAAACCACTTTTTTGCCTCTTCGATGGCCTGTGCCGACTGCTTTTCGAACAGCACCTCGCTGCCCGCCGCAAAGCCCAGCGGAGCGCTCTGCCCGGCCAAGAACCGCGCACCGAGGTTCGATGTCAGCAGGACGATGGTGTTTCGAAAATCGGCTTTGCGGCCCATGGCATCGGTGAGCTGGCCGTCCTCCAGAATCTGCAGCAGGATGTTCTGGATATCCGGGTGGGCCTTTTCGATCTCGTCGAAGAGAACGACGCTGTAAGGGCGGCGGCGGACGGCTTCGGTCAGCTGCCCGCCCTCGTCGTGGCCGAGGTAGCCCGGCGGCGCACCGAGGAGGCGGGCCGTGGTGTGCTGCTCCTGATACTCCGACATATCGAACTTGAGCAGAGCCTTCTCGCTGCCGAACCAACTGCGGGCCAGCGCCTTGGCCAGCGCGGTCTTGCCCACACCGGTGGGCCCCAGAAAGAGCAGCGCCCCGATGGGCCGGCCCGGCTCCCCCAGCCCGGTGCGGCTGCGGCGGATGGCACCGGCGACTGCCGCCACCGCCTTTTGCTGGCCGACGATCTCGGCGTTGAGGCGGGTTTCCAGTTTGTCCAGCCGGTCGCGCTCCTTCTCCCCCACCCGCTCGGCGGGCACGCCGCTGGCCTGTGCGACCACATGGGCGATCTCTTCCCGCGTCAGCGTGGGGTTCGTGATGCCCTCCCGCTCGGCCCGGATGCGGGCGGCGGCACAGGCTTCGTCCACAAGGTCGATGGCCTTATCGGGCAGACACCGCCCCGGCAGATACCGCACCGACAGATCCACCGCCTCCCGCAGCGTCTCGGCGGGCAGACGCACATTGTGATACCGCTCGTACCGGGGCGCCAGCCCTTCCAGAATGGCGGCGGCCTGTTCCGGGGTAGGCTCTTCGATCTGCACCCGGCCAAACCGGCGCTCCAGCGCGGCATCCTTCTGGATGTGGCTGCGAAACTCCTGATTCGTCGTGGCACCGATCATTTGCAGCTCGCCCCGCGCCAGCACCGGCTTTAAGATGCTGGCCGCGTCGATGGCGCCTTCCGCCGCCCCGGCTCCGACGATGGTGTGGAATTCGTCCACGAACAGGATGGCGGAACCATCCCGCACCAGCTCTTCCAGCAGGTTCTTGAACCGTTCCTCAAAGTCGCCCCGGTACTTCGTGCCCGCCACAAGGCTGGCCATATCCAGCGCCAGCAGCCGTCGGCCTTGGAGCATCCGGGGCACCTCGTGGGCGGCAATGCGCTGAGCCAACCCTTCGGCCAGCGCGGTCTTGCCCACGCCCGGCTCCCCCACAAGGCAGGGGTTGTTCTTCTGGCGGCGGCACAAAATTTCCACCATCCGATCCAGCTCCTTTTCCCGGCAGAAGACCGGGTCCAGCTCACCATCGGCGGCGCGGCGGGTCAGGTCACGGCAGTATTTGTCGCTGGCGCGGCTGCCGCGGGGCATGGCCGAAGCGCGGGGCTGGCTGGGCAGGATGAACTGACCCGAAAGCTGGCGGCACTCCCGCACGGCCTCGGTGAGCTGGACCCCCATAGACGCCAGCAGCACCCCGGCAGCACAGTCGGTATCCTCCAGCATGGCGCAGAGCAGGTGTTCCGGTTCTGCGCGGGACTGGTGGGCGTTCTGCGCCCCAATGAGAGCATAGTCCATGGCGCGGCGCAGGTCCGGAGCCATCGCATGACGGTCGAGATGCTGCGCCGGGCCGCTGCGTTCCTCGGCCAGCTGCCGCCGCACGGCCAGCTCGGTGATGTTCTTTCCGGCCAAGAACCGCCCGGCAGCCCCGTGGTCGATTTGGAGCATTGCCAGCAAAAGATGCCCTGTATCGGCTTTTTTGCAGCCGAAGCCGCCCGCCAGCTCCACCGCCTCGTCCAGCAACAGCCCCGCCTCCCGCGAAAAGCCCTTGTATCTGCCCATGCCGAATGCTTCCCAAATGCTCATTTGTCTGCTCCTTGCTGTTTGATCCTATACAGCAGAAGTATAGACTGACCGGAGAGAAAAAAATCAACAAAAAAGCCGAACCACACAAAACGTGCAATTCGGCAGGGGTGCGATCTTTTGGGTTACAGCTCAGCCAGCGCCTTTTTCAGGTTCTTGGCAATCTGGTCGGGGCAGCTGGTGGGGCGGGGGCCGCAGGTGGTGCCCTCCATCCGCTCGATGGCGTCCTCGGCCTTCATGCCCTTCAGCAGACGGCTGATGCCCTTCAGGTTGCCATTGCAGCCGCCGACGACCTCGATGGATTCAATGGTGTGATCTTCGTTCAGGACGATCTTGGTCAGCTTTGAGCAGGTGCCCACATTGGGAAACTCAAACGATTTGCTCATTTCGGTACATCCTCTCTTTTTCTTGAGTTTTTTTATTATACTATTTTTTCCGTTTGTGTGCAAGTTCCTCGATCCGGGCGATCTGGTCGTCCGGCGTGATGCAGGTGCCGACCGGATGGACCTTTTTGTGGTTGGCCCCGTGGAAATCGGTGCCGCCGGTGCGGATGAGGCCGTACTGCTCACACAGGGTGATGCACTCGGCGCGGTCTTCGGGGCTGTTGCTGGGGTGATCGATCTCGATGCCGTCCACCATTCCCTCTTTCACCAGCTCCCGCAGCAGCGGCATACTCTTGTACACGGTGGGGTGGGCAAACACGACGACAGCCCCCGCCGCCTTGGCCGTGGCCAGCACTTCCTGCACCGGAATATATTCCGGCGAGTGGAGCACGACGCCCCGCGGGTTCCAGCCGAACAGGTAGTGGTAGGTCTCGCCGTAGATGCTGTCGGCCAGCCCCAGTTCCCGCAGCGCCTGCATGATGCCGCTTTTGTAAAGCACGCCGCTGTCCTTGGCGTATTCCAGCGCCTGTTCGGTGCGGAACTGGGGGTAGATGGCCTCGATCTCCCGTGCGCTCTGCAAGCAGCACTCGTTCCGACGCTGGCGCATGAGATCGCAGTGGCGGCGCAGGGCCGGGCTCTCCGGGTCGGGCCAGAAAGCCAGCAGATGCACCCGGTGCTGGCGCTCGTAGTCGTAGCCGGTCAGCTCGGTGGCCGGGATGAGCTTTACGCCGTCCTGTGTGGGGTGATCGTAACCGTATTGGACGCTGAGCAGCGTGTCATGGTCGGAGATGGCCATAGTATCCAGCCCCACCCGCGCCGCGAGAATGGGCAGACGCTGGATGGGGACGGAGCCATCGGAACAGGTCGAGTGGTTGTGCAGATCGCCGGGCATTTTCTTTCCTCCAAGAAAGCCCAAAAAGCATTCGTCTCAAAAGGGCGAATGCTTTTGGGCTTATTTTTAGTGTTTGTAGAAATTGATGAGGCAGCCGTCGGCCAGAATCTGACGTTCATCGGCCGTCAGCGGTGCCATATAGAGGGCAAAGGGCTTGACTTCCTTCCCCAGCACATAGGCCGGGATGTTCTGCAAATCGCCCTTGAGCACCTCACGGATGTTCGGGATGAGGATGTAATCCCCCAGCCCGAAGGGCGTTGCCCCGGCCAGCTGGAAGGGCAGCATTCCCCAGTTGATGAGGTTGGAGCGGTAGCGCTTGGTGGCGTACTCCACTGCGATATTCGCCCCAGCCCCCAGCACGCGCTGGCAGGACGCCGCCTGTTCGCGGGCGGAGCCGTCGCCGGGCTTGACCGCGAAGATGGTAGACGAAAGCTGGATATCGTTCCACGTCAGCTTTTCACAGCCGGGCACAGCGTGAACTTTTTCCAGCAGGGCGGCGTCTCCGTTCCCGGCGCGGCGGGCGGCTTCCTCGGCCTGAACGGCCTTGGCGCGGCCCACGTAGGCCGGGTCCTTGCGGCTGAGGGTGAACTCGGCCAGACCCAAGGGGTTGGAACGGTAAGAGGACGTCTCGCCGGAGGGAATGAGCTCATCGGTGGTGGTCACAGGGTCGGTGATGTAGGACGCCACCTTCAGCAGCAGATTGTCCCCCAGCGGAGCGATCTCCGGCCAATCCTTGATGTTGGGGCCGAACTTGAGCAGCGCGTCGTAGTCGCCGTGGCCAAAGCCCTGATACACGCGGGTGTCGTAGCTGGAAGCATCGTAGTGGTACTCCGGCACGGTGGGGTCATATTCGATGGCGGTGGCCGGGGTCAGGATGCCGCCGTTGGCCGTGGTGGCCGCAATGCTGCGGGCATCCATCAAAGCCACGCCGGAAAGCTGGCCGCTGCCGGGCTTGGAGCCCTCACGGCTGGGGAAGTTGCGGGTGGTGTGGCGGATGGACAGCGCCCCGTTGGCGGGTACATCGCCCGCGCCGAAGCAGGGGCCGCAGAAGGCGGTGCGGATGGTGGCACCGCTGGCCATCAGGTCGGTGAGGACACCGGTGCGGGCCAGTTCCATCATGATGGGCTGGCTGCCGGGGTAAACGCTGAGGGCGTAGTCGCCGCAGCCGCCGGTATGGCCCTTGAGGATGGCGGCAGCCTCATAGATGCTGTCGAACAGACCGCCCGTGCAGCCCGCAATGACGCCCTGATCGACCCGGAGCTTTCCGTCTTCGATCTTGCTGCACAGATCCAGCTTGACGTCCTTCCGGCCCACAAGCTTCTGGACATTCTCCTCACAGTCGTGGAGGATGTCGCAGAGGTTGGCGTTCAGCTCCTCGATGGTGAAGGCATTCGAGGGGTGCATCGGCAGCGCAATCATCGGGCGGATCTTCGAAAGATCCACGCTCACCACGCCGTCATAATAGGCAAGGTCTGCGGGTCTCAAGGGCTTGTAGTCCCCTGCCCGGCCATGGACCGTGAGGAAGGTCTTGGTCTTCTCGTCTGTCTCCCAGATGGAGGACAGGCAAGTGGTCTCGGTGGTCATGGCGTCGATGGCGTTGCGGGTATCCTGCCGCAGGGAGGCGATGCCGGGGCCGACGAACTCCATCACCTTGTTCTTGACGTAGCCGCTCTTGAACAGCTCGCCCACCAAGGCGATGGCCACATCGTGGGGGCCGCAGCCGGCGGGCAGAGAGCCAGTCAGGTAGATGGCCACCACACCGGGGCGGGCCACATCATAGGTGCGTCCCAGAAGCTGCTTTGCCAGCTCGCCGCCGCCCTCGCCGATGGCCATGGTGCCCAGCGCGCCGTAGCGGGTGTGGGAGTCGGAGCCGAGGATCATCTTGCCGCAGCCCGCGAACCGCTCCCGCATATACTGGTGGATGACGGCGAGGTGGGGCGGCACAAAGATGCCGCCGTATTTCTTCGCGGCGGACAGGCCGAAGCGGTGATCATCCTCGTTGATGGTACCACCCACCGCGCACAAACTGTTGTGGCAGTTGGTGAGCACATACGGGATGGGGAACTTTTCCAGACCCGACGCGCGGGCTGTCTGGATGATGCCGACGAACGTGATGTCGTGGCTGGCCATGGCGTCGAACCTGATCTTCAGGTTCTCGTCGTCGCCGCTGGTATTGTGTGCCGTCAGGATGCCATAGGCCATGGTGCCCTTGTAGGCCTCTGCCGCAGCGGCGGCGTCAACCCCCTGTGCAGCCAGCGCCGCCGGGGCGTCTGCATCTGCTTGGACCCACTGGCCGCGCAGATAGTATGCGCCGCCCGCGCTGCATTTGATCGATTCCAACATATTCCTTCGCCTCTCTCTATCAGATTGGGGGCATTTCCCCGGCTTTCCCTGCGGATGCCCCGGAGCCGGAGACCCTTACACCGCGGCCCCGCGCTCCCTATAGGTTTTAGTATAGCACGAGCAAAAGGAAAGGAAAAGCACTTTTCCAGATTAAATTGCGAAAGCAAACGGCAAAAAAGTCACCTCTTCGCTTTCAAAAATCAACAAAATTCATCTTTCCGCCGCCATCTGCAACGCGCTGGTCTACTCTGCCGCCGAAATGCTGGACCCCAAAGCACGAGGCTGGAAGTAAAAAATTCTAGCAATTTTTAGGTGATTTTTCCCAAATTTCCGCTTTTCACGCACGAAACACCCCTTTTCACGCAGTTTTACTTGCACCCTCCTCCCCCCGGATGGTATAATTTCCTTACAAGCACGAGCCTATGTTTTACCGGATTTAAAACTTTGTAAGGGGGGTACTACTTATGATCTCTTATCGCAAACTCGCCATGCGTGTTCTGGGCCACAGCCCGGTTTCTGCGCCCAAAACGGCCCGCCGCCGCTCCACCGCAAAGCGCGCCGCCGCCCTCGCCCTCACCGCCGCCCTCGTGGTCGGGATGACGCTCCCCGCCTTTGCGGATACATGGTTCATTGAAGATGGTAACATCTCGATTTCGGCTGGTGAAAGCGGCAACCATGTCGAACAGGGAGATAAAAAACAAGATGAGACCACGGAGACGATTATTACAAACCGCGAAAGTACCGCGTCTTCGAATTCGGTAACGATCGAAGCAGGTGCAGGCAAGACGGTGAATGTCACGCTGAATAACGTCAATATCGACACCAGCGAAACATGGAAAGCCGCTGTAAGCGTTATCGGCAAAGGCAATACGAACATTGAGCTGAACGGCAATAATACATTAACGAGCGGAGATGGCTATGCCGGTCTGGAGCATAATAAAAAAACAGATTCCGAGGGTAAGGAAACCAGCGGTACATTAACCATTACAGACGACAAAGGTGACGCTGGCAAATTGACTGCCACGGGTGGTAATCAGAGTGCCGGTATCGGCGGCGGTAGTGGAAATGACGGCCAAGTGACCATTACGGGTGGTGAGATCACTGCCAACGGTGGTAAATACGGTGCTGGTATTGGTGGCGGTGATGTCGGCAATGGTACTGTCACAATTACTGGCGGCAGTATCACTGCCACGGGTGGTAGACTGGCTGCCGGTATTGGCGGCGGTGCCGGTAAATACCAAGCCGTTGGCGGTAACGGCGATGTGAAAATTTCTGGCGGCACGATCATCGCTACGGGCGGCTATGAGGGTGCCGGTATTGGCGGCGGTTACTCCGGCAATGGCACTGTCACCATCAGCGGCGGCACCGTCACCGAAGCCTCTGGTGGTGGCGAGGGTGCTGGCATCGGCGGCGGTGACTCCGGCAATGGCACTGTCAACATCAGCGGCGGCACCATCACCAAAGCCTCTGGTGGCTATTACGGTGCCGGTATTGGCGGCGGTGCCTCCGGCAATGGTACTGTCACAATTACGGGTGGCGATATCACTGCCAACGGTGGTGACCGCAGTGCAGGCATCGGCGGCGGTAAAGGATACCACGGCCAAGTGACCATTACGGGTGGTGAGATCACTGCCAACGGTGGTGACCACGGTGCTGGCATCGGCGGCGGTGATTGCGGCAATGGCACTGTCACCATCAGCGGCGGCACCATCACCGAAGCCTCTGGCGGCAATCTGGCCGCTGGCATCGGCGGCGGTGCCTACAGCAATGGTACTGTCACCATCAGCGGCGGCACCATCACCAAAGCCTCTGGTGGTGACGAGGGTGCCGGTATTGGCGGCGGTAGCTCCGGCAATGGTACTGTCACAATTACCGACGGCGATATCACTGCCACGGGTGGTCTTTGGGGTGCCGGTATTGGCGGCGGTGTTCGCCGCCTTGGCAACGTAAGTATTGAAGGCAATGTCACCATCAAAAATGCACAGGGCGGCGCTGGTGCTGCGGGCATCGGTGGCGGTGCAAGAGCGGAACCCGACACCGAGGATACCAGAAACAAAATTTCCATCAAGAGCACCGAAGCCGGTTCGCCCACTATCACTGCCACCGGCGGTGGAGCTTATAAGGATGACTATGTTTCTCTTCCCGTCGGTGCTGCGGCCATCGGCAGCGGCAGCGTTTATGAGACGATTGGCGAAGTAAATGCCAAATCCGATATCATCATCGAGGGTAAAGTAACCATCAACGCCACTGGCGGCGGCAATGTGGCCATTGGCGACAACGACGGCGAAAAGGTATTTAACGGTCTGGCTGGCGGCACAAACATCAAGCGCACCGACTCCAATGGCAAAGACGTCACGCAGGACGGTGACGTTGTGGCCGAACCCGAACCCGAACCCAAACCCGAACCTGAAGAACCCGAAAAGCCCGCCCAGCCTACCGTAACGCCCACCGGCGCAGAAACGGCAGAAGCACCTTCCACCGGCTCGGTGGAAGTGGAGCACCCGGTCACGGTGGAGGGGCTGTATGTCACCAACGTTCTGGGCAAGCAGATCACCCACACCTGCACCCAGAACGGCACGACCCTGACCATCCGCGCCAACGGCATCGTGACCTCGGCCCATCTGACGCTGGGCATGGTCCGCACCCTGAAGGCTCAGGGCGTGAAGACCCTTGTGTTCACCACCCTGCTCTCCCGCTCCACCACGGTCTCGGTGGACGCCCTGCTGGCGGCTGAACCCGACGCCCCCGATGAAACGGCCGTCGTCTGGACCCACACCGGCCCCCGCGCGGCATTGACCATTGACGGCGCAGACCACAGCGCCCTGCTCAAGTAACCGGACGGAGCACACAACTTATCACGCAATAAGCAAAAAGAGTGCTCCGCCATCTGCCAAAGACAGCGGAGCACTCTTTTCTCTCTTTTACGATCGTTCAAGCTCTCAGCGTTCCCCACAGCCAAGACCGGCTTGCCAAGGGTTCTCCCTCTGGGAGAGCTGGTGCGCAGCGCCGGAGAGCGCTTAATCGAACAGCATCTCGTGGATGGCGCTGACCGCCTTATCGGCGTCGTCGCGGTCGATGATGCAGGAGATCTTGATTTCACTGGTGGAGATCATCTTGATGTTGATGTTGTTGTTGGACATAGCCTCAAACATCTTGGAAGCAACGCCGCTGTGGCTCTGCATACCGGCACCCACGATGGAGACCTTGGCGCAGG
>OLVX01003221.1_pt1 | contig 10570 bp, 9 predicted proteins | sample 1673271 | NCBI WGS metagenome assembly OLVX01 (sample SAMEA3178939, study PRJEB25190) | human gut metagenome | biome: human gut; feature: human-associated habitat; material: faeces | place: Austria | collected 2013 | reverse complement strand
ATGCAAAACTGAATGAAACAGGCACAGGATGCAACTGAAATGGCCGATGCTATGGGATCTTTTTAGTCTTTTCCCCGCATACGCGGGGGTGATCCCATGATGTACTCGGATTATTGTCAGGTCGCAAACTTTTCCCCGCACACGCGGGGGTGATCCCAGTGGACTCGCAATCGCAAGTAAAGGGTAAATCTTTTCCCCGCATACGCGGGGGTGATCCCAGGATTCTGCGGACGTTTCGACCGTCTTTCAGCTTTTCCCCGCATACGCGGGGGTGATCCCATCCCTTTCCCGGCATCGGCGATCATCTGCTGCTTTTCCCCGCACACGCGGGGGTGATCCCGGTCGATAGTTTCCAGCAGGGTCTCACCAATGCTTTTCCCCGCACACGCGGGGGTGATCCCTCAACTGGACCACCGTGGGTCTGGAACTTGTTCTTTTCCCCGCATACGCGGGGGTGATCCCGACAGCGCGGTAGCACCGTACACGGCCAAAAACTTTTCCCCGCACACGCGGGGATGATCCCGCTGAGGAAATCACACTGTAAGGAGGATATCACTTTTCCCCGCATACGCGGGGGTAATCCTTCCATGGTGCAGTTGACGGAAGATTGCAACGGCTTTTCCCCGCATACGCGGGGGTGATCCCCCCCTGTCTGTGGTTTAAAGTCCTCTGCGGAGACTTTTCCCCGCATACGCGGGGGTGATCCCTCAAAGTAACCCTTCACACCATTCTCAAATGACTTTTCCCCGCATACGCGGGGGTGATCCCCATTCGTTCCAGATCTTCGCGTATCCTCGGAGCTTTTCCCCGCATACGCGGGGGTGATCCCGCAAGGCAGCGGCAACACATCAAGCGCACTAGCTTTTCCCCGCATACGCGGGGGTGATCCCACGTGCACCCTTTCTTGTGTAAGTGGGGCTTCCTTTTCCCCGCACACGCGGGGGTGATCCCCGGAACCAGTGGATGCGCTCGGTCGTCAGGTCCTTTTCCCCGCATACGCAGGGGTGACCTCAAGGGCAAGCGGCGCATGGTGTTCCTGCCGGGGAGACTGGTGACGGACCGGAAAGCCGCGGCGGATGAAAAATCAGGTTGTACAAATTCGATGGAAAAAGTTTATGCAAGACTCCATATTGCAATATATGAAATTTTGTATTATCATGAATCTGCAAGCGATCTGTCTCTTGTGAGGAGGGGCGGAACGCCCAAAATACGCTTCTTTCCTGTGGAATTTCCCACGGTCCACCTGATGCGGATTGAAAGATAGGTCGAGAAGGGAAGAGCAACCATGATGAACACAAGTCTGCTCCAGAAGTCTGGTCTGGCAACGCTGCAGGTCGCGCAGATCCTGGCAGGGCTGGAACCGGGAGACCGGATCCCCACGGTGACGGAACTGAGCGAACAATGCGAGATGGCACGGGGTAATATCCAGATCGCGCTGAACAACCTGAAACAGAATCATGTGATCCGTCTGGAATCCCATGGGCAGAACGGCACCATTGCAACAGAGATCGACTATGTGGCAATGGCGCAGTATTGCAGCAATACGGGTCTGACCTGCGTGATGCCTATGCCGTATGGCCTGCGCTATGAAGGTCTGGCCAGCGGACTGTATGAGGAACTGAACCAGAAAGGGGTCACGGGTGCGATCGCATTCATGCGCGGTTCCGGCTACCGGCTGAACTGTGTGGAAGAAGGGCGCTTTCATCTGTGCGTCATGAGCCAGCTTGCATTTGAACACTATGCGCAGGAGGGCAAGGACATCCAGCTGATCGCGGCCTTTGGCCCGCAGAGCTATGTGGAACAGCATCGGGTCTTTGTCCGCCCGGACTTCAAGGGCGACTGGCAGAACTGCAAGGTGGGCGTAGATGCCTCCTCGGTGGACCAGGAGATGCTGACCCGGTTCTGTTTTGCCGATAAGCCGGTGCAATATGTGCCCATCATCTATAGTCAACTGGTGCCGTTTCTGCACAGCGGCGTCATTGATGCCGGCGTCTGGAGCGCCGATATGCTGCCGGAGGGGCTGAGCTATTATCCGATGCCCCGGCTGGATGAGCAGGAAAAAGATACCGTGGCCGTGCTTGCCTGCCGGAAAAGTGATAACATCACCGCGCAGCTGGTGCGCAAGATCCTGTCGGTGGAGCGTGTGGACCACATCCAGCAGCAGGTGATGCGCAAGCAGATCATTCCGCGCTACTAAGCAAAGGTGCTGTCAAACAGAAGTCACATCTGCATGGAGGACATGCGGATGTTTCTTTCGGGATGAAAATACAAAATATTGTATAAAACATTTTCTTCCGAAAACCGATACAGGATGTCTGATTTTTTTGCAGAAAGAAAAGGAGATCTCCCATGAAAAAGATCACTCGGCGCAACTTCCTGATCGCATCCGGCAAAACCGTTGGCACACTGGCAGCTGCCTCTGCCTTTATGGGGTGTGCCAGCCCGGAGCAGGCGGAGAACTGCTTCCCCCGGTCTGCAATGCCCGTCCGGACCGATGACCGCCTGACGGCCATCGACAACATTGTGGAAAACTACATGGGACAGGGATATTTCCCCGGCGCAACGATCGTGGTGGCACGCGGCGGAAAGATCGTGTATGAAAAGGCATACGGCTACGCAATGCTCAACGACATGGGCGTGCGGCTGGACGATCCCCGCCCCATGCAGATGGATACCATGTTCGACATGGCATCCTGCACCAAGATCATGGCCACGACACAGTCCATCATGAAGCTGTACAGCGAGGGCAAGATCGACCTGAATGCCACGGTAGCAAGCTACATTCCGGAGTTTGCCAAGAACGGGAAGGAAAACGTCACCGTGCATCAGCTGCTGACTCACACCTCCGGTCTGCCGCAGTGGAAGGCGATGTTCCTCTACATCGAGAAGGACAAGGCCAAGGTGCTGGATTACATCTGCAACTGTGAGCTGATGTTCGCCCCCGGCGAGGAAAAGTACAGCGACCTGGGCTTCCAGATGCTGGGCTTCCTGGTGGAGCGGATCACCGGGCGCTCGATGGACGAATACGTCAAGAACGAGATCTACAAGCCTCTGGGGCTGAAGCGCACCACCTATCTGCCGCTGGCCAACGGCTTTACCACCGAGGATGTGGCAGCCACCTCCTTCGGCAACCCGTATGAGTATGCCATGGTGGACGAGATCGACTACCCGGGCTTTGGCTACGACTGTACCGCCGATCTGGACGCGTTCCGCACCTTCACCGGCTGGCGCAACTACACCCTGCAGGGCGAGTGCAACGACGGCAATGCATGGATGGCAAACGGCGGCGTGGCCGGTCACGCGGGCCTGTACTCCGACGCGGAAGATCTGGCCGTGCTGTGCCAGGCCATGCTGAACGGCGGCATCTACAAGGGCGTCCGCCTTTACAAGAAGGAAGTCATCGACGAGTTCACCAGCGAGCAGAACGGCAAGCCGTCCCGCGGGCTGGGCTTTGAGCGGGGCTCCTCGTTCATGGGCCGCGGCGACCGCCACTACGACGCCTTTGGCCACGCAGGCTTTACCGGCACCCATGTGGTCATGAACAAGACCAACAAGACCGCCGTCATTTTCCTGACCAACAAGCAGAACGTCGGCTTCAAGCCGGACTCCACCTCGTACTACAGCCCCTATAGCTGCTGCGGCGAGATCTGTGAGCTGGTCTGGAACATTTTTGGAACCGAAGCTCCGGCTGAGACGCTGGCCGACAAGATCGGCACCTGGCTGTAAGCAAAACAAAAAATCATTGGGAGATGTCAGAGATGGATTTTGAACCGAGATTAACGATCCTGCACCAGGCAGGGATGCTGTCCGATGAGGATTACCGGAAGGTACAGGATGTGATCCGCTTTTTTCAGGAGAAATACGGTCTGACATTGACCGAAGAAAACGCCTCCGCCATGATCACGCACCTGTGCGCTGCGCTGGGGCGCATCCACCGCGGAGAGCCGGTGGAGCCGCTGGACGAGGAGGTCTACGAAGAGACCAGCCAGGAGCCTACCTTCCCCAAGGCACTGGAAGCAACGCAGGCGCTGGTGCGGGAGATCCTGCCGGACCTGCCGGAGGACGAGCAGAAGTTCCTGACCATGCACATCGGGGTCGTGCTGGCACAATCGTGACAGCATTTGCATAAAACCCACATCAGAAAGGAGGGCTAGCTTATGAAAATCGTAGTAGGCGGCCAGATCGACAAGCAGAAGGTTTATGACACCATCAAGGGTGTTGTAGGCGACCGTGCCTCGGTGGAGATCAAGGATGACATTGCGGCGGCAATGGCGGTCAAGACCGGGCAGGCAGATTACTACTTCGGCGCCTGCAAGACGGGCGGCGGCGGTGCGCTGGCAATGGCCATTGCCCTGCTGGGCATGAACCAGTGCGCAACGGTGTCCATGCCGGGCAAAATGCTGAGCGAGGACGAGATCCTGGCACAGGTCAAGGCCGGCAAGAAGGCATACGGCTTTACGGATCAGCACATCGAAAAGGTCGTGCCGATCATTCTCAAGGGTCTGGGCTTCTGATCCGGATCGTCAAATAAGGAGGATTACATATGGAAACCATTCTGCGCTACGTTATCATCGCGGCAGTTGGTGCGTTGGCATCGATCCTGGCAAACCAGAGCATCGCCGTGTTCAACGACGGCCTGCGCCCGGTCCTGCCGGAGTATCTGGAAAAGCGCATGGACCGCAAGGCTCTGGCAGCCACCAGCTTTGCCATCGGCTTTGGTCTGGTCATCGGCTACGGCCTGCCCACGTCCATTGCCGCAAGCATCATCCTGATCCACTGCATCCTGCTCACCACCGACATCATCGGCACCTGGTGCCCGGACACCAAAAAGGGCATGATCGTTTCCGGCGTCATCGGCGCTGTGTACGGCGTGGCCCTGCTGTTCGGCCTGCAGGTGATCATCGACCTGTTCAACCTGCTGCCGGTCAACTTCCTGGGCAGCCTGGGCCAGGTCTCTGCCGGTATCACGCTGGCCTTCGCCATCTTCCCGGCTGTGACGGTTGCCCTGCAGTTCGGCGCTGCCAAGGGCATCATCACCGCCGTTGTGACCCTGCTGGTCCGTCAGATCGTTGAGACCTACGGCAAGATCGCACTGGACGCTGAGCACACGATCAGCCTGAACAAGGACGGTATGGCCCTGCTGGCCGGTATGATCATCATGCTGGTGTTCGCTGCCATGGATAAGGAAGGCAACGACCAGAACTCCAACGAAATGCTGACCCAGATCTTTGCCGACAAGGTCGCACGCATCCGCAAGTATATGCCGGTTCTGGCCCTCATGGGCGGCCTGATCGCAGCAGGCACCAGCATGAGCATCATGGCCGGTGACCCCATCAGCCTGGGCCTGCTGGCCGAGGGTGACCGCGTCAACGCAGGTCTGACCGCTCTGGCCCGTGCCATCGGCTTTATCCCGCTGGTTGCCACCACCGCCATCACCACCGGCGTCTACGCTCCGGCCGGCATGACCTTCGTCTTTGTGATCGGTCTGCTGATCCCCAACCCCTTTATCGCCCTGATCGCCGGTGCAGCCTGCATCTGCGTGGAGATCCTGCTGCTGAACGTCATCGCAAAGGGTCTGGACAAGTTCCCCGGCATCAAGCGCTGCGGCGACAACATCCGTACCGCTATGAGCTACGTCATCGACATCGCCCTGCTGATCGGCGGCATCCTGGCTGCTCAGGCGATTATGCCCACGACGGGTCTGTTCATCATCGTGGCATTCTGGTGCATCAACAAGTGCAGCAAGAAGCCTCTGGTCTCCATGGCGGTCGGTCCTCTGGGCGCGATCCTGGTCGGCCTGATCGCAAACGTGCTGTTCCTGCTGTCTCTGTACACCCCTGCCGCCTGATCCCCGGATAAAATGAGCGCCTCCCGGCCTGCGTCGGGAGGCGGCTCTGGTTAAGAAACAATACAGGAGGCGAATCCTTTTGAAACTGCCTGAAAAGATTCTGTATGCGCACGAGCATACGACGATCGACCTGTCCGGCCCGAAGAAGAACATCGACTGCAGGCTGGATGATTTTGACGCGACCGCGGCAGAATACCGGCGGCTGGCGGAACACGGTGTGGTCGGCATCATCGACCAGACCAACCGCGGGATGGGCCGGAACGTGGCCTATGTGCAGAAAATGGCTGCACAGGCGGGGGTGGAGATCACCCACGCGACGGGCTACTACAAGGAGCCTTTTCTCCCGCCGGAGTGCTATACGCTGACCGAACAGCAGCTGTGTGACATCATGGTGAAGGAACTGACCGAGGGCATTGAAGGCACCGGTGTCCGGGCGACCGTCATCGGCGAGATCGGCACCTCGAAGGACATCACCGAGACGGAGGCCAAGGTGTTCCGTGCGGCATCCCGCGCCCATGCAGAAACGGGGGCACCCATCTGCACCCACACAACGCTGGGCACGCGCGGCCTGGAGCAGCTGGAGATCTTCAAGAGCTTTGGCGTTGACCTGAGCCGGGTGGTGCTGAGCCACATCGACCTGTCGGCCGATCTGGATTACATGAAGCGCCTGCTGGATCAGGGGGTCAACATTGCGTTCGACACCATCGGCAAGTGCAACTACCAGCCCGATGTCTCCCGTGCAGACTGGCTCAGCCGCCTTTGTGCGGAAGGGTACGACACGCAGATCGTCATGAGCATGGACATCACCCGCCGCAGCAACTTTGCAGACCGGGGCGGTGTGGGCTACAGCTACCTGCTGGACACCTTTGCTCCGCTGGCAAGCGAGGCAGGCGTGCCGGACCGCGCATGGGAGAACCTGCTGTACCGCAATGCACTGCGCATCTACAAAGGACAGAAATAACAAGGATTCGAGGAATTGACAATGAAAACCTATCCCCTGCATTCTATCTCGCTGGAACAGGCAAAACAGCTCCAGTTCAAGGTCATTGACGCAGTGACCCGCAATTTTCAGGGAGAGGAAGTCCTCTCGCTGGGCGACCTCGGCGTGGTGAAAGGGCTGAACAAGCCCCGCTGCACGGTAAAGGTGGAAAAGGTCTTTGCCGACACCTTTGATGCCCCGGCGGCGCTGCTTGTGCGCGGCTCCGGCACGGGCGCGATCCGCTGGGCACTGACCGCCTGCCTGAAACCGGGGGATGCCATTCTGGTGCACACCTCACCCATCTATACGACGACGCAGGTGACCATCGACGCCATGGGGCTGAAACCCATCCGCGCGGACTTCAACGATCTGGAACAGCTCAAGGCCGTCTGTGCGCAGCACAAGGACGAGATCCGCGGCGCCCTGGTGCAGCTAACCCGGCAGAAGCCGGAGGACCGCTACGACTACAAGGCCGTGATCGCAGCCATCAAGGCTGCGCTGCCGGGCATCCCGGTGGTGACCGATGACAACTACGCCGCCCTGAAAGTGGACGCCATCGGCTGCCAGGCGGGGGCCGACCTGTCCACCTTCTCCTGCTTCAAGATCCTTGGTCCGGAGGGCGTCGGTGCAGTGATCGGCAGCAAGGAGCTGATCGACCGCATCTACAAGATGCAGTATTCCGGCGGCAGTCAGGTGCAGGGACACGAAGCCATGGAGGCCCTGCGCGGCCTGATTTATGCGCCGGTGGCGCTCGCCATCCAGAGCGAGGTCAACGAGGAGCTGGTCCGCCGCCTGAACGCCGGCGAGGTCCCCCATGTGCGGCAGGCGTTCCTGGCAAACGCGCAGAGCAAGGTGCTGCTGGTGGAGTTTGATCAGGAGATCGCCGAAAAAATTCTGGACGCTGCCCCGAAGTTCGGCGCAGCGCCGCATCCGGTGGGCAGCGAGAGCAAATACGAGTTTGCCCCCATGATCTACCGTGTCAGTGGAACGTTCCGTGCGCAGGACCCGACCATTGAACACCGGATGATCCGCATCAACCCCATGCGCAGCGGCCCGGACACCATCATCCGCATCCTGCGCAGCTGCATGGAGCAGGTCGAGGAAAACTGAACCGCTGAAAAAACGAGAGGAAAAGGAGAGATGCCCTGTGTTTTTAAAGACCGTAATGGAGCGCAACCAGCCGTTGGTGCGTCTGGGCATTGAATGGCAGCAGAATGGCGTGATCCTGCCGGACACCTATCTGCTGGATTACGACACGATCCTGGAAAATGCCCGCAGCATCAAACAGGCAGGCGACGCAAACGGCGTGCAGAACTTTTTCATGCTCAAGCAGATCGGACGCAACCCCCTGATCGCCCGTGCGCTGACCGACATGGGATATGTGGGCGCTGTGTGCGTGGACTTCCGCGAGGCGCTGACGATGGTGGAAAATCAGATCCCCCTCGGCAACGTAGGGCATCTGGTCCAGATCCCCCGGGCGGCCCTGAAAAAGATCCTCCGCGCAAAGCCGGTGATCGTAACGGTGTACACGCTGGAAAAAGCCCGCGAGATCAGCGCAGTCTGCACCGAGCTGGGCCTGCACCAGAAGCTGATGCTCCGTGTTCTGGGAGAAGGCGACATGCTGTATTCCGGGCAGTACGGCGGCTTTGAATTGCAGGAACTGGACAGCGCAGTGCGTGCGATCGAGGCGATGCCGAATGTGGAGGTGGGCGGCGTGTGCAGCTTCCCTTGCTTTTTGTACGACGAAGCGGCACAGGACATCCTGCCCATGCCCAACCTCCGGACCGTGCAGACCGCAGCCGAAATGCTGCGCGCCCGCGGCTACCGGGATCTGATGCTCAATACGCCCAGTGCCACCTGCACCCACAGCATCCCGATGATCGCGGCGGCAGGCGGCACCCACGGGGAACCGGGACACGGCCTGACCGGAACGACACCGTATCATGCCGACCACCCGGATGCCGAGGAGCGCCCCGGCTACCTGTATGTTTCGGAGGTCAGCCACAATCTGGGCGATAAGGCGTACTGCTACGGCGGCGGGCATTACCGCCGCGGCCATATGAAGAACGCCCTGGTGGGCACGACGCCGGAAAATGCAAAGGTCGTGCCGGTGCTGCCGCCGGACGACTCCAGCATCGACTATCATTTTGAACTGCAGCAGAACTGTCCGGTCTCGGCTGCGGCGGTCATGGCGTTCCGGACACAGTTCTTTGTGACCCGGAGCCGGGTGGCAGTGGTCAAAGGGCTGTCCTCCGGCAAGCCGGAGCTGGCGGGCCTGTACTCTGCGCTGGGAGAACCGGTCCGGGAATGACAGAAAGGATAATTCGCAATGGGAAAGTTTGTTGTAATCGTTCTGGATGGTTTTGGTGTGGGCGCAATGCCGGATGTGCCGCAGGTGCGCCCTGCGGACTGCGGTGCCAACACCTGCGTGCATATCTTTGAGCGCACGCCGGACCTGAAGCTGCCCAATTTGGCAAGCCTTGGTCTGGCGAACATCGTGGGGCGGGAGTTCCCCGGCCTGCCGTTTGCGCCGGATGCAACGTTCGGCCGTGCCGAGCTGATGCACGATGGTGCGGACACCTTCTTCGGCCATCAGGAGATCATGGGCACCCGCCCGGCAAAGCCTTTCGGCGAGCCGATCTGCAATAAGATCGAGCTCATCAAAAAGACGCTGGAGGATGCGGGTTACCATGTCCGGTATTACACCGGAACATCCGGCAAGCGCCTGCTGATCGTCAACGAGGCCTGCACCGTGGCCGACAACGTGGAATGCGATCCGGGTCAGGCCTTCAACGTCACGGCGGCCATCGACGACCTTGATTTTGAGGAAGAGCTCAAGATCGGTCATCTGGTGCGCAGCGTGTCAGTCGTGCCCCGCGTCATCACCTTCGGTGGGCGCGGCGTGCACCTGCAGAACCTGCTGGATGCCATTGAGGAACACGGCGATTACATCGGCGTGAATGCCCCGGCCAGTGGCGTTTACAACAACGACTACCATTGCATCCACATGGGCTACGGCGTTGACCCGGAGGTGCAGATCCCGACGATTTTGGGCAAGAGCGGCCTGCCGGTGTTCCTGCTGGGCAAGGTGGCCGACGTGGTCACGAACAATTACGGCACCAGCATCCCCATGGTGGACACGGCCAGCGTGCTGCAGCGCACCCTGGAGATCGTAAAGGAGCAGGAGACTGCGTTCATCTGCACCAACGTGCAGGAAACGGACCTGTGCGGCCACCGGGAGAATGTCGCGGCCTACGCAGACCGTCTGCGGGTGGCGGACGAATGGATCGGCAAGATCCGCGACGCCTTGGGCGAGGACGATATCCTCATCGTGCAGGCGGACCACGGCAACGACCCGACCATCGGACACCCGCACCACACCCGTGAGATGGTGCCGCTGATGATCCACAGCGCCCACTCCACCCCCAAGAATATCGGGATCCGCAAGACCCTCAGCGATGTCGGTGCGACCGCTGCGGACTATTTCCACAGCAAGGCACCGGAAAACGGCACCAGCTTTCTGCCGCTGCTGCTGAAGTAAAAACAAAGGAGCGGAGAACTGATGAAGATCATTCGCGCAAACGATTACGCAGACATGTCCCGCAAGGCGGCCAACATCCTTTCGGCGCAGATCATCCTGAAACCCGACTGCGTGCTGGGTCTGGCCACCGGCGGCACCCCGGTGGGTGCCTACCAGCAGCTGGTGGAGTGGTACAACAAGGGCGACATTGATTTCTCGGAGG
>OLVX01003211.1_pt1 | contig 10613 bp, 9 predicted proteins | sample 1673271 | NCBI WGS metagenome assembly OLVX01 (sample SAMEA3178939, study PRJEB25190) | human gut metagenome | biome: human gut; feature: human-associated habitat; material: faeces | place: Austria | collected 2013 | reverse complement strand
AAAAACCGCATCGCGTATCTCATTGGCGCAGGGAAATATCTTCCGGGTGACAAGCTGCCCACGGTGCGCGCGCTGGCTGTCGATTTGGACAGCAGCTACAACACCATCAACCGCGCCTACATGGACCTGGAACGCGAAGGCTACATCTCAACGCGCCGTGGTAAGGGCACATTCGTGTTGGAGCAAAAGGAAATCGGTGCGGCGCGCGCATACGACACGCCGGTCGAGCTACTCGTCGACGACATGATTCGCGGCTGCATTGAGGCAGGCTTGACCGACGAAGACATCGTGGCCCTGGTGGACGAGCGCCTGCTGCGCCGCCGCGATGGACGGTAAAGCGTTTCAAATGCCGTAATTGGCTCGATGACAGGCTTGCGTTTGACAGTTCAGGCAACGCCGTTAGCCTAGAGGAAACGTTATCGTCTATCGACGGTGGCGTTTTTTCGTCTCGGGTGTTCCATGCGTGCCTTGGCGAGGCCGACGATGGCGGTAATCAGCGAGATAAGAGCGGTCAGTAACTTTAATATCTCGATGTCATCGGATATGGATACTTCCTCCCTTCTTTGGGAGGCGTTGTTCGGCACAAAAGTCGCCGTCGAGTCGGTTCCTAACATACGACGCTCTTATTGAAATACGAATATATGTTCGATAAGATTATCTTAAAGATAGAATAATCAATTTGATTGATTGTCGCAATACATTGTGACAATATGACAACTAAGGATTTGGCCAATTCTTATCAGGAACGTTTTGCGTCGGGGGACGTGAAACGCAAGGGGCGGCTCGCGAGGGCCGCAAGGGATATCCGATAAGAACGAGCATGTCGTAAGGGGAATAAAGGGGAACGCATCGCGCGAATGCGGTGTCACGATGCGCCGCCATCGCGAATAGGCGACGCCGGCCTTTCGAAATCTTCATGCCTCATGCAAGGGGATATCCTGACACGATCTTTGGAGGAGGAGAGATGTCAGGAGCACACGGCCCAAAAGGGCTCACGCGCCGCAATTTTCTCAAAACCACCGGCGCAGCAGGCGTAGCCGCATGCTTGAGCGCCGTGGGTACCAACTTGGCTGTCGCTGAAGAGCTCGATGACGATGAGCGTGCCGGCGAGGAAGAGCGTATTTGCAGCGTCATGTGCCGTTCGAATTGCATGGGTTCGTGCCGTTGGCTCGCTCATGTGCGCGACGGTAAGGTGGTAAAGCTCGAGCCGGGCAATTACCCGAACGACGGTTACCGCGGCGGCTGCTTGAAGGGCGCGTCGTACATGGAGCGCATCTACAGTCCCACGCGCATTCAACAACCTATGCGCCGTGTGCCGGGCAGCGAGCGCGGTGCTGGAGAATGGGAGGCCATCAGCTGGGAAGAGGCTATTGAAGAGGCCGCCAAGCATATCAAAGATGCGGCCGACACGTATGGGCCGAAGTCGGTTGTGTTTGATTCAAGCTCGGGCCAATATGGTTACATGAATGGCGTTTATAGCCAATTTGCAAGATTGTCGGGCGTTATGGGCGCTACGAATACCGCCGTATGTTACGACTACGCAGCAGGCTACGGGATCAACCGTGTGCTGGGCACGGGAGACTGGGCTTATTGCAACGAGCCCAATTCGGTGTTGGATTCTTCCATGGTAGTGGTATGGGGCACCAACCCTGTGTTCACCGCACCGCAAAACTGGCGCTGGATTCAGTGGGCGAAGGAAAATGGCACGAAGGTTATCTGTATCGATCCCATCAAGTCGGCTACGGCGCATCGTTCCGACGAGTGGATTCAGGTAAATCCCGGCTATGATGGTTATATGGCCTTGGCCATGTCGAATTACCTTATCCAGAACGAACTGCAGAATCTCGACTTTATCAAAGAGAAGTCCACCGGCGCGTTTTTGGTTCGCGAAGATACCAAGGCTCACCTGCGTGCGAGCAACTGGCCGGCAGAAAGTGCCGCCACCTACGTCGCCACGGTTTCCGCCGTGAAAGAGAAGTATGCCGCTCAGGGCGCCGCGGTGTTGGCCGCCGCGGTTGCTGCCATTCCCAATAAGTACTACGTATGGGACTTGGACGCCAATGCGCCGAAGCTCGTTGAGGAAGCCACCAACCCTGCGCTTGAAGGCACGTTCACCACACCTGACGGCGTGAAGGTGACCACAGCATACACCCTGCTCAAAGAGCAGCTTTCGCAATACACCATCGAAGAGGCCTCGAAGAAGACGGGCGTACCCGCCGAGCGTATCGAAGAGCTGGCTCGTTCGTTCGCCACCGAGCGTGCCGTGTCGGTGAACATCACCTACGGCCTGGACCACTACGTGAACGGCTACCTGAACACGTGGGCTGTGGCTATTTTGTTGGCGCTTACCGGTCAGTTGGGCCGCGACGGCGCTGGCTTCACGGGCGTGTTCACGCAAACTTACACGCCGGCGCTCACGTCATACTGGTTCGCTACGCCCGAGTTCAAGGAATATAACTCGGAAGTCCCCGCTGCTCGTTTGGCTGAAATGTTTGGCACTCAGAAGCTCGAGGGCAAAGACTATCCAACCAAGGTGTTGGTGTCGTATTGCAGCAATCTTATGAGCAATATGACCGGCCAAAACGAGTGGATCAACAACGTGCTGCCCAACATGGACTACTGGATCGTGCTCGACATGGAGATGAACGATTCCGCCAGCAACGCCGACCTGGTTCTTCCTGTAGCCAGTTGGTACGAGAAGGAAGACTTGCGCACGTCGTATAACAATCCGTACATGACCATCAGCGAGAAGGCCATCGAACCGCTGTACGATACGAAAAGCGACCACGAGATTATTGGCTTGCTCGGTCGCGCGCTGGGCTATGAGAAGTCGTTCCCCAAGGAAACGTGGGACGACATGTCGTATTGGTACAAGCTGCTGTTCTCCGACAAAGTCTCGCAGGCGGCTGGATATAGTGAAGAGCGTCTGCGTGAGGAAAAGGTCATCAACTTCACCGGCCAGGAAGAGGGCTCACCGTGGATTCGCGGCAAGAGCGCCCCGTGGCCGACGGAATCGGGGCGTGTGCAGCTGTACTACGAGAAGGTTGCGCCACGTTTGAACTACGGGCAAGACCTTTCGTCCCGTGATGCCGACGAGCATATCGTTTATTTCCGCGAACCGGACGAGTGCGGTTCGGAAAGTCCGTTGGCCGAGAAATATCCGTTGGTGTATCTGCAGGAGCATTCGCGTTTCCGTATCCATACACAGTGGTTTGAGGTGCCCGTGCTGCGCGAACTCGACCCCGAACCGCAGGGCAAAGTCAACAGCGTCGACGCCGGGGCGCGTGGCGTGAAGGACGGCGACTATATCGAGGTTTTCAACGATCGCGGCCATGCTGTGGTTAAAGCGCTCATCGACGAATCGATTGCCCCTGGCATTATTTCAATCCCGAAGGGCTGGCAGCGTTCGCAATTTAAAGCCGGGTGCTACCAAGAGCTCACCAACCCGAAAACCGACAAATATGCCGACTCTATCGCGCCGTACGACACGCGAGTTGATTTCAAGAAGTGGGAGGCCTAAGCGATGCATTACGGATTTGCTATCGATACCAAGCGCTGCATCGGTTGCCATACGTGTGCGGTTGGATGTCGCATGGAAAACCATCTGCCCAAGGGAATTTGGTGGAACCGCATTCTCACTAAAGGCGGCGAAGACATGGACACGCCCGAGGGTATTTTCCCTGATGTGACTATGTCATATGTGCCGGTTGCATGTCAGCATTGCGAAAACCCCGCGTGCGTGAAAGCGTGCCCGGTGGGTGCCACCTATAAAGATCCAGAGACGGGCGCGGTTCGTCAAGATTACGACAAGTGCATTGGTTGCCGTATGTGCGTTGCCGCTTGTCCTTACACGGGAGTGCGTTCATTCAATTGGGCGGAACCCGAATACACAATCGATTTTGAGTGTGGGGGACAGAACGTGCCTGCCCATCAGAAACATACGGTAGAGAAATGCACGATGTGCTGGCATCGCCTCGCCAAAGACGAAGAGCCCATGTGTATTCGTATGTGTCCGGAACGCGCTCGATATTGGGGCGATCTCGATGACCCTGATTCGGAAATATCCAAGGTGATTCGCGAGCGCGAGTACATGCAGCTTCTGCCTGAAAAGGGCACGAAGCCGTCCGTCTACTACCTGGTGTAAGGGAGGCCAACTATGACTGAAAATGTTTCTGCGGCTTCCACTGCCGCTGAACCCAAGCGTGAGACCTGGGGCGGCAAGGGCCTGAACGTCGCCATTATCGTGGCGGCCGTGCTCACCGTCGCCGGCATCGCGTGCTGGGCCATGCAGCTTTCGGGCGGCATGGTGCAGACCGGCATGCGCAACCTCGACTCCTGGGGCCTCTACATCACGAACTTCATGTTCTTCGTCGGCCTGTCGGCCGGCGGCCTGATCATCTCGTCGGTGCCCAACGCCTTCGGCATGAAGGGCTTCGGCGGCATCTCCAAGGTCGCCATCTGGACGAGCGTGTGCTGCACCTGCGCGGCGATCGGCTTCGTCGTGGTCGACCTCGGCGGTCCGGCCCGCCTGTGGGAGCTGTTCGTGTACTCGAACTTCTCCAGCCCCCTGATGTGGGACATCCTGGTGCTCGGCACCTACCTCATCCTGTCGGTAATCTACCTGTGGGCGTACCTGCGCGCCGAGGCCGGCCGCATGTCGCACACCGCGATCCGCGCCATCAGCGTGGTCGCGCTCATCGTGGCCATCCTCGTGCACAACGTCACCGCGTGGATCTTCAGCCTCGCCCCGGCGCACGAGTTCTGGCACACCGCGCTCATGGGCCCGTGGTTCGTGGCCTCCGCGCTCGACTGCGGCACCGCGCTCGTGCTCATCGTGTGCCTGGCGCTGCGCCGCGCGGGCTACCTCGCCCTCGACCAGGGGCATGTGGCCAACCTCGCCAAGATGCTGGCCGTGTTCGTGCTCGTCGACCTGTACTTCTACGCCTGCGACCTGCTCACGAGCGGGTACTTCGGCGGCGAGGGCACCGAAGTCGTGGCGATGCTCACCTCCGGTGCGCTGGCGCCCGTCTTCTGGACGCAGATTGCGCTCATGGCCGTCTCGGTCGCCATCCTCGTCGTGCCGAAGCTGCGCACGACCCCCGGCGTCGTCGTGGCGTCCGTCCTCGCGATCCTCGGCGTGTTCTGCAAGCGCCTGCAGATTCTCGTGGGCGGCTTCCAGATTCCGAACCTGGATATGCCAGGCGTTACCACGCAGTATGCCATTACCAACTGGCAGGCCGGGTTTACCGGCGCCTATCAGGGCATGGTCTATGCTCCGCAGCCGATCGAATTCGGCGTCACGCTCGGCGTGCTCGCCATGTGCGTTCTGTTCTTGCTGCTGGGCCTGAAGTACCTGCCCTTGAAGCCCTCCGAGAACGTCGACTAGCGCCCCTCTTTTCTTCCGAGCCGGACGCGGCTCCTCCCCAAACCTGCCGCGTCCGGCTCCTTTTCTATGAAAGGCTCGCCATGGTGAAAAAGCTGATATGCGTCATCGCCGCGTTCGCGCTGGCGGCGGCATGCGTTTTCCTCGCGGCGAGCGTTTCTTCGGTAAGTGCTGGCGCGCCGCAGCGCATCGACGCCGCATCGCCGTGCCCTGCGACCGGGTGCGCGAGCGGGGAGTGCCACGACTACGCGAACGTTCCCGGCCCCGACGGCGTGCACGAGATGGTCTGCCCCGAGTCGACTTGCTCCTCAGTCGAGTGCCACGCATGGGACACCTTGGTCAGCGGCGGTTATCGCAGCGCGTCGGATGCCAGCTTGAATTTATGGGTGCTCGGTCCCGTAGTGTTTTTCGGCGGACTCATTTTGGTGCTGAAGAAGGTGGGGTAGTATGCCGAAGAAAGCGACGCTCGCACTCGATATTGCGGCGGCTGTGCTTGCCACGGTTGCGGTATTGCCCCAAATCACAGGAATTGCTGCGCATGAGTGGCTGGGATTGGTCGCGCTCGCGGCTTTTCTTCTGCATCTCGCTGCAAGTTTGAATGCATTGTCCAGCCTGTTAAAAGCCGCCCGGTTTGGGTCGGCGCTTGCGGTGGCGCGCATCGTTCTCGATGCAGCGCTGTTCATTGCGATTGCGGTTTGCATAGTATCTGGCGTGCTTATCAGTGCGACGGTCTTACCCATGTTCGGGCTGTTTGCGCCGGGCTATTTCATATGGAATCCGTTGCATGCGGCTTCGGCTAAGATTCTTTTGGCTTTGGTGCTCGTGCATGTGGCAAGCCACGCTGGCAAGCTCGTTGCCCTGGTGAAGAAATAGTCTGCGATTAAAGTCAAGCCGGGCCTTTGCGGCAACGCAGAGCCCGAGCGTTCCAAAACTTAGCTGAATATGAAAGGCGAGGGAGCTATGAGTTCTGAAAACGAGATGTGGCCAGTGCGTGCGACGGCATGGGAGCTTGCCGCATTCAGCTTTCGCCATCCAACGCACGAGCTCGCACGGGCTATAACGAGTGGTGAGTGGTTTGATGCCGCGTGTGAGATAGGCGATGCGTTGGGCGTTATATTGCCCGAGGATTTCGGCAAGGGGTTGCCCTCGCCCTCTTCATCAATTGAAAAAGTCGATGAAGATGGGTTCTTCCATCGTCTTCGCGCCGAGGCGACGCGCTTGTTCATGGGCCCCGGCGAGCCTGCCTGCAGCCCATATGAAGGTGTATGGCGCGCAAAAGCCGAGGGCGTGAAGCCTCTGCTGTTTGTGAATCCTCACTCCGTGGAAGTCGAGCGTTTCGTGAAAGACCATGGGTTTACGCGTCCCGAAGGTACCAACGAACCGCTCGACCATGTGGCTACCGAATGCGAACTTTTGCAAGCATTCGCCATGAGGGCGATGACAGATTCAGGGTCGTCCGAGGCGTACGTGCAATTTCTTGAAGAGCATTTACGTGTATGGATTGATGATTTTTGCGCTGAGTGTCAAAACGTAACGAGCGAGCCGTTCTATAAGGCTGCGGCTATCTATCTCGAAACGATTGCCAAATGCTAACTATATAAGTAGGTTTCGCTTTCGGGATGTAATGGCGAGTTCTGCAATTTGGGCGGTATAGGCTATTGCGCGCCCAAACGTATACCGGTCTTCTCTCGTGAAAGTTTCCCGCGTCTGTTCTCGGTGTGGCATAATATCGAAAGTTATAGAGAGAATGGTCTTCGTGTGCCTGCGCGCGAAGGCGACACGTCACGGAAAGAGCCGTATGAAGTCCGAAAAAGCCGAGGCAGCAAGCCTCAAGCCTGCTCGCGACCGCAAGAAGAAAACGTCGCAGCATGTGAATCGCCGCAATGTGTGGCTGATCGTCGCCACCGGGCTTTTGGTTCTGGGGTCGGTGTTCGCGTTTATGCCGCCTCAGGAGAAAATCAACCAAGGCCTCGACATTCAGGGCGGCCTGTCGGTTGTGCTCACTGCGAAAAGCACTTCGGGCGATGCCGTTTCCAGCGAAGACATGGAAAAGTCGCGCTCCATCATTGAGAGCCGCGTTAACGCGCTCGGTGCGAGCGAGGCATCGGTTTCGCTGCAGGGCAACGACCAAATTCTCGTGCAGATTCCCGGCCTTTCCGACACCGAGGCTGCGCTCGATACCATCGGTCGTACCGGCAAGCTCGAGTTCGCGCGCCTCGATAGTTTCACCGACGAAACGGTGAAAACCAAAATCGATAACGGCCAGTATGTCACGCAGGAAACCGTGACCGACGCGGCTGGCAACAAATTCCCCACGGGCAAGCAGAGCTACGACCTCGAAGTTGCCGAGGGCACCTACACGCCGCTCGTGACCGGTTCCGACATTACGCGCGTGACGGTTGATAAGGAAAGCGAGGCGTCGGCGAACTATGCGGTCGACATCACGCTGAATTCCGAGGGCGCCAAGGCGTTTGAAGAAGCGACCCGCGACCTTGCGGCCGACCATGGCAAAATCGTCATCATCCTCGACGGCAAGGTGCAAAGCGCTCCTGCCGTGCAGGGTGTGATTTCTGGCGGTAACGTTTCTATCACGGGCAACTACACCATGGACGAAGCCAAGGCACTGCAAACCGTGCTCGAGTCGGGTTCGCTGCCGGTGAGCTTCGAGTACGCGCAGAGCCAAACCGTTGGCCCGACGCTTGGCCAAGATGCGCTTGCTTCCGGTGTGCTCGTGGCCGCAATCGGCCTGGCGCTCGTCATGCTCTACCTGCTCGTCTTCTATCATGGCTTGGGCCTTATCACCGCTGCCGCCATGGCCGTGTTCGCGTGCCTGTACCTGGGCATTTTGGCGCTGCTTTCGCATTTCGGCTTGTTCAGCTTATCGATGGCGGGTATCGCGGGCGTCGTGCTCACCATTGGTATGGCCGCCGACTCGTCGATTCTTACGCTCGAGCGTTTCCGTGAAGAAATTCGCATGGGCCGCAGCGTGCGCGCCGCGTCCATCACGGGTGTGCGGCACGGCATTCTGACCTCCATTGACGCCGACCTGGTAACGCTTGTTTCCGCGCTCACTCTGTTCTTCCTGGCCAGCGCATCGGTCAAGGGCTTCGGCCTTACGCTCGCGCTTGGCATTCTGTGCGACATTGCGATGATGCTGCTGTTCAAGGCGCCGATTATTCGCCTGCTCGCGCCGCGCTGCATCGCGAAGCATCCCGGTTTCTGGGGCGTGCGCGACTGCGAAAACGCTGCGCCGTATTTCCAGGGCGAGAAACGGGCCGAAAGCCGCAAAGACGTGCACGGCCGCTTCATCAAGCTCGATATCAACGTGCTGGGCTTGAAGAAGTACTTCCTGAGCGCCGCTGCTGTTGCCATGGTGCTTGTCGCTGTGATTATTGGCGTGCGCGGCCTGCAGTTCGGCATTGAATTCGTCGGCGGCACGTCGGTCACGTTCCACGGTACCGGCGACACCACCATCGAGCAGGTGCGCGACGCGTTCGACGACGCGGGCGTAAGCGATCCGGTGCTGCAAACCACGAACGCCGATGGCGATACGGGCATTCTTGCTCGCATGACCACCACTTCGGCCGAAGACGCGACGCACATCGCCAACCAGGTGGCCGACGAGTTCGGCTGGAGCACCGACAGCTTCGAGGTGACTACCATCGGTCCCGACTGGGGCGCTTCGGTCGTGCAAAGCTCGCTGCTCGCGTTCCTCGTTTCGCTGATTTTGATTATCGCGTACATCTCGATTCGCTTCCGCGATTACAAGATGGGCGTGTCGGCGGTTATCGCGCTTTTGCACGACCTCGTGCTCGTGTTTGGCGTGTACGCCCTGGTCGGCCGCGAAGTTACGCCGAATACCATCGCTGCGCTGCTCACGATTCTGGGCTATTCGCTCTACGATACCGTGGTTGTGTTCCACCGCATCAACGAGAACATGAAGGACGATTCGGTGAAATGCACGTTCGCCACCATGGCGAACCACTCGGTCAACGAGGTGCTCATTCGTTCGCTGAACACGTCCATTACCTCGCTCATTCCGGTTGTGGCCATGCTTCTGTTCGGCGGCGAGACGCTGAAGGATTTCGCGTTGGCCATGACGGTCGGCCTGATCGCAGGTGCGTATTCGTCCTATGCCATCGCAACGCCGATTTACGTTATTTGGAAGACGCGCGAGACGCGCTATGCCAAGTTGCAACGCAAATACGGCGACACGGTGGTGCGCTGGTTCCTGAACCGTCTGCCGCAGCCCGTGAAGGCTGTTGGGGCCGAGGGCTCTGCTGCTTCGGCCGCTCCGGTTGCCGCGAATGCGGTAGCTTCGACGGCTCCGGGCACTTCCGTTGAGGCTTCTGCGGAAGGTTCGAGCGAGAACGCGACCGTCGTGGCCGCCGCACAGCCCGCGCAGGCGACGAATCGGGCGGCAAATCACGCGACGCATCGCCAGAAATCGAATCGCTCGAAGTCGGCCAATCGCAAGAAAAAATAGCCGCGTCGACGCTTAATGGCCCTATTGGCGCTTAAGACTTCCGAAAAGCCCGCATATGCATGCGGGCTTTTTGTATGACAATTTTTGAACGCGAGCATGCGGGCGCTGCGGCTAGAAGCCATGGGTGGTTGTTGCGCTCTGATTTCATCGCGTGGCTGATTTTGCACGCGCTCATTTCGTGATGAATTGCGGGCTTGCGCGGAACGGCTCGCGTGCTGCCGTGTGAGATGCGATAATGGACGCGATATGCGTAAGGCGGCACGGCCGCTTCAGACTAGAGAGGATGCGCAATGGCAGAAATCCGCGAGGGCTCCGCGCCCAACTTCGCCCCGCCCGTCGAAGAGGGCATGGTGTTCGAGTTCGAGGACGAGAAGGGCGAAATCTCTCAACTCGAGTTCCTGGGCCTCATTTTGCATGATGAGCAGCGCTTCGGTTTCTTCTTCCCAGTCGATGAAGATGATCCGGCGGGCTCTTCGGGTGAAGTTTTGATTCTTGAAGTGACCGACCTCGACGAAGAGGGTCAGCCCTGCGAGTTCGAGCTTCTTGATGACGAGGAAATCGCCGCCCAGATTTATGACGAATTCCGTGAGGCCACAAAAGACCTCTACGATTTCGAGTAAAATTAAAATTGTTCTTGCATTTCTGGGAGAATCCTGTATTCTAATCAAGCTGCTTAATTGAAGCACACATGGCCTGGTCGTCTAGCGGTTTAGGACGCCGCCCTCTCAAGGCGGAGATCGGGGG
>OLVX01003204.1_pt1 | contig 10624 bp, 13 predicted proteins | sample 1673271 | NCBI WGS metagenome assembly OLVX01 (sample SAMEA3178939, study PRJEB25190) | human gut metagenome | biome: human gut; feature: human-associated habitat; material: faeces | place: Austria | collected 2013 | reverse complement strand
TCGAAAACCAATCGCAAACTAAAACGCAAACCGAAAACCACGAAGTTGGCGATTTGGTTTGCGTTTTACGGGCCACCATCGACACGCTACAAGGGCAGCTTGAAGTGAAAGACCGGCAGATCGAGCAGCAGGCTAAGACCATTACCCGGCTCACTGACGCGCTGACCGCCGCACAGCAGACGGTGCAGGCAGCGCAGGCACTTCATGCCGGAACGATGCACCAGCAGCGTCTTTCTAGTGAGGTTGGATGTGCTGTTGCTTCGGTAGAGCTGGAACGACCTAAGAGTTTTTGGAGTAAGATTTTTAGAAAATAGAAATGAAGGTGTAACAATGGAATTTATTGCGGCTATTATAACATTTATTGCAGGCTATTTGGGCGCAACAATGGGAGCGGTTATGAATTGGCCGGATGCGGGAGCTATTGTTGCAATAACGGTTATGGGTTTTTTCATTCTAAAAAGAATGAAAAAAGACGAGTAAAAAAGCTGCAGAGAAGCCTCTGCAGCTTTTTTGTTAGGTCACGCTTTTATTTTAGTAGGTAACGGTGACAGCTCTTGCAACGTAAGGGACTACGGTAGCTACGCTGGCGGAGAAACTTGGTGTGCCGTTTACATCAATTCCAACGCTAATATCGCCGAAACCAATGGTCTTGTGTGCGTATCCAGCTTGGATATTTACGCTTTCATCGGCAATCATGCCGTAGCGAATGTATGCACTGAAGTAATAGTCCCTTGCACCACCGGTGCAATAATCACATCTTGGAGAAATTGGAACAAAGTGCATTACAGGAATAAATCGTTCATAGTCAAAGCTTAAATCTTCATCGATGGTGTTGGAACTTGATACACTTCGATTTTTGTCAACGAGGATCTGAAGCAGGTCTATCACGAGCTGTTTGACGCGGCGCTGGAGAGCTACAACGCCGGGAAGAAAAAGAACAGAGATAAGATCCCGGACTATTACGAGCATATCCGGCAGAGTAAGCAAGAGAAGCTGTTCCATGAGGCCATCTTCCAGATCGGAAATCTCAGCGACTGCGGCTGCGGCTCGGAGGGTGGCCGGCGGGCAGCCGAGGCTCTGATTGAGTACGCAAAGAGCTTTCAGGAGCGGAATCCCCATCTCCATGTGTTCAACATGGTGCTGCATATGGACGAGGCCACGCCGCACCTTCATGTAGACTATATCCCGGTGGCAACGGAGCAGACGCGGGGCCTGTCTACGAGGGTGTCCATGAAGCAGGCGCTCAAGCAGCAGGGATTTACCGGGCTTGGCCGGAAACAGACCGAATGGAAGGCTTGGATGGATCGGGAGAAGGACATGCTGACAGAGATCGCCCAGCAGCACGAATTTGAAATCATTTCTCTTGGCAGTAACCGGCGGCACATGGAGCTGCCGGAGTACCGGGCGGCGATCCAGGAGGCCGAGGCCGTGCAGGAGCAGACAGCGGCAGCCTTGCAGGAGCTGGCAGATATGCAGGAGAAGAAAACGGAGCTGAAGGGAGAGATTAAGTCGCTCTCCGGCACTGTGGCGGCGCTGAAGGCCGCAGAACGGGTGCGGGTGGACTTCGATACCATCCAGCCGGAAAAAACGCTCACAGGGGCTGTCAAGGGCGTTACTGTGGACCAGATCCGGCAGCTAAAGGATGTAGCTATGACTGGAGCTGCCGCAAAGCAGACGGTCGTAGATCTGAAGAAGAAAAACGCTGTGCTGGAAGAAGAAAAAGCAGAGCTGAAAAAGAAGATTCCTTCCGTCCATGAGAAGATGGAGGCGGCAGCGCAGCGTAGCCGTCTTGAAAGCCAAAATCGGCAGCTATGGAGTGAAAACGAGGAACTGAAGGAGGCGTTGGAGGAAGAACGCAGCTTTTCAGATCGGCTGCTGGAGGGCATTGATCGGGTACTGGATATGCTGGAGCGTCACCTGCCGAAGCAGCTTCTCCACCTCGTCGATAAGGCGAGAGATCTGCTGCCGGAGCATCAGACTTATAGGCAGGAAAAACAGCACGAGAGAGGTCATTCCTGGGGCGATATGAGCCTGTGAAAATAGCCTGTCCGAAGGGCTTGCAACCGGCACTCGGACAGGCTATAATAACAGGTGAAAACAGGGAAAAACCTATTGATAATATATGCCCCCCTAAGAGCCGTTGGCTTAAAACAAAAAAGAAAAATTTTCTCTCAGAAAGGGAGAAAGTCGGAGAGGAAAAGGGGGTGTGCGGAGGGGTGTGGGAATGTGGTAACCCTGAAAGGTTTTCCATCATTTCCATGCCCCGGAGCGAGGGGGAAAAGGGGAGGTGACTTTCTCTTTAAGCCGCCTTTGGCGGCGCTCTTTGGCTTCCCTTTTCCCCCTTCCCGCCCGCAGGCGTTCCCCGCCGCAGCGGATTTTCTTTTTTGCTTCTTTTTTCTTTTTCTGGACAGGAGGTGTTTTTATGGCTATGGATCAGCAGACGGCTTTGGAGCGGCAGCAGGCGCTTTATCGGGAGAAGAATGCCCATCTTCGTCAGTATCTGGAGCCGGTGGAGCCGTATGAGTTTTACCGGGAGATCTTCCCGGAGGGATCTTTTGAGCGTAGAGGTCACTTTGAGGATGCCAAGGGAAACGGTATCGCTCTGGTAGTCCCTCCGAAGTCAAAAGTGGTGCAGGAGAACGGCGTTGCACTGGAGATCAAGGGCGATGGTAAAGCCAACCGTCATGTGATCACGGACGAGCTGAGGGAACTGGAGGACATCAAAGGTACGGAATTTACAATCATGTCTCCTATCTCATATTTTGGTCGGCAGCGCCGGGGGCAGAATGCCAGGTATCTCTATGCGATGGTCTTTGACCTTGATGGTGTAGGGATGCCTCAACTCCGGGACACGCTGCATCAGATGAACAAGGACATTATTCCCAAGGCCACCTTCGTGGTAAACAGCGGAACGGGTCTGCACCTGTATTATGTGCTGACCGAGCCGATCCCTATGTACCCGCAGAATCAGAAGATTTTGAAGGAGCTGAAATACGCTCTCACCCGGCAGATCTGGAACAGGTTTACTTCGTCTATTAAGGAGCCGCAGATGCAGGGCATTTTGCAGGGCTTCCGTGTGGTCGGAACCAGCTCCAAGCTGGGGAAGGACTATCCTGTGGTAGCCTATCGGTATGGCGGTGCGGTGGAGCTGGAGAAGCTGCTGGACTATATCCCAGACAGCAATGGGGAACAGCAGCGCATACAGGCGCTCATGCGAAAGAGCCGCCTGTCGCTGGCCGAGGCCAAAGAGAAGTACCCAGACTGGTATGAGCGCCGGGTGGTGAAGAAGGAGCGCCGGGGGTGCTGGACGGTGAAGCGGGATCTCTATGACTGGTGGCTGCATCGGATCGCTGACGAGATCCGGGTGGGGCATCGGTTCTACGGAATTATGACGCTGGCCATCTACGCTAAAAAGTGCGGCATAGATGAAGCAGAGCTGCGCAGGGACGCTTTTGCTCTGCTCAAGCCCTATGATGACATGAGCGTGGAGGACATCAACCGCTTCACGAAGGACGATATTGTATGCGCTCTGGAGATGTTCAATGAGGACTATGTGACCTTTCCGAGAGATGATATTGCCAAGCTATCCGGCATGACTATGCCGGTCAATAAGAGAAACTGGTTAAAACAAAATCAGCATTTGTATTTAGCTCGAAGAAGAAAAGAGGACATGAAAGCGGTAGGCATTTCAATGAAATCTGCGGAAGGTAGACCAACGGCAGAGAAAATAGTTCATGTGTGGAGGCAGAAGCACCCGGACGGACGTAAGGCGGACTGTCATCGGGACACTGGTCTTGATCCCAAGACGATCCGAAAATGGTGGGACAGCAAGCCGTCTGCGGTGTGGCAGGAGGATGGACACATGGTGGCACGGGTGCGACCGTCACAGGCGTTGAGTGATCTGCTGGTGGATGCCTTGAAAAAGAGCGAGGATTAGGGGCGATTTTCGTGCGTTTATTGCCGCAGGACGGCGTTTTCAGCGCTCCGAGGGTAACTATACCACTTCCTTCTCTATCGTGCCCGGAAAGCTGCATAAATCAAGACTTTTTTGACCTCTAAATGTCTACATAAGCTGAAAAATAATTAACGTGAGGAATATTGATATTTTAGCGCAATTATGCTAAAATAAAAACATAGGAGGTTGATGTTATGAATATGATTAGACCTGTTTCTGATTTGAGAAATAATTTTGCGGACATTTCAAAGACGGTGCATGAAACGGCTCAACCTGTTTTTTTGACAAAGAATGGCTATGGAGATATGGTTGTTCTGAGCATGGAGGCGTTTGAAAACCTACAATTTGAGAGCGAGGTATATTTCAAGCTGCAAGAGGCCGAGAGAGAGGCTGAGTTGACGGAACAACGCTATTCTTCCAAAGATGTGCTGAAAGCGATGAAAGCTGCTATTGGAGGGGAACAGGTTGTATAAATTAGAGTATCTGCCTGTGGCGCGGAAAGATATGCTTGAAATCGTGCGGTATATCAGCCGAGAACTTCAAAATCCGGACGCAGCGGATCGCTTGGCGGGGGAGTTGGTCAATGCAGCGGAAGGTGTGCTGCTCTTTCCGTATGCAACCCCGACTTACCAGCCGATCCGTCCCTTGAAGCACGAATACAGAAAAATTTTGGTGCAAAATTATCTGATGTTTTATTGGGTAGATGAAGAAAAAAAGCTGGTGACAGTGGCTCGTGTAGTGTATGCGAAACGGGATTATGGTCGGCTGTTGGAGTGATGGGAATGGGGCAGTTGGTTGAAGTTGTGCTGGAGATCGACGTGGCGCTGAAAGAGCAAGCGGAAAAGGTTTTTGCAGAAAATGGGCTGACTTTGGAACAGGCAACAATTTTATTTTTTGAAGAAACCGTCCGCCTTGGGAAACTTCCTTTTGAGCTTGATGAAGATCTGAAACAATACATAGCAGAGCAGCCGGACACACCAGCCAGCGATAGTGCGGGGAGTGTGAGGACATGAAAACAATCCGGCAGATAGCCGACGAGATAGGGGTATCAAAGACAGCAGTAAATAAGCAAATCGCAAACCTTGGTTTGCGATCAGGTTTGCGAAAAAACGGAAACCAGTTTGCGATTGATGAACAACAAGAAGCGTTGATAAAACAGGCTTTTTTTGAAAAAACGCAAACTGAAATCGAAAACCAATCGCAAACTAAAACGCAAACCGAAAACCACGAAGTTGGCGATTTAGTTTGCGTTTTACAGGCAACTATCGACACGCTGCAAGGGCAACTTGAAGTAAAAGATCGGCAGATCGAGCAGCAGGCGCAGACCATCACCCGGCTTACTGATGCGTTGGCTGCCGCCCAGCAGACAGCGGTAGCGGCTCAGGCCCTTCACGCTGGTACCATTCAACAGCAGCTCGTTGCTGGAGAGGGAGAAGAGCTTCAACAGGAACGAGAAACAGTACCGCGTAGAAGCTGGTGGAAGCGGTTATTTGAAGGAAAAGATTCATGATAAAAAGAGTTGATAAAAGATTGCAGGCAGTACAATGTCTTACAGGGAATAAAATAAAGATAATTGCTTGTATTACCATGCTTATAGATCATTTCAGCAAAATTTTTTTAGAATCCATTATGAATGATAAACTGTTTCCATTGTATTTGGCAGGAGGAATGTCAACAGAACAGTTTTATGGAATTGATGCTTTTCAGAAGAATATTCTTAATGGAATTGGGACAATCGCATTTCCGTTATTTTGCTTATTGCTGTCGGAAGGTTTCTTTTATACCAAAAATCGAAAACGGTATATTGGAGGAATGTTAGCTTTCGCTCTAATCTCAGAAGTGCCATTTGATATAGGATTCTTCAGTCGCTATTCAATAGCTGAGGGAACTTTCCCGTTTTACTTGCAATACCAAAATGTTTTTTTCACACTGTTTTTGGGACTTCTTACGCTGGTTATTATAGAGAAGGTTGCTCTTAAAATAAGTGGGGACGGCAGAAAAAGCAAGGTAACAAAAATATTGTGCCAGCTTGGTGTTGTTATAATAATGGCAATAATTGCGGAACTGGTTAAGTGCGATTATGGAAGCCAAGGCATTGTTTATGTATCCATGTTATATTTCTTGAGAAAAAGTAGACTTTTACAAAGTGCAGGATTTCTCATAATGTATATGGTGACAACAGGAAATCAGCCAACGATTTTTATTGTTGTTGCAGCTCTTATAATTTTGTTATATAACGGGAAACGCGGAAATTTGTCTATAAAATATTTCTTTTATTGGTTTTATCCAGTACATATATCGCTTCTTTATGGTGCATCGCTTCTGTTCAAATAAGAAATGCCCTGGCATTGCCAGGGCATTTCAGTAAGTGATGAGTGAATGGAAATTAGTCGATGTTGAAGGTATAGGTTCCGGCTACGCTTGCCTTACCCTGGATGGTGTAAGTACCACTAAAAGCAGGAATCTGATCCAGGCGGACAGAGGAGCCGGGGGCGATGGTCTTGGTTTCTCCGACCTGGGCACCCTTCTCATTGATTACGCGGATCGTGACATTGCCGGGGTTGTTGGCATCACTGGTGACCAGGGGGGAATCCGGGAAGATGTTGTTGGAAGAAGTGATGTTCACATAATCAGTGGTGTTGAGTTTTGCAGTGCCCGTCCAATAGATACAAGGGGAGACACTTTCAGTCGCTGCTGTCGGTTCATTCTGAGGAGCAACAGGTTCAGATGCAGCGAAGGCGGGGACAGCCATAGAAGCCGCCACGGTTAAGGCAAGAGCCATTGATACAAACTTTTTCATGATGATCCTCCTGAAAATTTTGATTTAGGCCTGTATGGCCTGAACGATAGAATCTCTATCTTCAATTAATAATCATATCACTATAATGTAAAAATTTCTACACAATTTAATGAAAAAATTGTAGATTGTGAAACATAGATTTATTGAGAAAAACCCGCGGGAGCGCGCAAAAGCACTTTCATACTGACGCCACAACGGGGCGGCGGTGTGAAAGTGCTTTTGCGTTACTTTCTCACAAGAAAGTAACAAAGAGGTTGTGGCCTGCGGCCAGTTATGGTAAAATAGGAGTAGTAGGATATAGGCTTTTGCAGGAAAGGGACGGGTGATTTTATAGGCACAACCATTTCGGGAATGACGGGCCGGGGAAGTATCCGGCACAACAACAGGAGCTTTTCAGCGGCGAATGTAGACCGGAGCAGGTCGGGGCAGAATGTCACCTTTTGCAACGAGGATTTGAAGAAGGTGTACCACGAACTTTTCGATGAAGCCCTGGCCGCCTACAATGCCAAAAAGAAAAAGACCAGGGACAAGATACCAGATTACTATGAGCATATCCGGCAGAGCAAACAGGAGAAGCTATTTCACGAGGCTATCTTCCAGATCGGCAACTTGACGGACTGCGGGTGCGGCTCCCCTGGAGGGGAACGGGCGGCGGCAGCTCTCAAAGAATTTGCAGAGTCCTTCCAGGAGCGCAACCCTCATCTGCGGGTGTTCAATATGGTGCTGCACATGGACGAGGCCACGCCCCACCTCCATGTGGACTTCGTGCCTGTGGCAACGGAGCAGAGCCGGGGCCTCTCAACGCGGGTATCAATGAAACAGGCGTTAAAGCAGCAGGGATTTGAAGGGATGGGCCGAAAGCAGACCGAATGGAAAGCCTGGATGGAACGGGAGAAAGAAGCCCTAACGGAAATCGCCCAGGCTCACGAGTTTGAGATTATCAGCCTGGGCGGTGGCCGCGAGCGTATGGAGCTACCAGAGTACAGAGCAGCGGCCCAGCGGCTTGAAGCTATCCAGGAACAGGTGACAGCAGCAGAGCAGGAGATCGCGGCCCTGGAAAAGCAGAGAAAGGCCCTGCAAGGGAATGTGAAGCTGCTGAAAGCGGTGGAGAAGGTTAAGCCCGATCTGGACGCGATACAGCCGGAAAAGACGCTGACAGGGGCCGTCAAGGGTGTGACGGTGGAGCAGGTGAAGGAGCTGAAGGCGGCGGTGATCCGGGGCGCGGCGGCAGAGCAGAAGGTGCGGGAGCTGAAGGTAGAAAACCAACAGCTTCAGCAGAAAATCCCCTCGATGAAAGAAAAACTGAAGGAGGCCCAGGAGCGGCAGCGGCTTGAAAATGAAAACCGGCAGCTCAAAGTGCAGGTGGAATACCTGGAAGAAGATTTGAGCTGGGAGCGTGGGATTTCGGCGCGGCTCCGGGAAGGGATCGGGGCGGTGCTGGACTTTCTGGATCAGCACTTGCCGGAGCAGTTCCGGCCCCTGGTCGAAAAGGCGCGGGAGCTGCTACCAGTGCCAGAGGTGCAGCAGCCGGAGAGAGAACAGGAACAGGGCCACACCTGGGGCGGTATGGAGCTGTAAAAGAAGCCTGTCCGGGAGCCTTGCAAGAGCCGCCCGGACAGGCTATAATAACAGTAAAAATAGGGAATAAAATGTATTGATAATATATGCCCCCCTATGGGGTGAAGGGGACAAGCTGAAATGGGTTTGTCGTAAAATAGGGAATAAAATGTATTGATAATATATGCCCCCCTATGGCCTTTAGGCCAGGGAAAAAATAATAAAATATTCTCTCTCTGACAGGGAGAAAGTCGGAGGGGGTTATGGGGGTGAGCGGCGGGGTGTGGGAATGTGGTAAACCTGAAAGGTTTTCCATCATTTCCATGCCCCAGAGCGAGGGGGAAAAGGGGGAGGTGACTTTCTCTTTAAGGCCCCGAAGGGGCCGCTCTTTGGCTCCCCCTTTTCCCCCTGTGGGTTTGCAGAATGTACGAAAAGAGGTGTAAGGAATGGAGGATCAGCAAGCAGCCCTGGAACAGCTCCGGGAACTTTACAGGGAAAAGAATGAGCATTTAGAGAAGTTTTTGGAGCCGGTGGAGCCGTATGAGTTTTATCGTGAGATCTTCCCGGAAGGATCTTTCGAGAGGAAGGGCCATTTTGAGGACAGGAAGGGAAACGGGATCGCGGTGACAGTGACGAAAGGTGAGGTTGACAGGGCAACCGGGATCGCCCTGCAGATCGAGGGGGACGGTAAAGCGAAACGCTGTACCATCACTGACGAGCTGGACGAGCTGAGGGAGCTGCAAGACACCGATTTTACGATTATGTCCCCGATCTCCTATTTTGGGCTGCGGCGGTGCGGCAAAAATGCCCGGTATCTCTATGCTTTGGTCTTTGACCTGGACGGGGTAGGTATGCCCCAGCTCCGGGACACGCTGCACCAGATGAACAAGGATATTTTGCCCCAGGCAACCTTTGTTGTAAACAGCGGGACAGGGCTTCACCTGTATTATGTGCTGAAAGAGCCGGTGCCTATGTACCCGTACAACCAGAAATGCTTGAAAGAGTTGAAATATTCCCTCACTCGGCAGATTTGGAATAAGTTTACCTCCACCATCAAGGAGCCACAAATGCAGGGGATTTTGCAGGGATTTCGGGTGGTCGGCTCCGGCTCGAAGCTGGGGCGTGAGTACCCTGTGAGGGCGTTCCGGCTCGGCGGGCCGGTGGAGCTGGTGCGGCTGCTTGATTATATCCCGGACAGCAACGGGGAGCAGCAGCGGCTTGAAGGGCTTATGAGAAAGAGCCGCCTGTCGCTGGCCGAGGCGAAAGAGAAGTACCCGGATTGGTATGAGCGGCGGATCGTCAAGAAGGAGCGGCGGGGCCGCTGGACGGTCAAGCGTGACCTTTACGACTGGTGGCTGCACCGGATCGCCGATGAAATCCGGGTGGGCCATCGTTTCTATGGCATTATGACGCTGGCGATTTATGCGAAAAAATGCGGGATAGACGAGGACGAGCTGCGCCGGGACGCTTTCGCGCTGCTCCGGCCTTACGATGATATGAGCGTGGAGGATATAAACCGCTTCACGAAAGATGATGTGGTGTGCGCCCTGGAGATGTTCAACGAGGACTATGTGACATTCCCCAGGGACGATATAGCGAAGCTCTCCGGTCTGACTATGCCTGTCAACAAGCGGAACTGGCGCAAACAGCCAGTACATTTGCAGGGCGCGAGAGCAATCCAGGAGATTAACGATAAGGCTAATGGTACGAATTGGAGAGAAGGGAACGGGCGGCCTAAAGGCAGCGGAACGGCCCAGGCGCGGGTTTATGAATGGCGGCAGCAGCACCCGGAGGGGCGCAAGGCCGACTGTCACCGGGAAACTGGCCTTGATCCGAAAACCGTCCGCAAGTGGTGGGATTGTCCGCCGCCAGCGGTGCGCTTTGAAAATGGGCATATAACGGTGCGGGTGTCCCCTTCCCAGGAGTTGAGCGATTGGCTCCTGGATGCGCTGCACGATGGGGGCCAGGAATAAGGCCCAGAAAGGCCCCTGTTACGCTTTAGAAGCCGTTTTCAGCCCTCCGAGGGTAAATATACCGGCCCCCTCTCTACCGCGTTTGGAAAGCCGCATAAATCAAGGCTTTTTTGCCCTCTAAATGCGAACATACCAGGGTAGAAGTTTAAGGGCCAGTGCTTGGGTAAACGGTCAGGAACATATATTGACATTGTAAATAAAAAGTTATACAATGGATATAATAAGAATGAAAGGAGTTGCTACCTATGGCAAATACAAATATTAACATTCGTATGGACGCAGACTTGAAGCGGCAGTTTGAGGCGTTCTGTGCTGATATGGGAATGACGATGACAACGG
>OLVX01003199.1_pt1 | contig 10638 bp, 10 predicted proteins | sample 1673271 | NCBI WGS metagenome assembly OLVX01 (sample SAMEA3178939, study PRJEB25190) | human gut metagenome | biome: human gut; feature: human-associated habitat; material: faeces | place: Austria | collected 2013 | reverse complement strand
CCGTGTCCCAAGCCATTGGTCAACTGCACATCTCCCGTTCATCCTACTATCGGCTAAAGCAACATCAATAAAATGATCTGGTGTAACATTTATTGTCAGAGGCTCCTTGTGTACCTCTGACAATTATTTTTTCAAAAGATTATTTGATGATAAGGGGAGGGCTTGGCGTCTGCCCTCCCCTTAAACCTCACCACGCCCTTGACTGCGGCTTTGCAAGCCTTGTCAATTCCTCTACAGAAAGAATTGGCTGCGATGATAAACCTGCCATAATACAATTGAGTGGGATACATTATATTTTCGTTCCACGTTCCAGGTGTTCTTTGCGTTTGAAGACAAAACAGGTTTTCCTCTTGCAGACTGTCTTATTACTATATCCTGTCCCAATTCTACGATCAAACTTGATTAAGACTTGGAACCTGGAACAGTTATACCATCATACCCTAAATTTTATTTTCAAATACTATATTTTCTGCTTTCTCTATATATAAGCCGAATGAAAAAGTACTTTTACAAAAAATAATTTCAATGAGATCGGAAACAATTCCCGTGTTGAAAGCAAGCAAGGTTCAAAGAACCGCAGGCTTGCTTGGTGGAATCAGAGATCTTTCTCTGATTCCGTGTGGAAAGGGGAAATCTCTACTCCTATTTTTTTACAAAGCAAATAAATTTTTTGCCTTTTTTTATCAATTTCATCAAGTTCATCTTTAGTAAGCATGGTTACATACTGTTTATTTATATCGAGACGTGTATTTTCATTTAAAACACACAAACCAAACTGATGTAAGACGGCTGAATAAAATTCTAGGTAATCTATACATGATTTTAAATTTTCAAAAAAATCAGTGAATAAGTCGAGGTGAATAGCAGAATACTCTTGGAACTCATGCGTTTTTTCAATTGTCTTAGAAACCATTTCAAGGGTCTTGACGAGAAGCTCATATTTTGTCTTATTGTCATTGTTACATTTTACTGTCTTCCTATATCTCCACTTATAGATTATATTTGCGGCAATTAGATCTGCCATAGTCATTTTAAGATTATCAGAGAAAGTTTGGGAGCCTTTTTTAATACGAATGTTTATAGCGTCATATATATCTGTAACAATATCATCAGATGATATGTAATTTTTATTTATTAAGTCTTCTCTTTCATGTACGAGGTCTACTTGTTCTGCATGATCTAATAATTCTACAATTTTACGCAAGTTTTCGCAACTTTCTTCTGCGTATTTCTCTGTTGTTTCACTAATTTCTACATCTTCTTTTGAAAAGTAAGAATTTTGACATTTTAGTTCATTATAATATTGAAATAATTTGGCTGTATATCTGTTGAATTCCCAGATAAAATCAAAATAGTAAATTAGTAAGGTGTTATTTGTTATATTATCAACAGAAGATATAATTATTTTCATAAAGACTTTATTTACAATTGCATCTCCTATTTCACTTTCACCTTCGAATATGTGCAGCAATTTTTCGATTATATCATATATTTTATCTATCTTTTCACCAGCGTTTTTGTCATCTTTTTTTACTTTCAGCATTGACAGATTATAATCAAATAAAGTCATCAAAGCGGCTACGCATCTATTTGCAAAGTCATGTGGTTCAATGGGTAACTTTTCAGGTGATTTTTTAGTTTCACCTGGGTCAATAGTTTGTAAGTCAGGGTAGAGGTAAAATTTTACACGGCACAGTATTGCATTTACTACTCTTGCGGTTAATCTTGCTGTCTCCTTTTTATTTTTTAGGTGATCACGTAGTGTACCTCCATGAACAATATAAATTTTCGGTTTGCAGTCAAGTGTCGTTTCTGTTTGAGATTCTACATAGTTACCTGTCGTTTTACCTGAAAATACAATATCAACGATTGTATTAACTACATCAAATTGTCTCATGTTTAATCCTTTCTAACCGTATATTTTTATGGTTTAGATAAAAAAGTGATTCTCATTGTACAAAATGCACAATAAGAAACCAGAGATTTATCATTGTTTGTGTAAAAGTGTTGCAAGAATAATTGAGTTCTGTTATAATACACTTACAGCTCAAGCAGCTGGCATCTTTAAAATTGAATAAAGGAGGAAATCAAGATGAATGAAACAAATTCTCATTTACCCCCTGTGCAGGGTGGAAACGGATTGTTTGTACCAATCACACTTGAAGAGATGGCAAAAAGTCCTGAAATTTTTGGAAGAGCAGGTGCAGCGTATTCAGAAGTGGCAGGAACTCCACCTGTCGTTCCTCAAGAACTGCAAAACGCTGTGACTGAGCCAAAAGTCCAGAGACTGAATTGTGCAAATGCTAGTGAGATATTTTATCTGGTGGTAAACATACTCAATCAGCAAAAACCTTTATGGCGGTACCAAAACCACTTTTACATGAAGGAGAACAATGTATATGTTCCTTACAATAAGAAGGAATTCATATGCAGAGTGTATTCTGATGTTACAGCGCTTGGCTATGAGTTCACACAGCCTGCCATTTGCAGTATTACAAATGAGTTGGAAATGCGAGCTGATCTGTACCAAGGAGAGCCAAATGACGAACGCTATACCTATTGTTCGAACGGCTTTCTGAATAACCGTACAGGATTGTTTGATATTGTTTCTGATTACTTTCCGACCATTCAGCTTACCGGGGCGTATCTGGGATCTGGCCCGCAGTATCATCCTAACATGGACCGTTTCATGTCAATTCTGTTTGCTGGAGATAAGATGCTTGAAGAGAGAGCATACCAGATCATTGGCTACTGCATCAGCAGTGACGCTCATGCGAAACGCTTTTTTGTTTTCCCTGGTGCTTCTGGAGATAACGGTAAATCTACCTTTATCCACCTGATACGCAGTTTGCTAAGTCCTTCTGCAGTCAAAGGCTTATCCATGAAAAATCTGCTTGGCGGCAATTTTGCAATGTCAGAGGTTCAGGAGGCACGGATCAACGTTAGCTCTGATGAAGGTGCCTTAGAACTCAATACAGATCAGCTGGCAAAGCTAAAGAGCATCTCTGGACATGACCGGCTTACGGTTGACAAGAAAAATTCGAATCAGGTCAGCTTTACGTCTACTTGTAAGGTCATTATCGCAAGTAATCACAATATTGGTATGGCGTACAGCAGCAGTGACAGCGCCATTGTTCGCAGAATCTGCACACTGCCATTTGATGTGAAGATCCCGAAAAGTCAGCAAAATCCGAACATTGTTTCAGAGATACTGGGGTCTGAATTGAATGCAGTCACAACAGAGGCTTTGAATGCGTTTTTCAGACTGAAAGCAAATGGCTATCACTTTGCCGGTGACGATGCCGGGCTGGATGACTACGCTCTGCAATTCACGCCGATCAATGCGCAATATCACAACATAGAACGTTTTGTGCAGTGTCATGTGAGATCTATGCCCGGTAATTTCGTGCTGACAAAAGACTTGTACGATGTTTTCCAGAATTGTCTCGACTTTAACTGTGATGTATTCAAAGATGTGACGGGCTTTTCACAGGCATTAAACAATTACCTTCTCTCGAATGGATACGTTGTAAAAAAAGTCAAAAAGCATCAGGGAAACGGATATGAGGGCATAGCCATTTCTAATCCCTAAACCGAAAGGAGTAAAATGTTATGATAACGATTAAAGACTTGAAATCAAAAGCATCTTCAACGGAGTCCGACGGTGTGTATATCATGCCGTTCAATCCTAAGTATGAAAAAAATGAACTTGAAGAAAGAATGCTGAAAGTAGTAGAGGAGCAACCGAGCGTTGCTCTTCGATTCTTATGTTTGATTGGCGATTATAAAGTTGGCACCTCAAAGCAGTATATTAGTCAGATCATTGATTCGAACGATATTCCAAGCTTGGGAGAGTCAATGCTTATCGCCTCTCCAACTGGTTCTGGCAAGACAAGCGCAGTAATCAAGATGATCAAGCACACTTCAATGCCGGTCATCTATGTGACCAACAGAAAGATGACGCTTTGTCAGTTCAAAAAAGACTATATCAAGGCATCGAAAGGACTCGATGTTCCTGCAGAGTTGCTTGACAGCATTTCCTTGGGAGAGAACATCATCGCCATTACCTATCAAGAACTTGCTGAGACAACGTATAAGTATAAAGGCAAAAAATACCTCCTCATACTTGACGAAGTCCATTGTCTGCTGGAAGATGCAAATTTCTCGGTGTACGCAGAGAAAATCATTCGGTATCTGAAAGCAAATCGTGACAATACCGCAAGAATTTACCTCACGGCAACACCAGATGCGGTTACTCCTGTGATAGCGGAAATAGAATGTGAATCAGGACAAGAGCAAGCGCTTTTTGCAATGGACTGGGATACCAATGTAAAATCTGTTTTCCATGCGTATGCTTCGTACAAAACAAGATTGAAGATGGTTTACTCGATGGAAAGCAATTGGAACTATATCAACTTCAAGCTATACACCCCAGACGACACAAAGGAACTTGCTGATTATATCAAACGAGAAAATGAGCAGGGCACCAAAAGCCTGATCTATGTAAATGATATCAGCAAGGGAAAAGTGCTTCAAGAAGTGTTAGGCAATACCCAGCACATCTACTCAGATGAAGACAAACGTGCAGAAATTGCAGAGATCGCTCAAAATGAGAGATTTTCAGATCGAAACCTGATCACCACCAAGGTGGCTGAGAACGGAGTGTCCTTGCACGACGATGAATTGAATCTGATCGTTGTCGAAACACTGGATCCAATCACACTAAAGCAGGTGATTGGCAGAGCGAGAGTCAACCGCAAGAATCCCAGAGAGATCACGGTTCTTATTCCTGACTACTCTATGACCGACATCGGCAATGCGATCGCAAGTGCAGAGCAGCAAATGAGAATGGTCAAAGAGGTCAAAGCAGATCCAGATCTGGCATTGGAGTATGCAGCGAATTATCCTGCACTCGTATATTACGACAGCAAAGTAAAGCACCCTGTTGTAAATACAATGGCAGAAAAGGCGCTTGCGTATCAGATCGACTTTCTCAGAGGCTTGCGAAAAGACCCCGAAAAGCCTCATGCCTTTGCCCAGGCTGTTCTTGAACTCTATGGCAAAAAGCCAGTCATCTCAGACGATATGTTCCTGTACTATGACAGAATCCTTGACTTCAAGACAAAGGCTGCGGAGGCTTTTGATACATACAAGAACTCTGAGAAGAACGCCGAGTGCCTTGACAGACTCAAAGCAGAGCTGAAGGTTGCCTGCAACAGCACCAAGGTTTACAATGATGGCAAACAGCTCACCAGCAACATTCAAATCAGTACGATCAATGACATACTGAAAGCAGCAGGAATTGCGTACGAAATAAAGGCAAAAGTTGAAGTTTTCAACATAGCCTCTGTCTAATTATACCATTACCTATAGACACTTGTCAATAGAGGAGAATGATTTTTCTATTGACAGGCGCTATTATTTCAGTTGTATACTATAGTCATGACAGAATAATCTGGCTATATCCTAAAAGGAGGAATTTAACATGGAAACACCTAAATTTACTGGATGAAACGTCTCTATCACCGAAATCGCAAAAGCAACCGGCAAGAGCCAGCAGTTTATACGCATTGGCATTCAGAAACGTATCCTTCAATTTGGATATGCCCTCAAACAAGAAGGATCCAGCGAATACAATTACTTCTGCCCAGACAAAAAGGTATGGGAGGAGACCGGCTATTTTAAGGATATGAGCAATGACGACGTAGTATAAAGTTGTTTAAGGCAAAGAAGGGAGATGATGCCAATGAAACTGGGAAACGGCGTTGGCACAGTTTATAAGCTGTCCGGCAAAAGACGTAATCCGTATATCGTACGCAAAACAGTAGGATGGGAGATCGATGTGGAAACCGGCAAGTGCAAACAGGTCTGCGTTACCATCGGTTATGCTCCGACAAGAGCAAAGGGTCTTGAAATGCTTATGGAGTACAACAAAAATCCTTATGATATTGACGCTTCCAAAATCACCTTTGCCGAGGTTTACGAAAAATGGTCAGAGGAGAAATTCCCGACAATCTCAAACTCCAACATCAAAGGCTATCAGGCCTCCTATAAGGCTTGTCAGCCGCTGCATAACCGAGTGTTCAAGGATCTGAAACTGATGGATCTGCAGAGCGTTGTAGACACCTGCGGAAAGAATTATCCCACACTTCGTAAATTGAAGGTGCTGCTGAACCAGATGTACGACTATGCTATGAAGTACGAGCTTTGCAGCAAGGACTATTCACAGTACGTGAATATCCAGAAATTCAAGAACAAGAATCCAAACAAAATGGATCGCAGCCGTTTACAGAAGGTGAGATCCAGGCTCTTTGGATGCAGAAGGACGATATCTATGCGCAGATCGTACTGATGCTGATCTACAGCGGTGTGCGTGTGTCAGAACTGCTCGACTTGAAACGTGAGGATGTTCACATAGACGAGCATTGTTTCAACGTTGTGCATAGCAAGACCAGCAGTGGCATCAGAATGGTTCCGATACATGACAAGACCTATCCCATATTCCAAAAGTGGTATGAAGAGGGCTGTGAGTATTTGCTGCACACACCCGATGGAGGTCACTTTACATATCGTAACTACTATGATTCCTATTGGACTCCTATCATGAAACGCATCGGATGCACGCACAAGCCCCACGATACACGCCATACTTGTATTTCTATGATGGCAGCAAAGAATGTCAATCCTACACTGATAAAGAAGATTGTAGGACATTCAGGTGCAATGTCGGTTACTGAGAAGGTCTATACACACGTTAATGTGCAGGAGCTGTTGGAGGCTATTAACAAGATTTAGGGTATAAAAATAACCGCTGAGGGATTTGTTCTCTCAGCGGTTGTGTCATTTTGTATGTAATTGTTAAGCTTTGAACTTCAGAATAAAGTCTCTAAGTTCTAATTCTGTAAGCATATACACATCTTTAAAATAATAGCCTTTGTATTGTTCAAATCCTGGAGGGGTATAATGCTGTCCTGTTTTTTCCAATGCTTGAATATTGGCGTGATACAATAAGTTTTTGCATTGGCTTCCAACGATAATATAATTAATATTCTCGCGTGCAAATTTTGTAAAATCTCCATTAAACAGATTGATGATATCTTCGCCTGCCATAGAGTACAAGAAAAAAACATACCAAATACTTTCTACCATCTTTTTCCTAATAGATTTTCTTTCTTTTGAATTATTCTTGATATCGCAGTTTTTAAATTCTAAAAAAAACCACTCATTTTGGCTGTTAATGCATATTGCATCAACACCAGATAAAGGCTCAAAGTTGATTTTAGGTAATAGAAAATGTTTTCTGTATTTTGTTATGTCATCTAATTTTATTACGTCCAGATTAACAGGGACTGTTGAAGGATATACATAATAACTATTTTTGTTATCAAGTGATGCATCCTGCATATTTGATATAATACTTGCCCCGTTCATATGACTACCGACACACGTATTAATTACATCTTTAAGCTTAGCGAAATGAGCATTAGTTATATTCTTATGTTTCATCCTCGTCATGCTCCATATCGTAGTCAAATTCTAAATTAGCTAATTTTACAGAACCAGCAGAAAGATTCTTTTTCAATTCATCCGAATTATTATCAAAACTCTTCATTATGATGCCTTTTTCGGTTGATTCAGGCATATAATAATTACCTTTATCCCATATACCGTACTTTTTCATGAAGAAATTCAAGGATTCGAGGAACTGGAAACTGTGTGTGACAATGAGAATGGTCAAATCAAAATATTTTTGAAGAGCAACAATAAGTTCGGCGTAGATAATTTGCCATTCAGAATGGAGATGGATCTCAGGTTCGTCAAGAATGAGAATATCTTTTTTCTTCAGTACACCTGTTTCAAGCATTCTTTCGATGAGGGCAAAAGATTTAAGACCAGCTGAAATGTTTCTGAAATCAAAATCCACACCATTTTCACTGTAATAATACTTACCATGACTGATTACAGTATCACCGGCATAGGCTCTTTTCAAAACCTTTCTGATCTCATCGAGTTCTTTTTTGTTTATAACGGTTTCAAGAATGTTGGACATTGAGTCTTCATTTATGTCTGCCTGTGCTTTTATTATTGCACTAATCACATTTCTGTCCATAGGATTTAGGGCAGATAAGACCCATGATACATTCGTTAGGTTAAGCCAATCCAGTACAAATGGGTTATTGATATAGTATGCAGAATGCTCAATGGGTTCATCTAACTCACAGGAGCAGGATTTTTTATTCAATAGAATTGTATCGCTTTTTCCTTTTATTTCTGCAGTAACAGAACTTTTGCCTGTTGAATTCAAATTCTTGATCTGCCCATTCATAACAAGATTAAAGTAGCGGAATACATATTCGTTCAAAATATCTTTTTCCGGTAGGTTTAAGTATTCAACCAGAGAAGCTACCTTGTTCTTTGTAACTTTTATGGGGTAATTTTCCTCAAGATATTTTTTTACATCTTCAACAGAAAAATCTTCAGCCTGAGAAGTGATAAAGGACATTGTGCTATCATTGTCAAGGAGTCTAACCGGCACATCCATGGAGTTTATATTCGACAAGATAAAATTCTTAAACCTTGAATCTTTCTGCATACTGATTTTTGTCTTATAATCATATAGAGCATTATAAAAGGAAAAAAGCGACTTGCCAATCGTACTCTTACCAGTGTTATTGTCACCGCAAATGACAGTGATCCCATCAAGTTTTATATCCGCTTTTTTGATTTTACCGAGATCCTTCAACTTGAAATCCATACAATCACTCCTCCTCTTCTTACTAAAAAGCGAATCATACAACATATCATGCTGCATCAAAAAATACCGCTATATAATATTATGAGCAGATATGCTGTAAATACTCGTATAAACCAAAAAAGCACTCACCACAGAGGGTGAATGCCTTTCTTTTTTTGTTAGTTACCTGTTAGTTACGTGTTAGTTACCGCCTAAATAACACCCTATTTTAGGCAAAATCGAAACGACAAAAACGACGCAAAACAGGTGATTTTCAGCACTCCCAAACGGGATAAAATTATCTCTTGGAGAACTGCGGTGCACGACGTGCAGCCTTCAGACCGTACTTCTTACGTTCCTTCATTCTCGGGTCACGAGTGAGGAAGCCAGCCTTCTTCAGAACCGGACGCAGTTCCGGACTGAATACCAGCAGAGCACGGGAGATACCGTGACGGATCGCACCAGCCTGACCGGTGACACCGCCGCCGGTAACTGTGCAGATAACGTCCAGCTTGTCCATGTTGTCAGTCAGATTCAGCGGCTGACGAACGATCAGCTTCAGAGTATCCAGACCAAAGTATTCGTCAATGCTTCTGCCGTTGATCGTGATGCTGCCGTTGCCCGGATACAGACGAACTCTTGCAACAGAGTGCTTACGTCTGCCGGTACCATAATAGTATTTTACCTTAGATTCGTACATCTTTTCTGCTCCCTTCTCTTAGAACTCGCAAACTTCCGGCTTCTGAGCCGCCTGCTTGTGCTCTGCACCCTTGTAAGCGTGCAGACGCTTCAGCTGGTTTGCACCCTGAGTGTTGTGCGGGAGCATGCCCTTAACAGCGATCGTCATTGCTTCATCTGCTTTTTCTTCCATCATAACCTTATACTGTGTCTTCTTCAGACCACCGATCCAACCGGTGTGCCAGTAATAGAACTTCTTTTCCAGCTTGTTGCCGGTCAGAACTGCCTTGTCACAGTTGATGATGATTACGTTATCACCGCAGTCAACGTGCGGTGCGAATGTGGGCTTGTGCTTACCACGCAGCAGGTGTGCAGCCTTTGCAGCGACACGGCCCAGCGGCTTGCCGGCAGCGTCCAGCACATACCACTTGCGATCTACTTCGCCAGCCTTCGGCATAGTTGTTGCCATAGTCAATTCCTCCATTGAAACTTCTATCAAAAATAATCTCGATCCAGCCAAAAAGCAGGATCAGGCAGAGGGCAGTTGGGTTAGACTGCACTGCCGGCATTTCGCAAGATTATAACCGGTCTCTCTGACAGTACAAGAACTATTATACCATAGATTCGGCGGAAATGTCAAGCGGAAATCCGCAGTTTTTTTTCGATTTTCAGAGGAAATCCGCTGTGGATTTTGTGCATATTGCCATTTTGCCGCCGAAACCGGACTGCCGGCTTGCAATTTTTCAGGAACTGCGATATAATAGTATATCAGAACATGCCCCGCCAAACTGGGGACATGCTCGGCAGATCTCTGCCGGAACGGAGGTATCAGAAAATGGCACAATCCAAGACGACCGGCGGCGAGGGGATCGTTTACCTGACACGCCGTGCCTATGAAAGCGGTGAGATCCGTCTGCTGCTGCGGACAGATGCTGTCTGTGCAGAACGGGATACCGGCTGGCAGCTGTTACAGGGCAGCGAAACCGGACTGGAACTGTCCAATCCGGAAAACGGGCTGCTGGTATCCGTCGCCAGAGCACTGGAACTGGAACCGAAGCTGACACCGCTTCTGGGGGTATCTTCTGCCCCGTGCAGGGCGGCATATGCCTATGACGAAAAAAACGGCGGGTTTGTCCCCACGGCGTATCCCGCGGACATTCCCACCGAATTTTAAGGCAACACCGCACAAAGAGCGTCTGGCGACTTTGCACGCCATCTGCTTGCAA
>OLVX01003193.1_pt1 | contig 10656 bp, 7 predicted proteins | sample 1673271 | NCBI WGS metagenome assembly OLVX01 (sample SAMEA3178939, study PRJEB25190) | human gut metagenome | biome: human gut; feature: human-associated habitat; material: faeces | place: Austria | collected 2013 | reverse complement strand
ACAAGGGCCTGCTGCACAACCCCGACCCCGAGGCGCCCGCCGACCTGCTCGAGGGCGTCAAGGCCGTTCGCCGCATGCACCTGCGCGTGATCGAGGAGACGGGCTTCTTCACCGCCGACGAGATGCTCTACCCCACGAACTACCAGTACCTCGTCGACCTTTTGAGCTATGTCGCCGTGGGCGCCCGCTCCGTCGAGAACCAGGAGCACCGCCTCGTCGCCGCCGGCATCAGCGTGCCCGTGGGCATGAAGAACCCCACCGCCGGCTCGACGAGCGTCATGCTCAACTCCATCTACGCCGCCCAGGCCCGCCAGAGCTTCATCTACCGCGGCTGGGAGGTCGAGTGCACCGGCAACCCGCTCGCGCACGCCGTGCTCCGCGGCTACATCGGCCTCGACGGGCGCAACTACCCGAATTACCACTACGAGCATCTCGAGCGCCTTGCCGGTCGTTACCTCGACGCCGACTTCGCAAACCCCTCCGTCGTTGTCGACTGCAACCACGACAACTCCGGAAAAAGGCCGCTTGAGCAGCCGCGCATTTGCAAAGAAGTGCTCGAGAGCTGCAAGCGCAACGACCTTGTGCGCCGCATGGTCAAGGGCTTCATGGTCGAGAGCTACATCGAGGACGGCAACCAGCCCGTCGACGGCGGCGTCTACGGCAAGTCGATCACCGATGCCTGCCTCGGGTGGAAAAAGACCGAGCGCCTCGTGCGTGACATCGCTGAGCTGCTCTAGGGGCGCGGCCTATCGCATGGCAAGATGAGCCCCGCCGGCCTGCGCTCAATCGCAGGTCGGCGGGGCTTCTTTGTTCCTCGCTTGGTGGGGTGCGCTACAGGCAGGTGTCGAGCGCAAGCCGGGTGAGCACCCGCTGGACGCGCAGGACGTCGGCTCGCGGCACGTACTCGTTCGGCTTGTGGGCGAGCGCGAGCGAACCGGGGCCGTAGCTCATGCAGTTCTTGTTGCCGCAGGTGCCGGCGATGACGGCGGTGTCGGTGTAGCCGGTAAAGAAGCCGACCTCGGCCGGGGCGCCTTCCTCCTCGGCGGCGGAAAGAAGCGCCGCGAGCAGGGGAGAGCCGGGGTCGCGCTCGATGGGCGGTCGGTCGCCCGTGATCTCGTAGCTGCCCCGGTTGCCGGGCACGCGCTCCTCTGCGCGCGCGATCGCCGCCTCGACTGCCGCTCGGGCGGAGGCGGTCGACGCGGGAGGGACGAGGCGCATGTCGATCCACAGCTTGCAGGAGTCGGGCACGACGTAGGGCCGGTAGCCGCCCTCGATCTGGCCGAACGTGACGGTCGAGCGCCCGAGCTCATGGTGCTCGGGGAGCCCCGCGCACCAGCGCCGCAGCCCGCAGACGACCTCAGCCATGGCCGCCACGGCGTCTGCGCCCTTCCACGGCTGGCTCGCGTGCGCCGTCTGCCCCGTCATCGTCACCTCGAACCAGGTGCGGCCCTTGTGCGCGACCTGGACCTGCCCGTCGGTGGGCTCGGTATCGACGATCCACTCGTCCGCCCCGACGAGGCCTGCGGCGATCGCCGCCTCGACGCCACGCATGAAGTCCTCCTCATCGACGGAGAGCAGCAACGCGAAGGCGCGACGGGGAAGCGAGCCCTTGGCCGTCGCCTCGTCAAGCAGCGAGAAGAGCGCGGCGATCGCGCAGGCGAGACCGCCCTTCATGTCGCAGGCGCCGCGGCCGTAGAGGCGCTCGCCCGCGACGACGCCCCCGAGCGCCGGCGTGGCGTCGTCCCAGCCGTCGCCGAGCGTGACGGTGTCCATGTGGCAGGAGTAGATGAGCGCGGGCTCGCCGCCTGTGCCGGCGACGCGGACCATGAGGTCGCGTCGGTTGGGGAGCGCCTCGACCTCCGTTATTCGAATTGCTTCGAATAGCCAGTCGGGCAGCGTCTCCACATGCCGCTCCACCAGCTGCTTTATGTGCTTCTCGATAGCGTCCTCATAGGTTCCGGGGTCCGTGCTCTCGATGCGCACGAGCTCGGCCGCCAGCCTCCACGCGAACTGATCGTCGACCATATACATCGCCTCCGGCAGTGATTCTACGACGTATCTATGGTGGCTCATGCCAGCCGCCGATTCAGCGACAATCGTTGTTGATTTAATCCGAAATCGTACTAAAATAGCTTCGGAAAGTACGAATCCGGACGAAATTTGACACCATGGAACAAGAAACGGCAATTCCGCGCGATGCGGACGGCTTGATCGACGTGGGGGCGTGGAGCCGCAGCTTCTACCGCCTCTATCGCAAGGCCGACAAGCTCTACTACGCCTTCTCGCAGAGCTGTGGCCTGCCCGAGTCGGCGTACTGGATCATGTACGCCATCTACACCAGCGGCGGGCGAGCCTCTGTGCGCATGCTCATCGAGGAGTGCCTCTACAGCAAGCAGACCTTCAACTCGGCGCTCCGTACCCTCGAGTCGCGAGGGCTTGTGGAGACCGACTTCTGCGAGGGCAGCCGCAAGGCCAAGTGCGTAATCCTCACCGCGGCGGGCGACGAGCTCTGCGAGCAGAAGATCGTCCCGGCAAACAAGGCCGAGCGCGCCGCGTTCATGGCGCTCGGCATCGACGAGCAGCGAGAGATGCTGCGCCTCGTCGACAAGTACGTCGCGGCCCTCGAGGTCGAGCTCGAGCTGTTGGAGGGGGAGCAGGATGGCAAGTAGCGAGGAGACCATCGAGCGCGATTATTCCAGGCGCGCGTCATTTAAGCTGCTGGCGCGCCTGATCGCGCCGTACAAGGGGCTTGCCGCCGCGGCGCTGCTCTTTCTTCTATGCGACATCACGGGCATGCTCTTCGTCCCGACCGAGCTCGCGGCGCTCCTCAACTCGGTGACCACGGGCGCCGGGCCAGACGCCATCTGGCGTCACGGCGCCCTCATGCTCGCGGCGTCGCTCGTGGGCTCGCTCGGCTGCATCGTGAGCTACTGGTTCGCGGCGCGCCTTGCCGCGAACGTGGGTCGCGACCTGCGAACCATTGTGTACGACCACTCGCTTGAGCTCTCCGCCGCCGACTTCAACCGCTTCGGGGCGGGCTCCATGGTCACGCGCGCCCTCTCGGACGCCAACGTCGTGCAGCAGACCCTGCTCATGTGCTTCACCATGATGGGCCCCGTTCCCGTGACGAGCGTCGTCGCCATCATGCTCGCCTTCGGCATCGACCCTGCCATGGGATGGGTGCTCTTCGTCGTCGTGGTCATCTGCCTGACCATCAGCCTCGTCGCCGTCGCCAAGTCGGCGCCGATTTTCCTCGTCATGCAGGGCTTCGTCGACCGCATGAACGTCCGCCTGCGCGAGGTCATCACGGGCATCCGCCCAATCCGCGCGTTCGGCAAGGACGCCGACGAGCGCGCCCGCCTCGACGAGACGTTCGATGCCTACGCGAGCCGCGCCATCCGCGTGAACCTCGTCTTTGCCGTCACCGACTCGATGACGTTCTTCTTGATGAACGCCGTCGAGTCCCTGATTTTCTGGTTCGGCATGGACCGCGTGGGCGCCCACGCCATGCAGGTCGGATCCATCAGCGCCGTGATTGAGTACGCCATGCTCATCATGTGGTTCATGATGATGGCGCAGTTCGCGTTGCTGCAGGTCCCGCGCGGGTACGCCTGCCTCACCCGCGCGGGCGAGGTCCTCGACATGGAGCCGAGCATCCAGGATAAGGGCACGGCCGAGGTTCGCGTGGACCCGAGGCTCCCCGTTGCCCGCTTCGACCACGTGAGCTTCAGGTTCGACGACGCGGACGAGGACACCCTACACGACCTCGACTTCGCCCTGCGCCGTGGCCAGACCACGGCCATCATCGGAAACACCGGCTCCGGAAAGTCGACCGTCGCCAAGCTCCTTTTGCGCCTGCTCGACGCAACCGACGGCGTGCTCGAGTTCGAGGGCGTCGACGCTCGTGACCTGCCGCAGTCGGAGCTTCGCTCGCGCATCAGCTACGTGCCGCAGAAGGCCTGGCTCTTCTCGGGGACCATCGCCGACAACCTTCGCCACGGCGACGAGCGCGCCGACGAAGAGCGGCTTTGGCACGCCGTCGACGTCGCCCAGGGCGCGTTTGTCCATGAGCTCGAGGACGGCCTTTCCTCGCGCGTCGCGCAGGGCGGCACGAACTTCTCGGGCGGCCAGCGCCAGCGCCTGTGCATCGCCCGCGCGCTCACGCGACGCGCGGACCTCTATGTCTTCGATGACTCGTTCAGCGCGCTCGACTACAAGACCGACGCCGCGCTGCGCCGCGCGCTCAAGGGCGAGCTCGCCTGTGCCGCCGTGCTCATCATCGCCCAGCGTGTGAGCACGATCCGCGACGCCGACCAGATCGTTGTCCTCGGCGACGGCCGCGTCGTCGGCCTGGGCACGCATGAAGAGCTTCTTGCTACGTGCCCGGCATACCGTTCCATCTACGACTCGCAGGTCAAGGGAGGCGAGTAGCCATGTCCGAAGACATCAAGAAGGGCGCCGCCCAAACAGACGACGAGGACGTCGCCCGCGACCCCGCCGGGACCGCGCGCCGCCTGTGGCGCGCCGCCGGCCGCGAGCGTTGGCGCCTCGCCGCGGCTACCGTCTCGGCCGTGTTCTACGTGGTCTTCTCGCTCGCCGCGCCCGCATACAGCGCGGGCCTCGTCGATCTGCTCTGGGGCAACATCCAGGCTGCCGAGGCGGCGGGGGAGACCTATGTCGTCACGCTCTCCAACGGCGGCATGCAGATCCTCGCGTTCCTCGGGCTGTGGACCCTCGCGTGGATCTTCTACAGCATCCAGACGCTCGTCATGGCGAGCTTCGCCGAGCGGCTAAACCTCAACCTGCGTCGGCAGATCTCCTCGAAGATCGTGAGGCTCCCGCTTGCGTACTTCGACGCGCACCAGCCCGGAGACACGCTGTCGCGCGCGACGAACGACCTCGACAAGGTCTCCGAGGTGCTGCAGCGCGGCCTTCTGCAGATCATCATCAGCGCGCTCACGTACGTGGGCGCGGTCGGCATCATGATCACGTACAACGCGCTGCTCGCGGGCGTTTTCCTCGCCTTCTCACTGGCCGCGCTCGTGCTCACGCGCCTGGCGGCCGCCTGCACGCTCAATGCCTACGCCAAGCGCCAGGCCGCCCTCGGGCGCCTTACCGGTAAGGTCGAGGAGGCCTACTCCGGCCGCCTCGTGATCAAGGCCTTCGGGCGCGACGGCGCGAGCTCCGCCGAGATACGCGCCGCCGCCGACGAGCTCGCCGACGCGGGCGCGCTTGCCGACTTCCTCTCGCAGGCCGTCGGCCCTGCCATCCGCCTGCTCGGGCGCTTCGCCATGGTGGTCTGTGGTCTTCTTGCCGGCGGCATGCTCATCGCCGGGCAGATCACGGTCGGCGTGTTCCAGTCGTTCTTCCAGTTCGTGACGACGGCCAACGAGCCCCTCACGCAGCTTTCGATGACCGTGAACATGCTTCAGGGCGCGCTCGCCGCCGCCGAGCGCGTGTTCGACCTGCTCGAGGCCGACGAGGTCGTGCCCGACCCCGCCGACCCCGCCGAGCTGCCGCGTCCCTGCGCCGGCCGCGTGGCCTTCGAGCACGTTCGCTTCGGCTACACGCCTGAAAAGCCCCTCATGCACGATGTCAACCTCGTGGCCGAGCCGGGCGAGAAGGTCGCCGTCGTGGGCGCCACCGGCGCCGGAAAGACGACCCTCATCAACCTGCTCATGCGCTTCTACGAGATCGACGGCGGCCGCATCACGCTCGACGGGGTGGACACGCGCGAGCTCACCCGCGCCGATTTGCGCAGCCGCTTCGGCATGGTCTTGCAGGACGCCTGGCTGTTCGAGGGCACGATCGCCCAGAACATCGCCTACGGAAAGCCCGACGCGACCCGCGAGGAGATCGAGGCCGCTGCCCGCGCGGCGCACGTGGACTTCTTTGTGAGGACGCTGCCCGACGGGTACGACACCGTGCTCACGTCCGACGCCGAGAACGTGAGCCAGGGCCAGCGGCAGCTGCTCACCATCGCGCGCGCCATGCTCTGCGACCCCGCGATCCTAATCCTCGACGAGGCGACTTCATCGGTCGATACCCGCACTGAGCAGGCCATCGTTCGCGCGATGGAGGCCATCATGGAGAACCGCACGAGCTTCGTGATCGCGCACCGCCTCTCGACCATCGTCGACGCCGACCTGATCCTCGTCATGGACCACGGAGACATCATCGAGCAGGGCACGCACGAGGAGCTTCTTGGCGCCGGCGGCGCGTACGCGAGCCTCTACCGCTCGCAGTTCGCGTAGGGCACCGGCGGCGGCGCGCTCGCCGCTAAGAAACGCGGACGTCTGGGCGCACGCTTGCCCAGACGTCGCCCTTTTTTAACGCAAGGCCCGTCTCGGTACCCAGACGTCACCGTTTCTTAGCGCCGCGTTGGCCGGGCGGCCCAGAGGTCGCGTTTTCTTAGCGAGGAAGTTGCGCCGCCGGCCGCACTTCTTGGAGAATGCTCTTAATTCGCCACAGCACGACCGGGGAGGATCCATGTTCTGCAGTAACTGCGGGGCACGCCTTGAGGATGACGCCGCGTTTTGCACGGAGTGCGGTGCCAGGGTCATGCGCGACCTTGTCGCGACCCAGCCGCTTGCGCCCGGCCAGGCGCCTTCCCCGACGCTGGACCAGACGCAGCCGGTCTCGCCTGAGACCGCGCCGCCGACGCGCATGCCCGCCGTCATCCCTCCGGCTCCCGTCGACCCGGCCTCCCGCAGGCGCGACCCGCGCCCGACGCAGCGGGAAACCCGCGAGTCCAAGGAGCGCCTCGTCGTGGCTGCAGGACTCGTCGGCGTGCTCATCGTTGGCGGTGTGGCGGGGTATTTCCTCGGCGTCCACCTTCCCGCGCAGAAAGCGCCTGCAGCGCAAGCGACGCAGGCCGAACCGGGCACCGCGGCGAGCGCGCCTTCCGTCGACCGTTCCGACCACGCGGTTAAGATTTCGGTCAAGATCTCGGCCAAGGGCGAGGGCTGGAACACCGATGCCGGCGCCTCCAAGCTGCCTGTCCACGTGGAGGGCGCCGACGTTGACGGGAACGCCGTGAGCACGACCGCCTTCGTCGATTCCTACGGTGTCGGCATTAGCCTCAAGCAGGGCAAATACGAGCTCTCCGTGCTCGCGTCGCCCCTCGGCGCAAAGGGCGAGGTGTGGTCGCCCAAAAGCTCGAAGGCGACCATCGCATTGGGCGGCTCCCTGCGTGAGGGCGAGGAGGTGGACCTGAGCGAGACCGTCGTCATCAACCTCGGCGGCCCGTTGCCCGCTGCCGAGGTGACTGACGACGCCGTCGAGCGCGCCGCGCGCTATGCGCAAGACGGGGGATGCTCTTCCGCCGCTGCTGCCCAGGCGCTCGGCCGCGCGGCCACGGCTTCTCGCGACGACGCGAAGCGCCAAAAGCGAGACTCCGAGCTCACATGCGGCTCCTACACGGCGGACAACGCCTACTCCTGTGACGACTTCAGCTTCAGCGTGCCCGACGAGTGGGGCACCGATTGGAGCGTCGTCTACGACCTCCCCGAGGACAAGGGCCATCCCGGTGAGCATTTCCGCCGCTACCGCGTCTATAAGGGCGGGCAGCCCATGTTCTCCATCCTATGCGATGCCATCGACTACGGCGGGTACACCAAGGCGATCAAGCAGGACACGCTCTCCAACGGCGACACGTTCTGCCTTTTGAGCGCCGGCGAGAAGGACGACGACACTTCCGCCGACGGCTGCTCGACGATCCTCTCGACGCTCGTGCTCCGGTAGGCGTTGCCCGTCGCGCAAAGAAACTCTCAGCCCCAGCTGCCGCGGCGCCTGTTCCGCTAAGAAACCGTAGGTCTCAGCTCAATTTCACAGCTGGAACCTGCGGTTTCTTAGCGGCTGGGGGCTGGAACCGTGGTTTTCTTAGCAAGAAGGGCCTTCGAGGAGCTGGAACCCGCTGTTTCTGAGCGGCCTGGGCGCCGCGATGCGCCGGCATGTTGCGCAACAAGTCCGGGGAACCCGGTGCTAGATTCATGAAAAAGAAGGACGAGCGATTGGAAATACCATGATTTGCCCTCATTGCGGCACCGAGGTGGACGACGGCGCTGTTTTCTGCACTGAGTGCGGCTCACGGCTGGTCAAGGAAGCCGTGCCCGCCGAAACCTCGGATGCCCCGAGCTCGGACAAGGGGCGAAGCCGCCGCTCCAAGGCGGTGATCGCGGCCGGGCTCGTCGCGGTCCTCGCTTTGGGCGGCACTGCGGGATACTACTTTGGCGTCTATGCGCCCGGGCAGCGCCGGGCTGCCGCCCAGAAGCTCTCCTACGAGCGCGCCCATGGCCTCGTCTACGTTGCCATCGACGTGTCCGGTGACGGTTGGGACACCGCGTCAGGAGCCTCCCGGCTCCCGGTCCGCGTGACGGGGACCAACGCTGACGGGGATGTCGACGAGGTTCAGTACGTCTCGAGCGACGGGGCGGGGCTTGTTCTTTTGCCGGGCACCTATGACCTTGTGGTCGCCGCGTCGCCCATTGCCGCGGACGGCAGCATTTACACAGTCCCGAGCACTTCTTTCTCGGTCGCCTTGAACAGTGGGGCCGACGTCGACCCCGAATCTCCGGACGTGCCCGCGAGCCCCGACGAGGTCGGCGAGGTGCCTCCCGTGGACTTCGACGCCTCCTCCGACGTGCGGATCGACCTTTCTCGCGCCGATATGGCCGAGGTGGGCGACGACGAGGTCGATGCCGCGCTGGACTACCTCGAGCATGACGACGCACTTGACAAGGCCTCTGCCGATCAGCTCAAGGACGCCCTCGCCGCCGCCCGCGATCAGGCTTTGGACCAGAAACGGGAGGACGAGGAGGCCGCCGCCAAACAGAAGGCCATCGACGACCTCGTGGCACGCGCCACCTCCGTCAACTACGACGACGGCGCGAAGGCCGACGGGTCCGACTCCACGCGCTTCAAGTTCGAGCGCGTCCAGACGAGTGATGGGGCGGGCCCTCTGCTCGCGCATCGCTCGAGCGGTTTCTACACCGTCCTGGTCTACTCCAGCGACGACGCCTCCACGGCCGAGGCCGTCGCTATATACCTCTTTAAGCTCGGCTTGGATGGCAAGCTGATCAAGCAGTCCGACTGGCCGTCTTTGGGGGCCGACGGTGCCAATGTGGTCGTCGCGGGCATTTTCGATGATCAGGCGCAGGCCGATGCTCTGCAGCAGAAACTCGAGGCGCAGGGCATCACCTGCGGCACGGTGACGTCAACCGGTCCGCACAGCTGATCTGCCTTGGGCCCGGGAGCAATCCGGCGCGACGTCTGCGCTACAGGCAAAACCCCGGGATGACGTAGGTGGGCTCGTCGGGTGCCTCGCCGGGGACGGCGCCGCAGAAGGCGTCGCCGTTGTGCATCACGCGGTTGAACACGGTCGAGGCCGCACCCACCGATCCGTCGGCCGAGGGTGTGCGCTCCCACCAAAAGACGCTCTTGCCGTCGACCTCCCGCACGAGCGCGTCGTTCTCGGTGAGCCCCGAGACCCCGAGCTCGCGGAACAGCTGGTACTGCTTGCCCTCGTCGCTGTACAGATGGCTGAGGTACTCGTATCCCTCGGCAAACGTCTCCGGCCCCTGGTAGCCGCACAGCTCGCTCATCGAGGGGAGCCAGAACGCGTCGGCGGTCCGGGTGAGCTCTGCCTCGTCGCCGGCATCCACGGCACCCATGTTGTTCGACACCTTGACCACTTCGCGCACGCGCGCGACGAGCTCCGCGGGAAGAAGCGCCGGCATCTCGTTTGCCATCCATTCACGCAGGGAGCTCTGCTCCCAGCCGCCGGAGCGCGGCTCATCGTTCATGGGGCGGGCATCTCCCACGGGCGTGCGCATGAGGAAGCTGATGCCCGCGACGCCCTGGCCATCGGCGCGCTCGTCTGCCCTGAAGCCCACGATCTGCGCCTCGGCGGCTGAGCCGTCCGCGAGCGAGAAGCGCTTGACCTGCTCGTCTGTGAGCTTGCCGTCGGCGTTTACGAGGCCGGTCTCGCGCGCGATGGCTATGCCCTCCTCGTCGGAGCCGGCCGCGGCGATGCGGCCGGCAAGCGCGGCGAGCTCCTCCCAGCTGTAGTCGTCGAGCGTGCGGGGGCGCAGTAGGCCGAACCCGCGCGTGGCGACGGCCGCCGCGGCGACGCCGAGCGCCCCTATGCTAAGAAGGACCGCCGCGCGGCGGGAAAGAAGCGCCTTGCCCTTCTTTGCGCCCGCGGAAGCCCCGGCTGCGGCCCCGTCCTCGGGAAGCTCCGCGGCGGGGGGTGTCCACGCGCCTCGATGCGCCGGCGCTTGAGGAGCCCGTCATGCTCAGGTGGGTTCCGCCGACGGGCTCGGCGGCTCTGCTGCCCGTGCGCTCGGCCACGGGCAGGTAGCTTTTGTTCGCGCGCCAGGCGCGAAGACGTCCGAGCAGCTCGCGCACGCCGATGCGCTCTGCGGGATCGGGGCGGATTCCGGCGAGGATGGCCTCCACGAGCCCCTCGTCCTTCTTGCTGCGGGCAGGAAGCGCGGCGGGGGCGCCGGCCATCTTTATCCTGTAGGGGGACTCCAGCGGCCTGGACGCTACGTCGTAGGGCGTCCGGCCCGCGTAGAGCTCGTAGAGCACGCTGCACAGCGCGTCCGCGTGACGGGTCAGCAGGTGCTGGACGCGCTGGAATGGGGCGCGCGCGCT
>OLVX01003189.1_pt1 | contig 10672 bp, 10 predicted proteins | sample 1673271 | NCBI WGS metagenome assembly OLVX01 (sample SAMEA3178939, study PRJEB25190) | human gut metagenome | biome: human gut; feature: human-associated habitat; material: faeces | place: Austria | collected 2013 | reverse complement strand
ACTACATAATAGGATTTAGTGGAACTGAATACATGAACAATCACAGATTTACAGTAGATGGTAAACCTGTAGAAAATGTAGAAACTGTTGAAGAAGGTGCTTCAACTGTTAAATTAAAATTTAACGTTGATTCATTAGATTCAAAGATCCAAACTCAAATATATGTTGACGCTATGGGAAGAGACGTTGAATTTGATATAATACCTAATTTCGATACTTTAGAACTTGTTGAAAAATACGAAGTAGAAGAAGAAGAGGAAGAAGTTAAAGCTACAAATACTGAGAATGAAGAATCAAATAATGATGCTGAAAAAACTCAAGACAAAGCTAAAGAATCTAAATCTTCTACACCTGTAATAATAGCAGGAGCAGTAGCTGTAGTAGCAGTTGTTGCGGGAATAGTAATATTTAATAAGAAGAAAAAATAGATGCGAAAAAAATTAAGTATATTTTTAATCATTGTGGGATTATTAATGATAATAATCCCGCAAGGATTAAGGTATTATTCAAAATATGTTGAAAACAACAGTATAGATAAGTTCAAACAAGAAATAAAACAAGCTGAAGTAAAACAAACTTATGAACCTGGAGAAGAAATCGCAATTATGAGGGTTAATTCAGTAGGTTTGGAAACAGTAATCGTAGAGGGCACAGATAATAAGTATCTAAAATATTATGCATGTCACTTTGAAGGAACTGCTATGCCAGGAGAAGAGGGCAATTTCTCTGTTGCAGGACATAGTAGTTATTTGTATAACCAAGTATTTAACGAACTACACAAAGTAAAAATAAACGATGAAATAGAAATTGAAACTACAAAGGGCATATTTAAGTATAAGATAACAGAAAAATTTGATACAGAGGCTGAAAATACTTCAGTACTTACCCAAGATATGAGTAAAAAAGAGATAACTTTAGTTACTTGTACAAATGGTGGTAAAAAAAGACTTATTATTAAAGGAGAAATTATGGAGTAATTTCTCTTAAATTTTGGCAAATAAGGATAAATTAAATATCATAAAGATAAAAAAGCCAAAATATGGATTTGAAAATTATTTAAATTTATATAAATGACAATTAAAGAGAATTAAAAAAGACAGTATTGTGATATAGGAAATGAGGACGAGAAGTTGAAAAAGATTTTAAGTTTAATATCTATTTTAATGGTTACTTTTTCTGTAGTTGGATGTTCAAGCAGTAATACAGATAGCGCTAGTTCAGAAAATAATTCAGCTAATAAAGGAGATGTAGTTGTAGCAACATCTGTTGCAATAACTCAAATACTTGATAGATTAGATGTAGCAGTTAGCGGTGTTCCAAAAACTAATTACGACCTTCCAGAAAGCGCAAAAGGTGCAACAGAAGTTGGAAGTCCAATGAGTCCAGATATGGAAATAATAAAATCATTAAATCCTACAAGTGTAATATGCGTAGATACACTAGGAAGTGATTATGAAAAACAATTTAAAGAAAATAACATAGACGCTGATTTTTACAACTTAAGCACAGTTGATGGATTAAAAGAAACTGTAACAGCTTTAGGAGAAAAATTCGGAAAACAAGATAAAGCAAATGAAATATTAGATGAAATAAAAGAAGTAGAAAATAAAGTTAATTCTAATAAAAAATCGGATGATAAAATCTTAGTATTATTTGGGGCACCAGGAAGTGTAATGGTTGCAACAGATAAAAGTTATGTAGGAAATTTAGTTGAATTAGCAGGAGGACAAAATATATTCTCAAATGCAGCAACTTCATTTACAACACTTAACTTAGAAGAGATAATAAAATTAAATCCAGATAAAATACTAGTTATGACTCATGCTGATCCAGAAGTTGCAAAAAAAGCAGTATCAGATGAGTTAAGCAAAGAACTATGGCAAAATGTAAATGCAGTTAAAAATAACGATATAACTTATTTAGAAAATGGTTATTTCGGTATGAGTGCAAACTTACAAATAGTTGAGGCTGTAGAAAAATTAGGAGATATATTATATGAGTAGAATAGAAACACATACTTTAAGTAGTTCTAAAAAAATATGCATGATACTTGGTACAGTTTTTATTTTATTGATTACAATATTAATATCTTTAAGAATAGGTAGTTTAGACATTTCAATCAAAGAATTACTTGAGGGAATGTTCTTAAATAGACAAAGTAACAACTTTTTAATTATTAAAGACCTTAGAATGCCGAGAGTTCTAAGTGCTGTTTTAATCGGTGGAAATCTTGCAGTAGCAGGTGCACTTTTACAAACTACTATGAAAAATCCACTAGCTGATCCTGGTATAATCGGTATATCATCAGGAGCTAGTTTAGCATCAATAGCTGTAATGGTGTTATTTTCACAATTTATAAAATACAAACTTATATTAGCTTTTATAGGTGGTATAGTAGCTGCTTGTCTTGTATATTTAATAGGAGAAGACAAGGGATTCTCACCAGTTAGAATAATTTTAGCCGGTGTATGTGTAAACTCAATCTTAAATGCATTATCATCAATGATGACAGTATTTAATAGTTCAGGAGTTTCAACTATACAAACTTGGCTTTTAGGAAGTTTAGTAAATGTAACTTGGGCAGATTTTAGAATATTAGCTTGTTATACAGTAGCAGGGCTTGTATTATGCTTATCAGTTATAAAATGCTGTGACCTTATGGGTCTTGGCGATAAAACAGCTCAAAGTTTAGGGTTAAATGTAAATAAAGTTAGAGTATTAATAACTTTTGTAGCAGTATTTTTAACAAGTATATCTACAGGAGTTGGTGGTGTTATATCATTTGTCGGACTTGTAATACCACATATATGTAGATTCTTAATAGGATCTAGTCATAAATTCTTAATACCATTTAGTTATGTTATGGGAGGATTTTTACTTCTTGTAGCAGACACAATATCTAGAAATATATTTAGACCTTACGAGATACCAGTAGGGGTAACAATGTGTTTAATAGGTGGTCCATTCTTTATTTATATACTTAGAAGGAGCAAAAGATAATGGTTAAGTTAGAAAATATAAGTTTTTCTTATAATAAAAAACAAGAATTTATAAAAGATTTATCATTAGAATTTAAAAGTGGAGAAGTTACTACTATCCTTGGACCAAATGGAAGTGGAAAAAGTACACTTTTACATATGATATCTACTTACTTAAAACCTAAGTCTGGAAAAATATATTTAGGAGATAAAGACTTAGGCAAGTTAAAACAAAAAGAAATTGCAAAATATATATCATGTGTGTATCAAGAAAATGAAGCACCAGATGATATAACTGTTAGAGACTTAGTTGCATTTGGTAGAACTATATATCCAAATGTTAAAAAAGAAGATAAAGAAGAAAATGAAAGAATGATAGACTTTGCCTTAAAAGCCACAGGTATAGAAGAAATACAAGATAAAAAAGTAGTTAATTTATCGGGTGGACAAAAGCAAAGAGCATTTATAGCAATGTCGCTTGCACAAAATACAGGCGTATTACTTCTTGATGAGCCTACAACTTATCTTGATATTTACCATCAAATAGAGATACTAGAAGTAGTAAAAACTCTAAACGAAAAGTACAATATTACGATAATAATGGTTTTACATGATTTAAACCAAGCTATAAACTATAGTCATAATATCGTAATTATGAAAAATGGGAAATTAATAAAGCAAGGTAGATCACAAGAAGTTCTAGATGAAGATACTATAAAAGATGTATATAACGTAACAGGATATATACATAAACAAGATGAAGAGGTGTACTTTATACCTAAGCAAATTTGTTAGATTATAATTTATATAATCTCATCTAATATTAATATAAAATATTTTAAACAAGGATGCTTATATAGGCATTCTTGTTTTACTAAATAGGTAATTTCCAAATATTTCAAATTAGGGGGAGAGATATGTTATCTCTAAAAAAAATAGGGCTTATAGCTCTTGGAACGATTTCATTAGCAATAGGAATAATAGGAATATTTTTACCTTTAATTCCTACAACACCACTATTACTTTTAACATCTTACTGTTATATAAGTAGTAGTGAAAAATTAAGCGAAAAATTCATGAATACAAAAATTTACGATAAATACGTTAGAAACTTCCACGAAAAAGGTGGAATGACTTTAAAAGGTAAATTAATGCTTACTATACCAGTATCATTACTTTTACTATTTATGTTTATAACTATTAAAAGCCCAATAATGAGAGTAGTTATTGTAGTTATGTGGGTTACAAAAGTTGTATTCTTTACAAAAATGAAGACGATAAAAATCGAAGAGGTGTAAAATGTTTAAAAAGAGATTATTAGAACTATGCAATAGTTCTAAAAAATGGATTGCTATGACAGTTCTAATGAACTGGATATCAATTATATGTAACATATTAGTTATCCTATTTATAGGAAATACAATAGATAGTTTAATAAAATCAGAATTAGAAATAAATTACTTAAGAGATGGTCTTTATATAGGATCACTTTTAGTAATAAGATTCTTAGCAAATTATTATTCAACAAGATTCTCACTTAACTCATCAAGTGAAGTTAAAAAAATATTAAGAGAAAAAATATATGAAAAATTATTAAATATAGGTGTAAATTACAATAAATTTATATCTACATCATCAGTAGTACAAATAGGTGTTGATGGTGTTGAGGCGTTAGAAATATACTTTGGTAGATTTTTACCACAATTATTCTACAGTGCATTAGCTCCACTTACATTATTTGTAGTAGTATCATTTATAAGCTTTAAAGTAGCATTAGTATTATTAATATGTGTACCTTTAATACCGCTTACAATAATGGCAGTTATGAAAATAGCTAAAAAATTATTAAGCAAATACTGGGGTGTATATACTAATTTAGGTGATTCATTCTTAGAAAATCTTCAAGGTCTTACTACTTTAAAAATATTTGACTTAGATGAAGAAAAAAATAAAGAGATGAATGAAGATGCAGAAAACTTCAGAAAAATAACAATGAGAGTTTTATTAATGCAGTTAAATTCAATAACAATAATGGATTTAGTTGCTTACGGTGGTTCAGCAATAGGTATATTAATAGCTATAAGCCAATTTAGAAATGGGATAATAACTCCTGGTGGGCTTTTAATTATAATACTTTTAAGTGCAGAATTCTTCTTACCGATGAGACTTTTAGGTTCACTATTCCACGTTGCTATGAATGGTATATCAGCAAGTGATAGAATATTTGACTTACTTGATATAGAAGTAGAAGAAAAACCATCTTTAACTGAAGAACAAATGAAATCTCTTGAAAATATAGACATAAAATTAGAAAACGTGTCTTATAGTTACGACAAGAAAAGAACAATATTAGAAAATATAAACATAGACATAAAAGAAAAACAAACTGTTGCGTTTGTCGGAGAAAGTGGTTCGGGAAAAAGTACAATCACTAGCTTACTTCTTAAAATAGACGAAGTAGATAAAGGTGCTATAACATTTAACGGAATTAACTTAAACGACATACCATTTGATGTATTAAATAAAAAAGTTGGATTTATAAACCACAACGCTTATATATTCAACACAACAATAAGAGAAAATATAAAAATGGGTAAAAAAGATGCTACAGATGAAGAAATCTATGCAGTATTAAAAGAAGCAAACTTAGATAGCTTCGTTAAAAACCTTCCAAACAAATTAGATACAAAAGTTGGAGAAGGCGGAAACTTACTTTCTGGTGGACAAAAACAAAGACTTTGTCTTGCTAGAACAATAATCAAAAACCCAGATATCTATATATTCGACGAGGCTACTTCAAATATAGACGTAGAAAGTGAAGAGAAGATTTGGGAAAGTATAGAAAAAATATCTAAAGATAAAACAGTTATAATAATTTCACACAGATTATTAAACGTTAAAAATGCAGATACAATCTACATGTTAGAAAATGGAGTAATAGCTGAAAGCGGAAACCATAACGAGCTTATGCTAAAAGGCGGAGTATATAAAAACTTAGTAGATCACCAAAATGATTTAGAAAACATATACAGCGAATTAGAAAGTAAAAACTTAGAAAAAACTTCAGATGAAATCGAGGTGATATAGTATGGAACAAAAAAGACAATCAGGATTTAAAATAATGTTAAGGCTTATAAAAGTCTTAAAACCACTAGCACCAATAATGATGATAACTATATCATTCGGTATATTAGGATTTTTAGCTGCAACTGCAATAACATCATTTGGTATGGTTGCAGGAGCAGATATATTAGGATTTAATGTAGGTATGAGTGCCTCTACTGCTATAAAAATAGTTATAGCTTGTGCAATACTTAGAGGTATACTTAGATTTATAGAGCAGTATTCAGGACACTTTATAGCCTTTACAATACTTGCAATATTAAGAGATCAAGTTTTTAAAGCGTTAAGAAAATTAGCTCCAGCAAAACTTGAGTCAAAAGAAAAAGGTAGTTTAATATCTATAATAACAAGTGATATAGAATTATTAGAAGTATTTTATGCTCATACAGTAGCACCAATAGCTATAGGTGTAGTTACATCAATTATAATAGCATGCGTATTATTTAGTATAAACCCAGTATTTGGGGCATTATCAGTAGTATTTTATCTAATAGTAGGATACTTTATACCAGTATTCTCATCAAAATTCGCTAAACAAGGTGGAGTTGAATATAGAGCAGCATTTGCTGATTCAAACTCATACTTCTTAGAAAGTTTAAATGGTATAAAAGAAATACTTTTATTTGATAAAGGTGAAGATAGAAAAAATGCTATAAACGAAAATAGTGAAAACTTACACGAGAAAATGGGTGTAATAAAAGGTCATGAGGGAATAATAAGAGCCTTCACTGATATAGTAATAATGATAGCAATACTTACATTCTTATTTGTAAGTATAGAGTTAAATAAACAAGGTCAAATAACAATAGGACAAGGATTAGTTGCAATAGTAACTCTTGCAAGTTCATTTGGACCAGTTGTTGCACTAAGCAACTTATCAAACAACTTAATTCAAACATTTGCATGTGCACAAAGACTATTTGATATATTAGACGAAGTGCCAGTAGTTGAAGATGTAGAAGGTGAAATAGAACTTTCTTCAAAAGATATAAAAGTAGATAATATAAGCTTTGATTATGAAAATAGAGAAAATATATTAAAAGACTTATCACTTGATATTAAAAAAGGTGAAAAAGTCGCTATAATAGGTGAGAGTGGATCTGGTAAGAGTACACTTCTTAAATTAATGATGAGATTCTGGAATGTAAATAAAGGTGAAATCTCAATAGGTGATGAAAACTTAAAAAATATACCTACAAAAACTTTAAGAAAATCTCAAACTCTAGTGAGTCAAGATACATTCTTATTTAACGATACAATATTAAATAACATCAAAATGGGTGATAGAAATGCAAGCTTTGAAGAAGTTGTAGAGGCCGCTAAAAAAGCATCTATCCATGAGTTTATAATGAAACTTCCACAAGGATACGAAACAAATGTTGGAGAATTAGGTGGAAACTTATCATCAGGTGAAAAACAAAGAATGTCTATGGCTAGAGCATTCTTAAGAAATAGTGACATACTTATACTAGACGAGCCTACAAGTAACTTAGATACATTAAATGAGGCAAGTATATTAAAAAGTATAGATGATGAATGTAAAGATAAAACAATAGTAATGGTATCTCATAGAAAATCAAGTAGTGCAATATGCAATAAGAGATACGGATTAGAAAACAAAAAACTTGTACGTATACAATAAATATAGTACTAGATAGAGTTTTATAGTTTAGTAGGCCTGTGATTTATCATACGGCCTACTTTAAATTGAATTTATGAGGAAATGGAAGATAGATATGACTAGAATAGAGAGAGAAAAAAAGATAATAGGTGTAATGGTAGATATATACTGTAAGAAAAAACATAAACACAAAGACGGTTTATGTGAAGAATGTCAAGAATTATTAGATTACAGTAGACAAAGATTAGACAAATGTAAATTCGGCGAGGAAAAAACTTACTGCCAAAAATGTCCTATACATTGCTACAAAAAAAGCATGAAAGAAAAAGTAAAAGACGTTATGAAGTTCAGTGGTCCTAGATTATTAATATACAGACCAGTTGATTTCTTCAGACATCTTATAGGAAAATAAGAAAATATTTAGCTTAAAGATTTTTGCAATTTATTATAAAAAGGAGATAAAGTTTTTGTGATTTATCTCCTTTTTTTGCTTATTTCCCTTGCAATTTGTGCCATTTTTATGGATAATAGATATAGCTAAAAATAATATAATAATAGTAAAAATATGTATTGTATATTGTTTATAATTATAGAATATACAATTAAAAAAATGGAGGTATATAATGGAAATAAACTTTAAAACTTCAGGAATATGCTGTAGAGAAATGAACTTCTCAGTTGATGAAAATAACACAATAACTGACGTTGAATTCGTAGGAGGATGTAACGGAAATCTTTCAGGAATGGCTAAATTATTAATAGGACAAAATGCATTAGAAGTTGCAGACAAATTAGAAGGAACTACTTGTGGAAACAAAATGACTTCATGTCCAGACCAATTATCAAAAGCTATAAAAGAAAATATAAAATAATTACATAGATAAAATATATTTATATTTAGTATTAATATATAATTATTGACAAAAATTTTGACTTTGAATATAATATAATGTATATGTATATAAAATCAAAATTTGTCAATAATAATATAAAAAGCTAAGATAAGGAATAGTAATAATAATAACTTAAACAGAAAGTAGCCGGTTGATGAGAGGCGCGCTAGGGATATTATGAATACACCTTTGAGCTTCACTTTTGAAATATAGTAGGGAGTGACGTGTGCACACGTTATAGTGCAGAGTTTTTAACTCACTGAGGTAGATAATGTGAATTATCTATAAACAAAGGTGGTAACGCGAGATATGCCCTCGTCCTTTAGATAGGACGAGGGCTTTTATATTTTACAAAATAAATTTTTCATATTAACTAAATTAAAACTTAATAAATATTTTAAAAAATTTATTAAAACATGAAATTATATTTAATTTTAAATAAAGGAGTGAATAAAATGACAGTATACGAAGAATTAGTCGAAAGAGGACTTATCGCACAAGTAACTGACGAAGACGAATTAAAAGAATTAATAAATGCAGGTAAAGCTACATTCTATATAGGATTCGATGCTACTGCTGATTCTCTACACGTAGGTCACTTCATGGCTTTATGCTTAATGAAGAGATTACAAATGTCTGGTAACAGACCTATAGCGCTAGTAGGTGGAGGAACTACAATGATAGGAGACCCATCTGGTAGAAGTGATATGAGACAAATGATGACTCCAGAAATGATAAACCACAACTGTGAGTGCTTCAAAAAACAAATGAGCAAATTTATAGATTTCTCAGATGATAAGGCTATATTAGTAAACAATGCTGATTGGTTATTAAACTTAAATTATGTAGATTTCTTAAGAGATGTGGGAGTACACTTCTCAGTAAATAGAATGTTAAGTGCAGAATGCTTTAAGCAAAGACTTGAAAAGGGACTTTCATTCTTAGAATTTAACTATATGTTAATGCAAGGATATGATTTCTATGTGTTAAACCAAAAATATAACTGTAAGATGGAACTTGGTGGAGATGATCAATGGTCAAATATGATTGCTGGTGTTGAACTTGTTAGAAGAAAAGCTCAAGGTCAATCTATGGCAATGACTTGTACACTTTTAACAAATAGCCAAGGGCAAAAAATGGGTAAAACAGTTGGTGGAGCTTTATGGTTAGATCCAGCAAAAACATCTCCATTTGAATTCTTCCAATATTGGAGAAATGTTGATGATGCAGATGTTGAAAAATGCCTATCATTATTAACATTCTTACCAATGGATGAAGTAAGAAGATTAAGTGCTTTAGAAGGTTCTGAAATAAATAAAGCCAAGACAGTACTTGCTTATGAAGTAACTAAACTTGTTCATGGAGAAGAAGAAGCAACAAAAGCTAAATCAGCAGCAGAAGCTTTATTTGCTGGTGGAGTTGATATGAGCAATGTACCAACAGTTACTATAAGTGCTGAAAGCTTTGGTAAAACAGTTCTTGATATTATAGCTGAAACTAAAATAGTTCCATCAAAAGCTGAAGGAAGAAGATTAATCCAACAAGGTGGTCTTTCATTAAATGGAGAAAAAGTTACAGAAGTAGCAAGAATATTTACAGAAGAAGATATTCAAGATGGATCTGCTTTAATTAAAAGAGGAAAGAAGAATTACACTAAAATAGAAGTACAATAATTCAATAAATAAAGGAGATAGAAATTTTATCTATCTCCTTTATTTTATATAGTTGGATTATTTCACTGAATATATAAATAAGAAGTTTAGAAGATAATATTTTTTACGATAACTAAATTAGATACTTAAATATGGTTAGCTAAGCCATAATGAATGGAGGGGAGAAAAATAAATAATATATCAGCATTTACTTATGGAAAATATATAACAACAGAAAAGGTGAGCTTTAGAGGAGGCTATGAATTTAATCAAGGAGATACTTTAAAAGGAAGAGTTATTAAGGAGGATTCCCAAAGTAATAAGGTTACCATAAAATTAACTAATGGAATGGAGATAGAAGCTGAACTGCAAGGTGAAGTGGATTTAAAAGGTGGCTTATTAAAT
>OLVX01003181.1_pt1 | contig 10690 bp, 8 predicted proteins | sample 1673271 | NCBI WGS metagenome assembly OLVX01 (sample SAMEA3178939, study PRJEB25190) | human gut metagenome | biome: human gut; feature: human-associated habitat; material: faeces | place: Austria | collected 2013 | reverse complement strand
GGGGTGCTTGACGAGCCCCTCCGTGTAGTAATCATACGACGAGAGCGCGTCGCACAGAATGCAGCCGGGCAAATACGGCTCCACAACAGCTTTCGCCTTTAAGTAGTCCGCCTTGTGCTCCTCGCTCGGCTCGTCCGAAATGTGGAACATAAGGTCACTTTTTTCAACGCCTACTTCTTCAAAGAATGTAAGCAGCTGCGGCAGCAGCGCATGCAATAATGCCGCGTATTCCGGGTCGGTTGCCGCAGTATGCCAACCGAATTTCAGCTTGCGTTCGCCGTTTTCGGTGACGTAAATATTCGGCGCACATTTTGCACCCCACTGTGTGAAGAAGTGGGAAATCTCAAACTTAGAAATGCCGCAGTCCTTTGCGGTTTCCACCCAGCGGGCAAGCCTTGCGAAATCAAAATAATAACCCACGTCGTTCTTTGTGATCTCCACAAGCTGCGTGCACGGGCGTTCTTTGCCGATCTCGGTATCGAGCGCGGGAGTGAACACCGGCGTCAGGATCATGTTCATGCCGTGTTCCGCCGCCATACGCATATACTTGTCTAACAATGCCCAGTGCTCTTTTGAGTAAATCTCCACGCCGTAGCGCGCCGCGATGCAGTCGCCATGGAACCACTGCGTGAACGTGAGCTTCTGCTCCGGCAAAGTGACCGGCACGACCGTCAAACGGAAAATTTCGCTTTTGCCGTTTGCGCTGATCTCCACGGGGTAATCGCCGCCCGCGGCATCGTCGTTCACTTTGAGGCTCACCCACAGCACCTCGCGGCCGTTGACGTTCACCGCGCCGTCCGTGACGGGATACAGCACATCCGGGAACGTGCTCGGCTCTGTTGTGATGTAGTCATCATCGAACCTGTCCGGGTACGCGGAAAGCGTGCACGGCACATAGCCCTCGCGGTACACCGCCACTTTAACGGGTGCATCGGTGCGCACCTCAATGTAGTGCTCGCCCTCGCCCGTGACGATGGCCTGAAACGCGGTCTCTTCTCCGCGCAGAGCGCTCGCCTTCGGGTACGGCGCAAAGGTCTTTTCTTCCTGCGCCATGACTTTTTCCATCGGTGAAAGAAGCTGGATCGTTGTCTGCATGGATTTTTCCTCCCCTAAGTTGACCGTGTCAAACTGTGTAAAATCCGGTATATAACGTTCGCCGGCGGCGCTGCGCTTTTGGCAGAAGCCGGGCAAACCCAGTTCCAACATATAATTTTGTACCTTGCGGCTCTCCCGCAGGGTGATGCGGCGGTTGATGTCCGCAAATTCCGGCTCGTGCAAAACACGTCCCATCGGCGTATACTGGCTCATCAGGCTCACGGGCACGCCCGGGAAATGCTGTTTGATGAGCTCCAGCGCCTGCATGGAATTGCGCGTGTGGCCGGGCAAAATGAGTTGCCGAATGATGATGCCCGTTTGCAGCATGCCGTTTTCGTCGTACACATTTTCGCCCGTCTGTCGCACCATCTCATGAATGGCAGCAAGCGCCGTTTCACAGTAGTGCGGCGCATTGGAAAGCCGCACGGCGAGATCGTCGTCCGCATATTTGAAATCCGGCAGGTAAATGTCGACGAGCCCCTCTAACATGCGCAGTGTCTCGACCGATTCATACCCGCCGCAGTTGTAGACAACGGGCACGCGCGGCTTATAGATGCGCAGCGCTTCGGCAATTTGCGATGCAAAGTGTGTCGGCGTAACAAGGTTGATGTTGTGCGCACCCATAGTTTCGAGTTTTTTTATCGTCTCGATAAATTCTTCAACCGTAAAATCCTTGCCGTGTAGGCTTTCACCGGAAATCTCGCTGTTCTGGCAAAACGCGCAGCGCAGCGAGCAGCCGGTAAAAAAGATCGTGCCACTGCCGCGCGTACCGCTGATGGGCGGCTCCTCCCAGTAATGGAGCTTCGCGCGCGCAATGTGCATTTTGCCGCCGCTTTGGCAGTAGCCGCGCATTATTTCACGGTCAACACCGCATTTTCGCGGGCACAGTGTGCAAACGCTCATGCGTTTTGTTCCCTGAGCATCAGGAACCCGGCGTTAGAGCCGCGCTTGCCGCGCGTCACGCGGTGTGAAAACAACAGGTCGCTGTTGCACATGGTGCACACGCCGCCCGTTGTGATGTGCTCGGGCAGCACGCCTGCGCCTAATAAGAACGCACGGTTGCACGCCCAAAGATCAACGTGGAATTTGCCGTTGCCGTCGTCCGTGACGAATTTGTCGCTGTCGGGCAGCGCGAGGAATTCCTCCGCACACGGGGCGTCCACCTCAAAGCACTCCTTTGCAATGGACGGGCCGATGGCCGCGAGCAAATCCTCGGGGCGGGTATCGAATTCCTCCTGCATTTTCTCTACGGTAGCTTTTGCCATGCCGTTCACCGTGCCGCGCCAACCGGCGTGCGAAAGCCCAATGGCGTGATGAATGGGGTCGTAGAAGTAAAGCGGCACACAGTCCGCCGCGTAAATGAGCAGCGGCAGATTCGGCTCATCCGTCACAAGGCCGTCCACGCTTTCCATGTCCTTCGGCTTCCAAATACCCGTGCCGGCGTTTTTCATCGTGACACGGCGCACGTTCGTGTGGTGATCCTGCGCGCCCGCCGTTATATTCTCTACAGGGATATTCGCCGCTTGAGCGATGAGACGGAAATTTTCTTTTACATTTTCATCGCTGTCGCCGCGGTTGAAGCCGAGGTTCATAGCGGCAAACTCTTCTTCACTCACGCCGCCGATGCGCGTGGAGAAGCAGTGCGTAAGGTACGGAATATTCTCCCACGCCTTAAACGTCAGCAGTCCCACACCGTTTTCCTTGATTGTCAGACGCATATCGGCGATGTCTGCGTTTTCGGCGCGGCGCGGCTTTTCGATTTTCGGCAGCGGAATGGATTTGCGGCTCACGATAATACCCTCATACTTCTGCTTCACGCGCAGCTGACCGCAGAATTCGTAGCCGCACTTTTCGCACTTAAATGTGCTGCGCAGACTCTTGTTTTTTACAGTCCATTTGCCGCGGCGCTTTGCTTCGCCGCCGCATTTTTCGCACGTGAAATGCAGATGCTCCTTTTCGATCAACGGGCTGTTCACGTCACAGATATACGTCGTTTTAAACGTGATGCGTCTGTAAAACTCCGGGTCCTTGCAGTCCTGAATGAACGGGCGGAACGTATCCTTTGTGTAAATGCGCTCCAGCACCATGGCGGAAAGCACGCTGTCGTCGAGCGCGCGGTGGTGGTCGAGCGCGCCGTCATCAATGGAAAGCAGCTCCGCCGCTTTGGAAAGCCCAAGCTGCTCCTTGCCGTCCTCGCCAAGGCGCTTTTCCACGTACTGCTGTAAATCGACATAGCGCTGCAAAAACGGAACGGTCTCCCCGCCGCCGAAATAGCGGCAGTTTTCAATCAGCGCCAGAATGTCCGACGTGCCCCACGTGGCAATCACGCAGTCGCCCGCCCATTTTTTGAAGCGGCTCATCACCTGCATGTACGGGCGCGCGTCCAAAAGATTCGCATCCGTAATGTTGGTGAGGTCCGAGATAATCGCGCTGATCTTTTTTGTCACCTGCGGTTTGACAAAGCAGGAAAACCGGTCTGTGATATTCAGTTGTGCATCGAGCTTGACAGCGCCGAACTCGATAATCTCATTGATAAAGCCGTGGAGACGGCGGCTGTACGCACCGTTCCACTCCAGATCCAAAATAACGATATTCATTGGCTCTCCGTGTGTCTTTTCCGTTGGTCAGGTTTATAAATTACTTCTTTTTCGCAGCCTGCTTCATGCGCAGCTCTTTGCTCAGCACCATTTTGCGCATGCGGATGCTCTTCGGCGTGATCTCCACAAGCTCGTCGTCCGCGATGAACTCGAGGGACTGCTCCAGAGAGAGCACGGTGTGCGGGGTCAGCTTCAGTGCGTCGTCGGAGCCGGAAGCACGGGTGTTTGTCGCGTGCTTCTTCTTGCAGACGTTGATGACGATGTCATCGCCCTTCGGGTTGCTGCCGACAATCATGCCCTCGTAAACCGGTACGCCCGGCCCGATAAACAGGCGGCCTCTGTCCTGTGCGTAGAACAGGCCGTAAGCCGTGGATTCGCCGGTCTCGTGTACAACGAGAGAACCGGTGCTGCGCTGCTGAATATCTCCCTTATACGGCTCGTAGCAATCGAACACGTGGTTCATGATGCCGTTGCCGTTCGTGTCCGTAAGGAACTCGGAGCGGTAGCCCATGATGCCGCGGGACGGGATCTTGAATTCAAGGTGCGTGGTGCCGCTGTCGCGGGTACCCATGTTGAGCAGCTCTGCCTTTCTGGTGCCGAGCTTTTCCATGACCGCGCCGACGTAGTTATCCGGAACTTCAATCATCAAAAGTTCCATCGGCTCCAACTTCTTGCCGTTTTCTTCCTTGAAAATAACGCTCGGGCGGGAGACCTGGAATTCGTAGTTCTGGCGGCGCATCTGCTCGATAAGAATGGAGAGGTGCAGCTCGCCGCGGCCGGATACCTTAAACGTATCGGCGGAATCCGTCTCTTCCACGCGCATAGCAACGTTCGTTTCGACCTCCTTAAACAGGCGGTCGCGCAGGTTGCGGGAGGTGACATATTTGCCCTCGCGGCCCGCAAACGGGGAATTGTTGACCATGAACATCATAGAAACGGTCGGCTCGTCGATCTTGACAAACGGCAGCGGCTCCACGTGCTCCGGGTCGCAGGCGGTCTCACCGATGTTGAGGTCTGCCATGCCGGAAACGGCCACGATGTCGCCGAGCTCTGCGCTCTCTGCGTCCACGCGCTTGAGGCCCTCAAACTGGTAGAGCTTCGTAATGCGCGCGTTGCGCTTTTCGTCGCTTGTGCTGCTGCAGATGGTAACGGTCTGGCCGACCTTTACGGAGCCGCGCTCCACACGGCCGATACCGATACGGCCGACGTACTCATCATAGTCAATGTTGGAGAACAGCACCTGCGTCGGGCCGTCAAGGTCACCCTCCGGCGCCGGAACATCGTTTATAATGGCTTCAAACAGCGGCTTCATGTCCGTGCCCTTTTCGTCCGGCTGGTTCATGGCGTAGCCGTCACGTGCGGAAGCGTAGACCACCGGGAAATCGAGCTGGTCTTCGTCTGCACCGAGCTCAATGAAGAGGTCAAGCACTTCGTCCACGACTTCAAGCGGACGTGCGCCCGGACGGTCGACCTTATTGACGACAACGACCGGTTTTTTGCCAAGACCAAGCGCCTTCTTTAAAACGAAGCGCGTCTGCGGCATACATCCCTCAAACGCATCGACAAGCAGCAGAACGCCGTCTACCATCATCAGAATACGTTCCACCTCACCGCCGAAATCGGCATGGCCCGGGGTATCGACAATATTGATTTTGATGTCATTGTACATGACAGCTGTGTTTTTGGAGAGGATCGTAATGCCGCGCTCACGCTCCAAATCACCGGAGTCCATGACGCGCTCGGTTACGGCTTCGTTGCTGCGGAAAACGCCGCTCTGGCGCAGAAGCTGGTCCACAAGGGTGGTCTTGCCGTGGTCAACGTGTGCAATAATGGCTACGTTGCGCAAATTTTCTCTTTTTCCCATCTTTATCAATCCTTTTCTTTATCGTTCTTAACTTCAAACTGCTTCAAAAAATTCAAAACCGGCCGCGCCGTTTTACATGCGCGGGATACGGCAAAAAACGGATTAAAAACTCGGTTTGCTCGTTAACCGAAATATTATACCACTTTTCGCGCGTTTTGTGAATATGTTCCGCCTTGGCGAAACCGCTGAAATATTGGGTTTTTGCGTTTTTTCTTTTGTCCTGCTTTCCTTGACGGCGGGCTTTGTTCGTGCTATTCTTGTATTGATTTTGAAACAGAGGAGTGCAAAACCTTGAAGAGGATCTTGAATTTCGGCTCACTCAATACAGACTATGTTTATAAGGTCGACCACATTCTGCAGGGCGGTGAGACCATTCAAAGCGAAAGCCGCACCGTGTTCCCGGGCGGCAAGGGGTTAAACCAGTCCATTGCGCTTGTGCGGGCGGGGCTTTCCGTCTGCCATGCTGGGCTCATCGGCACGGATGGCGAGCACCTGCGCGATTTATTGAACCAAAACGGCGTAGATACCTCCCTCATCGAAACGCGCGATATGCCGGGCGGGCACACCGTCATTCAGGTCAGCCGAGAGGCACAGAACGCCATTCTGCTTTTCGGCGGCTCCAACAGGGCTGTGGATGAAGCATATGCCGACCGCGTGCTTGCGCAATTCGGCGCAGGCGACATTCTTCTGCTGCAAAACGAGATCAGCGCGCTGCCGTATATTCTTGAAAAAGCCCACGCGCGCGGCATGGAGATCTGGCTCAATCCGTCCCCGATGAACGAAAACGTTTTAAAGTGCAATCTGTCGCTCGTTTCCGTGTTCGTTTTGAACGAAGTGGAGGGCGAACAGCTGACCGGCACAAAGATTCCCACCGCTATTTTGGATAAGCTCCTTCAAAAATACCCGCACGCCGCCGCAGTCTTAACGCTCGGCAGTAAAGGCGCGTGGTACGCCAAAGAAGATAAGCGCGCGTTTGCCCCGGCGGAGCTTGTCCGTGCGGTCGATACCACCGCGGCCGGCGATACGTTCACGGGCTATTTCATGCGCGGTATGCTGGATGGGCTTTCGCCGAAAAAATCGCTGACCCTCGCGGCAAAAGCCGCTGCCATTGCGGTCTCGCGCCCCGGCGCCGCACCGTCTATTCCCCTATATGCAGAAGTTATGAGCGAAAGGAACTGAAAATATGAGTGATTTCAGAGTTGCAGTACGCAGAACGAATGAGTGGGACGGCCCGTCCATGCTCAAAATTTACACACCCTACGTCGAAAAGACGCACTACACGCCCGACACCGAAGTGCCGACGCTCGCCGAGTACGTGCAGCGCATCGACACCTATACATACGGCCGTATGTGGATTCTGACGGAGATCAACAACCAGACGGCGGGATTCTGCTTTTTGACCGACCGCGATATTCCGAAAGACGACCTGTTCTCTGCCGACGCACAGCTGTACGTCTCCGAAAAATGTCTGCACAGCGGCGTGGGCACGTCTTTATACAGCCTGATGCTGGACATCATGCACTATGCAAATTACCGCCGCGTTACAGCGCACATCAATCTGCCGAACGATGCCGCCGTGGCATTCCACAAAAAGATGGGTTTTCACGAGGTCTCCGAAACAGACGGTGTTCTTTTAATGGAGCGCGCCATTGAGCCGGAAGACCCGAACGCAAAGCGTTTCACGAAAGCCTACCTCATCTTAGCGCAGGACTACGAGGCCGCGCGTGAGCACGCCGCCACATTTGTTAAAAAAGGTACGGTGGTATAATGGGCCCCTACGAATACGAAGTGGCGAGCATCGACGGCGATTACGCCGTTTTGCGCCGAACGGACAATGACACGCACGATGAAATTCTGGTCGCTCGCGCGCTTTTACCGGAGGAGATCGACATCGGCACCGCGCTGCACTACGAAATGTTCACCTATTCCATCGTTTAACATTTAATTATTGGCAAAAATAGCCAAATATTTTTCCCGTTGATTTGGGTAAACCGTTCATTGAACTCGCGTTGCTTTCTTGGTACAATGATACTTGTAAACTAACACGCAGCGAAGAGGTTCTACAAACGCGGTTTACCCTTATTTTCTACGGAACGGTTTACCTTAATCTTATTTTTTAAGGAGTTGTTGTATCATGTCCAAACCGTCCGGTGCCATCGACATGACGCAGGGCAAACCGATCAACCTGATGCTTCGTTTTGCGCTGCCCATGATGATCGGCAGTATTTTCCAGTCGCTTTATTCCATGGTGGACTCCGCCGTGCTCGGCCGCTTCGTCGGCTCGCACGCGCTGGCCGCCATCGGTGCCACCACGTCCACAACGGGCCTCATCCTGCTGCTTGCAACCGGCGTGACGAGTGCCGTTTCCATCGTGCTTTCGCAATACGTCGGCGCAAACGACACCGACCGCGTGCGCAAGGGCATCGTCGCCTCCGGGTGGATCACCCTTTTGCTCGGCGTTGTTCTGGGTCTCATCAGCGTTTTCGCCGCGCGGCCGCTCATGCAGCTTTTAAAAACGCCGGAAGACGTCATCGACATGTCCGTTTTATACATTCAGATTGTCTGCGGCTGCGGCATCGCACAGTTTGCATATAACGCCGCGGCATCTATCCTGCGCGCACTCGGCGACAGCAAAACACCGCTGTATTTCCTCATTCTGTGCTCCATTTTGAATGTTATCCTCGACCTCATCAGCGTCATCGGTCTCAACATGGGCGTTGCGGGTGTCGCCGTTGCAACAGTCGGCTCGCAGGCCATCTCCGCCGCCATCTGTATCCTCGTCATGTTCCGCAAATACCCCGATCTGATGCCGAAGCGCCACACCCTGCGCCCGGATATGCCCGTCAGCCTTAAAATATTCGGCATGGGTGCGCAAATGGCTCTGCAAAGCCTGTTTCTTTCCGTCGGCATGATGGTCATTACGCGCGTCATCAACAGCTACGGCTCTAACGTCGTCGCGGCGTTCACCGTCGGCAGCAACGTGCAGAACCTCGCCGTGATGCTGTTCAGCAATTTCTCGTTCGGCTTTTCCGTCTATGTCGGGCAGAACTTCGGCGCGAAAAACGCAGAGCGCATCAAGCTTGGCGTGCGGCAAATCTTCCTTCTTGTCGGCGGTCTGAGCATTTTTGCAGGTGCGCTGACACTCATTTTTTCTGAGCCGCTCGTCTCGCTGTACGTCAAGCCGAACGAGACCGAAGTTATCCAATATTCGCTCGAATTCATCCGCATTCAGGCGTGGTTCTTCCCGTTCCTCGGATGGATCTGGCTTTATAACAGCACCGTCAAGGGCATGGGCAAAATCAACATTTCCATGGTCTCCTCCGTTGTGGAGCTGTGCAGCAAGATCGGTCTTTCATTGCTTCTTCCCATCTGGATCGGCACCACAGGTATTTGGTTTGCCGCGCCGATCGGCTACATTCTGGGCATCATCCCGCTGCTCATCTACTATTACAGCGGCCGCTGGAAAAAGCTGCTCACTGTCCCCGCCGCAGAACCCGCAAAGGCGTAAAATACAACAAAACGGCAAAAGTCCGAAGCACCTAAACCGTGTTTCGGACTTTTTATTCTATCTCAAAATTTCACCCCAGCATCACGTCCAAAAGCATCATAAGCGCAAAGCCCGTCACAATGCCCATTGTCGCCGCATACGGCTGCGCTTCCTGGTTGCGCTGACACTCGGGGATGAGCTCGTGCACCGCGACTAAGATCATCGCGCCCGCCGCAAAGGACAGTGCAAACGGCAAAACGGCTTCAATGTACACGGCAAGCAAAGCGCCCAAAACGCCCGCAATTGGCTCCACAAAGCCGGAAGCCTGCCCGATGAAAAAGCTCTTCCTTCTGGAGCACCCCTCACGGCGCAAAGGCAGCGAGACCGCCGCGCCTTCGGGGAAATTCTGCAAACCGATGCCCACGGCCACCGTCACGGCACCCATCAGCGCTTCCGGCGTATAGCCGCCGTTTTTCAGCGCACCGAACGCCACGCCTACGGCGAGCCCCTCCGGGATGTTGTGCAGCGTGATGGAAAGCACCAACAAAATGATGCGGTTCAGCCGTGCGTTTTTCTCGCCCTGCGCCAAAGCGGAGCGCCGCTGCGCGTAGGTCACGCATTTATCGGAGCCCCACATGAACAACGCACCGCAGAGAAACCCGAGTGTCGCCACCAAAAACGCAGGCATGCTTCCCGCCGCCTCCGCGCGCTCGATGGCCGGCTGCAAAAGTGACCAAAAGCTCGCCGCAACCATCACCCCGGCGGCGAAGCCGAGCATCAGATTGAGAATTTTGGGGTTCGGCGATTTGAACAGCACCACCGTGGCAGCACCAAGCGCCGTGACGAGCCATGTCCCCAGCGTTGCCAACAACGCATAAAATACAATATCATTCATTTTCAGCCCTCCTGACTTTATTATATGGAGAGGGAAAAAATGGGTGAAAAAAGCACGCGGTTTTAAAACCGCGTGCTTGCCGTATTAAATTGATCGGATAATCTTCCACGCTTCCGTCAGCCGCTCCAAGCTCCACGCGGCGTTCGCGGGGCTGGTGCTCGGCAGAACCGTTTCCGGCAGGTCGATCTCTTTTGCCAGATATTTTTGATACAGCTTGTGCGCCATTTGACCGTTTGTACACACATGCGTGATGTTCGCTGTCGATAAAATCACGGAAAGATCATTCGACACAACGTTTTTGATGCTCGCGTCAGCCGAGCCCGTTACGTCGCACGAGGCAATGACGTCCCACAAGGCAACTTTATGCTTTAGCAAAAGCGCCTTCTTTTCGGGGACATCCCCCGGCACCGGTTCACTGAAAACCGCGCTCAAGACGCGCCAAAAGCGATTTTGCGGGTGGGAATAGTAGAAGCCAACGGCGCGGCTTTTTGGGGAGGGCATGGTGCCAAGGATTAGCACACGCGACTCCCCGTCATACAAGGGCTCCAATGTATGTGTAACGTATTCGGCCACGGCGTTTATCCCTCCGTTTCCTTCCGAGAGAATGCCAGCTGTTTTGCCAAAGGAAGAAGGGAGTCCAACCGGTTTTCGCAGCGGTTTTCCAAGACCGAATCCAGTAATTCCTGCAACAAGCGGCCCACCTCCGGTCCCTCTGGAACGCCTATTTGGAGCAAGTCCTTTCCGTGGATTGC
>OLVX01003178.1_pt1 | contig 10698 bp, 17 predicted proteins | sample 1673271 | NCBI WGS metagenome assembly OLVX01 (sample SAMEA3178939, study PRJEB25190) | human gut metagenome | biome: human gut; feature: human-associated habitat; material: faeces | place: Austria | collected 2013 | reverse complement strand
TTTCCTGAATCATCAAATGACACCGGGAAGAAACAATCTGCCTGTATGTATTGGACTGCAATACCATTACTTGTTATGTATGGCTTAAATACAAGACTGCCTTTCGCACATCCATATTCAACATACCTTCTAAGACTTTCCAGAACCTTTTTATAATATGGCTCTATGTATTCTGCTCTTTCACTTCCGGTACATTCACTCTTAAGTTCAAGGGTTACAAGTCTTGCAATCTCCTGTGATATGCTTGCAGGAAGATTGCAGCTTTCTGTTTCTCCCTTTATCCAGGGTGCCTTGCCTTTGTACATTGCATTCCATAATTCTATGTGTCCTGACATTACTGTAAGATATGACAAATCTACAGGATTATCAGAATGTTTATTTAATACTTTCCCTATTTGGGTAACCATGTTTGAATATCTCATACCTTACACCTCTACTCATACTTAATAAATCTGCTTATATCCCTTTCAAATGTATATTCGAATGCATCAAGCGAATCAATGTCACTTGTGCCATCATCCAATCTTTCATCAGATGTTAAGTTCTTTGGATTCCACAATGCTCCACATAGTGCATTCTCCAATGACTTGCAATGCTGTCCCATATACTTGAATCTGCCCTGTCCCATCATTCTTTGAACGAATCTTATTCTGTCATTAATTGGTATCTTCATTGCGTTTTCTATTCTTAGCCAGCCTAATCCATTCTTTCTTGAAGTACTTCTTAATCCGGCTATTAGTGTCTGCTCTGCACTATCGCAGTACACGTGTGTTATGTGTCCATACAAATTCAAGACCTTTAAACAAAAGTCAACAAACAACTTTCCAAGCTTTTCAGGATCTATGTCATTCTGCGAGCAATCAATCCATTCTGATGCCAATGGAACAATATCCATATATCCTCTTGTATATCCTGTGGCGCAAAATGCGTGTCCTGAACCACTTCCACCAAAATCCACACCTATGTTAATTTCCATTATGTTTAATGGTTTTTCATAAACCTTAAACGGATTAGGATTCTGTGTCTGTGCATCATTAAACAATTTGTATACTGCTCCTTCTGCTGCCACCCATAGACCTCTTATGTATCTGTCATAATAAACAGTGCCTTGATATTCATTGCACAAATTTTCAACAAATTCCTTTGGCAAAAAAGGATTATCAAATATTGTATACTGCTGGCAATATATGTCTGCATCAGAATCAAGGAATCTCTTAAACCAATGACTTGGATTGTCCGGGTTACACGCTCCATCAAAACAACTGTATGGCTTATCAAGACGTGACTTTAATAATTCAAAGACTTCCTTGTTCCACTCTGCAACTTCATCACCATAAACATATTTAAGTGATGAACCTCTAAGTTTTGATACCTGACTTACTTTCTCAGCTCCAAGACAATAGGCATAATCTCCAAAAATACTAACAATGTTGTTTGAACCTATGTCTCCAATCAAGTTAGGGCCATATATTTCTCTCATTGGTTGCAAAACATTTCTTTCAATGGTTCCCTTTGATACTCCTATGATTGCATTTAATCCATCCTTGCCAACTCTTTCCCTTATTCTTGACGGAATGGTATATAAGTTATCCATATAAGATTTTCCTGAACGGGTCGCCCCGGTCTTTACGTTGTATCTGTGATTTGCATTCCTTACAAATTCCATCTGCTTATCACTTAGAACCATCTTTGTCACCTGCCTGTTTTTTAATCTGCATCAGTAATTCATCCACTCTTGATATTTCTTCCTCACTAGCCTTACCTGTTGCCCTGTCAGCCTGAACATTGAGAAGTTTTATCCTTGCCCTCTGTTCAGAAGTTGCCATATCCATATGATTTGCCAACCAATCAAGAGCTCTCATCCTATCCATTAGCCTTACAGATGAATTTCTAAGATTAATGTCTGCTATTAAAGTCCCATCCACTTCGTCAGAGTTTTTGAATTTAACAACATTTAGCTTCTGCTTTAATACTTTCTCATTTCCATCTTTATCCTTAATCTTTACAGGACCAAATGCTCCAATAACGTCCGTTTCTTCCTGACCAAAGGTTACGTAGTCTGTTATGTCTGCAAAGGCAATATCCATGTATTTTTGGAATATGTCTTCTTCTGACAACATTTCCCTATTCAATCTGTTCTGTTTTAATTCCGTGATGCATTTTCTTATTTTTTCCTTTTGCAACAATCTGCAACCTGAAACTGCTGCAACATTATATTTAACACCATAGGCTTTCATATATGCCTTGGTTGCATTAAAACAACGAACATAGTAAATGCAAAATAACCTTTGTTCGTCCGTTAGATTATCGTTTTCAACTACCTGCTCAACTTCATCAAAAGAAGTAGTATTTTGTATGCGTACTTTTTCCATTTTTGTACGCGTACTTTTTTGCCCTTTTCGATTCCAGTTATACCTTGTCTTCCAAGATTTTACTGTGCTAATTGATACATTATATTTCTCGGCTATTTCTTTATATTTGAAACCATTCATATAGTCTGTTTCCGCCTGCTCATATGTTTTTAATTCATTATTCACAACACCACCTCTCTTACTTTTGTGCATAAAAAATAGAGCCTTGCTAAATTGCAAAAGCTCTATTAATAAGGGCGAACGGATTTCAACCGCCTCCTCTGTCACAATCTCACCTGTGTACTCACAACCTATTGGCTGGTCTTGTTGCACTAGTGCATTGTTTGATTGCACCCATTGTTCTCACTCATAAACTACTTCCCTCGTCTATAATCTTCCCATTTTTTTAATATTTTGTCAATTAACATTTCTTCCTTTGTTGATAATTTTGCTGTTCCATTTTCTGCATGCCAATATCCTCTATGCGTATGTGGCATTACTAGATTATCATTTATCTTATGAAAATGTGTTAAATCTATTTGTTTATTCCTTTTACCATCTTCATCATAAAATGTAATCGATTTAGGAACATTATCATTTCCTAGTGTCACATATATTCTATCCTTTATCATTGTTTCCATAGGTGTTTTAATAGATGTTTTCTCATTCTGGACAATAAATTTTATATTTTCTACTTGATATATTGTATTGTATTCTGTTCCATATACTTTTCCTGCTTTACTTATTCCACTTGATGCTCCACGTCCTCCCATAATATAACCTCTTACTATACATATGATTTCAATGCTTGAACTATAGCCTTACTAGTTGAACTAGCAGATTTTCCCTTTTTCATATATTCAGAAACAGCCTCAGCCACAACTTCTCCTGCTGCTTTACCTTTAGTATTACTACCATACTTTGATATTGCCGATAATTTACCACCATTTATCTTTTTCGCTTGCTTTAAAATATTTCTATCCCACTTTCCAGATGTTCTTAGCTTTGCCTGCTGAAATTTAGTAAGTGAGCTGTTACTTTTTCTCATAAGATAGTTTGATATTAAATGACCTGCCTCATGAGTTCCTGTTCCATACGCTGTATAATCAGCAGTATAATCACTAGGTGTGAATTCATTATTTGACGAACTGTAATACTTTGATGAAAGCCCCAACTGTCCCATACCATTAGCACTTGCCTCAGCGTCATTAGACAATGATAATCCTATACCTGTCACTACTGACAAAGGTAATCCAAATTCATTCAAAGTGTCACGAACCCCTTTTAATGTTTTGTCAACAAGTACACTATTTAAGTTCTTGACTTCTTTATCAACTACAATTGTTCCAGCATTTCTGAACTCACTCATCATGTCTCTATTACTTTTTGAAGATTTCTTTGTTAGTCCGCTACTTGCTCCACGTCCGCCCATTACTTTTTTCTAAACCTTTCCTGAAAAGCACTCATATTAATAACTCTATCGTCTTTTATTTCACTTGGTACTTTTCCATAAAATAATATTTGCGTTGGTTCTAATCTCTCCAACATTTCTTTGTACCCATTCATAAATAATTCCTTTGCCTGCTTATTTTTCTGTGTTCCAACACTTGAAACTGCAACCGCTGAACCTTTTGGTTCTCCATCAAAACACCACTCAAAACTGTCTTCATTACTCCATCCGATTGTCGGTATTACACTGATTCCATTAATCTGCATATATGCACCTATCCAATGCTTTCTATAATGATTATATATTTGCAATGCTCTTGGATAATCGCAATACACACTAAAGTCTGGGCTGAATATACATTTAAACTGTTTTAGCATATCGACGTATGCATCAGGTCTGTTCCAAATTCTTTCAAACTGGTAATCATATAAAAAGAAATGCACCGCCTTATTTCCACGTTCTTTACAGGTTTTTGCCTGATTAAATCCTATTAATTCACAATCAGTGAATGTTTCAGGACTTAACAATGGAATATCATAAGCTCCCACTCCCTCGAATGCTGCCTTTTGCAAATTCAAATAATTTATTTCCATAATCCTACTAACTCACCTCCTATTTTCCCACGAAAAAAGACAGCCTTTCGACTGCCTTAAGACGTTTTACCATAAATACTTTTAGAGGAATTTCATTCAGATAAACAAAAGATAACAAAAAATTTCCTTTTCTGTTTTACTTTTTACTCTATCATTTTATCACTGATTAATATAAACTTCTATCAATTGTTTAATACTTTATCAAGTTCTAATAGAGCTCTGCCGTGTAATTTGCATACCCACTGGTATGTATAATTCATTTCCAGTGCTATCTCTTCCCACTTCTTGCTCTGGCAGTATCTCTTGTACAAAATCTGCTCGTATTCAGGATTGTTTAACTTCTGTATGTTGATTATTACGTTTGCTCTGGCTAAAGCAAATTCACGCATCAAATCATTCCACTCACATTCCTTTTCATTAATCTTGCATATTGTTTCTGCCATCTTATCCTGTGTTCCTGAAGACAGTACTCTCTCGCCCTGTTGGATTGCTCCAGTACTCACCACCATTTCCCTTAGGGTATCTATCTCTTCTTTTAGAATTTTCATCTTAGATTCAAGATTTCTAACCTGATTCAAGTATTCCTTTGCTGTCATTTCTTCCAAACTCTCAATCCTTTCTCTATTTTTCTGCATAAAAAAAACCAACCACCGAATATTGGTAGTTGGTTTCGAGCTGTTTTTTAATTTGGAAATTTTTCTTTTTCTATTTCCTCAATCGCAATAGCTATATATTGTCTCCATTTATTTCTATTTGTTTTTGAGCTCCACCAGATGCAAAGAAAGTACACAATCAATACTGCCATTTCTATAATAGCAATACGTGCAACATTAGCTGGATTAACAGCCGATGCTGTGGTTACAAATGAGAATGCTGCAATCAATAAAGATAACCAATTCAAATCATGACTCGTGCTGTTTTTATGTATTTCTAGTTGTGCCTTTAAAGTTAATAATTTATTTTTTTCACTTCCAATGCTGCTCTCCAAAATTCTTCTGGTACAATCAATTTCGTTGTGATACATTTTATTTGGATTTACTTTGTAAACCTTTTCTAACATATCACAAACTCTCGTAATATAATCCATACTTGGATCTCCTTTCTTTAATAAATTGTTTATTTTAGTTACAACTTAATTGTAACATATGTTTTTCACAGAAAAGATTTTGGCGCAAAACTCTCAACTACCAGTATTCAATTGTCAATGTACTCTCTACTACTTTTATTCTTCTTCGCTGTTTCCAGCTTGTACGTTCTCGCACATTCTACACTCGTCGCAGGGTGCTTCAATTCCGAATATGCACGCCATCTAATCACCTGCCTTTTATTTTCAATTTGTTTCTAAATGCAACATAGTCTTTAATTTCTGTTGATGCCTCGTTTTACTATCATTTTATCGTCAAACACCGTTGATATTTTTTTCGAAAATTCGGCGGCATTTTTGGGATTTCCCTTTGCGTAATATCTGTCTTCCTGCCTGTCTAATTCTTCTAGCTTTTCATCAAACAGCGCTATCACTTCATCTATATCGTAGGCTGTTGGCATCTGTTTGATTACTCCTTTAAACATTTCACCGCCTTCAATTCCAAATTTTTCAACAAATATTTGCGTGTATTCTTCTATTGATTTATCTGCATCTATTAATCGCATCCTGTTCACTCTCCTTCTTTGCTAATTTCTATGTTTAGAACGCAACATACAGAATAACAATTCGTTCATTGAACGTTTTCTTGATGACTGTCTGCTTGGTATTATTTTATATAATTTCCAACTCGTATCTGCTTCCAGAGGTGTTGGATTTTTAAATTCTTCATATATTTCTCGCGCATCTTTTAAGTTAATATGAGTAGGTATTGGCACCATAATCCCCACGTTATTGTTACTTTCTGGATAATTTTCTTTAAGATACTTCCAAAACTTATCCTCTCTTAAATCGTCCATTAATTCCTTGTACGTTTCCATTGTTGTGACTATATAGTTTTGTTCTCCATAAAATCTTAATCCATTACCGCTATATACATCATTCACACACGATTTAATTTCATAACAAATAAATTCTCCTTTCTCAATATCACTCACACAAGTAACACCTGCTGGAATAAATTGTATTAAATCAACTCTTTTCGGATGAGCTGTTCCATAATCTAGCGTAACCTCTTTGGCATAATATTTTCTGTCCTGCAAACTCTCTTCTAATAAATCAGTTAGGAACATTGTTGTCGCTTTCCTATTCATCTTCCTGCTCCTCTCTTTCTGCTAGTTTTGCGTATTTCCAAGAATTTACGTCAAGTTCGTTTACAGCACTCCAAGATGTTTTTCCCTCTTTCCAAGCATACACCCTTCCATTTTCATATTTAGCAAAATACCTTTTAATCCATTCTGATTTTAAGATGTCTTTAACCAATATCGGTGTATCAACCTCAACCTTGCTCCAATCGACCTGTTCAACGTGTTCAGATTGTAGCCACTGCTCTACCTTTTTAGGACTACAACCGTCTTGGTCCTTAAACACACAATCTAAACAGAAAAGCTCATTACACATTTTCGGCTTTCCCGTTATTGAATCGATACCTATGTTTCTAATTATTATTTCCTTTAATTCATCTTTGTAATATTCGATATTTAACATTTCTCTCACTCCTTAACATTTCTTAACATTTTTTTAAATCCTCTATTGTCATCTGCTTTGCTGGAATATCTTCCCATTCAACTCCTATATAATCCAAAACTTTGCCCCATCCGTATTTTTCTCCTGTAGCTTTATCTTTGCAACATTTGTACATCCAAAACTCCCATTCTTTAGGATTTTCTTCTCTCAATCTATCGAATCTGTGTGGTCTTTTTTCAAGATGTATTCCAAATCCACACATTGAGCATCCGGTTCTTTGAGCTTTTGTTGTTCTTAGTGTTCCATCTGGTTCTTTTTCAATCACACCATATATTTCTGGAATGATTGTTTTAAGTGGTTCATATGGAATTATCTTTCCTTCCTTATTTCTGCTATAAGGTTGTTGCATATATAATTGTTCAAAAATGTCTATATGCTCTAAATACCATTGATTCATTTCTAAGGCTAACTTCAATATGTCTTGCCTTAAAAAGATTGCAAATGGTGCTGACCTGATTGTTGTTTTTCCGTAGTAATTACACCCATGTTCAACGAGAGCTTCTTCTCTCTGACCACCTTCTGACGCCATCATTCCAAGGTATGCATGTGAATTATGTTCTTTTGCCCAATCATTACAGGGCTTTTCTTTTAAGTAATAGCAACAATCATTTGACACTTTAAAATCAGGCTTATTATAATTAACTCCTTCATTCTCGTTTTCATAACCACCAAACAAATTCAGCCATTTTTGTGGCAACTTCATTCTGCTATTCTTTGCAAAATGTCCTAACTCTCCACATTCTCCTGTTATAATTGCATGTCTTACAGTCTTATTCTTGTCTGTAGGATTTTGAAGTAACTGTATTTTTCCTGCAATACGCTTACTTATTACTGGAAAACCAATATTGTTTAATACATCAACCTTTGTCTTGTATGATTTAACAATTTCTATACCTAATGCTTTGTGTACTTTTTGAATACTTTTATCTTCAACTCCCGATACAGATATTCCCGGTACATTTATTCCTATGCTTTTAAGCCATATGTATAGCGTAATACTATCTAAACCACCAACAGATACATGCGCATTAAGTCCACGTTCATGCATTTCATCATAAAACTCCCATGCTATACCTTTTTGTCTTGATAACTTGTCCTCATATGCAAGATTCTGTTTCTCCGTAAATTCTCTTTTTTTGTCTTGCTTTGCTTTCTTCCATGCATTCTTTACAAAATTGGGAGCATCATTTGTTACATATTCATTGTTTTCTATTAAAAATTCAAATTGTCCTTCCATTTCTTCCTGGAGTAAGAATTCTTTTATGTGCGCACAACTCTTCTCCTTTCGATTTTTTTATTTAATCACTGTTCTTAAGTCTCTTCTTTCAGTCTCCATGTCAATTCCACATTCTTCTGCAATTATGCTTATCTGCTCTTCCCATGTGCTGTAATCCTCTGCAATGCATTCAGCCTTGTTGTCGAATCTCTCAAACATCTGCTTTATTCTTTTGTTACCAAAACCAAATTCATCATGCATTGTTACAGCCATTAGGATTTTTACATACAGTACTGTATTGTACTTAACATTGTCACTGAATTTGTCTAAGTCTGCCTTTGATACCCTTAAAGGTAGGTCAATGGCATTTCTCATTTTCAGGTCTGCTTCCAAGGCATCCAATCCCTTTTCTCTTGCAAACCTCAGGGCATATGCCATACCCTCACGTCTTGCCTGTTCCTCTTTTGACATTCTTGCCATCCTTATTTCCTCCATTGCCATAAGCCTTTGCCCTAAAAATCTTTAGTGCATTGTCTCTTGGTCTTCCGTCATTTATGAACTCTTCCTGTTCGTGTGTTAAAATGCAGCCAAATTCCTTACTTGTCTTTTTTCTCATTCATTTTCTCCAGCTTCGCCTTAAGCTCTGCTCTCTCTTCCTTGATTCTTGCCAATCTTACGTGATCATCTGCTGATAAGATTGAAACTGAAAATAAAATCTGCGATTCCATTCTGTCCAATTCCTCTAAGCGAATTTCTATGTCCTTAACTTTCATTTTGTTGTTTCCTCCTCTTGTCTCTGTTTTCAATCAGTCGTCTTTCCAATGCCTGATAGTCATATTGCCTTTGGTCATTAAATGTCTTCTTGTTTTGTTGCTCTTTCTTTACAGGATAAAAATTACTCCAATCACCTGCTATGGCATTCTTGACTGCCTGTATTTTCTCCTCGTCCGTGTCTGCCACCTGTTCAAGTCTCTCAATCAATGTCTGTATCTGATAGCCAACAATCTGTCTTCCCTTTTGTTCCCTAAGTTCCAGAAATTGCCTAAACACGTCATTAAGGTTTTCGTTGGAAAAATACTTTATATTTTCTTTACTTTTGTTTTCTTTTATTTTCTTTTGTTGTATTTCCGTATCATTTATGTTGGTTTCTGTTACATTTACACTTGTTTCTGTTACATTTATCGGTTTTAATGGTTCATTTAATAAGGGTTGACCTTTTTCATCAATCAACCTGTACCTTGTTTTCTGGACTTTGTTCCTAACAGTCACTGTATCGTAGCGTCGCTGAATTCCAACAGAGGTTATAACTCCTTGCATCAGGAGGTCATGATCAAACAGACCTATGTCCGCACAAGAGAGAATAACTTGTAACACAAAGTCTTTTTTGTTAACCCATCTGTTACCGATTGTCTTGATGATTTTAACCGGAAGGTTCTTCTTGAGCTGTTCAAAGTTTTTAAACTCAAGAAAGTAACCCTCTCGGTAAACCATCGAAATGACTATGTCGTAAATGGTTTGACCCAATGGACCATATTCATTCATCAGATCCATTATTTTAAAGTCCTCATAATAATCAACATCTTTCGGGAAATAACTAAGTCCTGCCTTTATAGGTCTTCCCATTTGTTTCTCCCATCTTAATGTAGTTTCCTGCTTCATATTCCCTATATATCTGCATCCAATCATCAAGTGTCATTGTCACCAGAATGTCTGCATTGTTTTTCTTGTGAAACACTGCCGGAAGTTCATCCTGCCTTGAATCTCTTCTTGCCTGCTCCATCCAGTCATACAAGTGCATTTTTTCCTGATGTTTTGCCTCTATGTGTATTCCTGGAAGTCCCACAACGTCTGCATCACCATTAGCTCCACAATACTGCTGACCTCTTCTGGTTCTGTATCCGTATTCCCTTAGATGCCCGGCAAGTTGTCTTTCAAACCTTGCCCCCTTCTGCCTTGCATTAACTGCCATTCTGTATCTCCCTTACTCTTTTCCTTGTTGCCAGCAACGACCAACCTATTCTCTTTAATCTGCTGCTTTCCTGTTTGTAATACTTAATGACAAGTTCATCTTCCTCGCCCTCTATTGGTTGAAAATACCCTTGTCCGTTGGACAGATTAAGTATTACCGTGTTTCTTCTGGCCATTGCAATTTCTTCCCTTATGTCTCTGTCTGACAATCCTGTCACCTTCTCTAGCTTTTTTCTTGAAATCGCATTGTCCTTTCCGAAAGGGATGTAATCTGAAATGTTCATTGTCACGTCTCCTTTCTGCCTGCCACCATTCAGGTGACAGGTCTTACAATTTTGTGATATATATTTTGATTTATGACTGTCTGTTTTTTAATAATTGAAGAATGGCTTTGATTCTGTCTGAACCTTGTTTTCAGCCGGTTCCTCATTGTTTTTCTTTTCTTCTGGAAC
>OLVX01003155.1_pt1 | contig 10761 bp, 10 predicted proteins | sample 1673271 | NCBI WGS metagenome assembly OLVX01 (sample SAMEA3178939, study PRJEB25190) | human gut metagenome | biome: human gut; feature: human-associated habitat; material: faeces | place: Austria | collected 2013 | reverse complement strand
TGTTCTCAGCGCCGTTGTTCTGGTCATACAGATAATGGCTGAACCATTTGTTCAGAATACCGTTATAAGACTCTCCATCAATCAGTAGAGAGGTCTTGTGCGAATCATAGTCCGGAGTAATGTGCTGACCCTGATGAAGAATCAGTTTGACATTCTGTCCTGCATTCTTAAACGAATTATACATCAGCTGGAACTGCTTGGTGCGAACGTTATCGTCGTTCAGACCATGAACAATCAGCGCCGGGCAATTAAAGTTGTTGTACGTCGAGGTAGATGCAGTGCCTGCCTTGCCCTCGTTGCCCGCGGTGTAGTCACGGGTTGCCCAGTGCGTGCCATAGTCACCGTTCAGCGCAATCTGATCGTTGTAAATACGATTAAGATATGCCGGGTAAGTCTCCTTGATGGGATCCCATTCTGTATCGTTTTGATACAAACCAGTGTTAATATAGCGCCCTGCACAATAGAACGCCAGATTATCACTATATGCTACACCGCCGGTGGCAATACCCTGCGAATTGGTGTACTCATACCAGCTTGCAATGCCTGCAACCGGAACGATAGTCTTAAGGCCCTTAACGCCGGTAGAAGCAACTGCGAAGTCAGTCGTACCGCCGTAGGAACGGCCGGTCATGGCAACATTGCCGTTCGACCAGTCGGCTTTAATTGCAATATTGCTGGTTCTGTCGGTATAAGCAGCACGGTCACCGGTCAGCCACTCGATAACGCACTTGAATGCGTCGGTCTCAACGTCAGCGCCGCAAGTCTCCAGGCCCTCAGAGCCGAGCGTGCCCAGACCGCCTACCTCAACCACCGCGTAGCCTCGAACGAGGAAGTAGTCGTACCAGTCGAGGTCCTCGTAATCGTAGAACGGGTCTTTAGGAGAGCTTTCATATGGACTGAGATAGTACCACTCTTCTGCTTTTGCTTTCTTAGCAGTGTCCATGGTATTTGCCGTGCCTTGAGGCTCGCCGTGCAGCAGGCTGCACATACAGATTGTTCAAGTTATAGCCCTGATCGCCCTTGGTATAATCGATGCCGCGAGCCTCGCCGTTATCCGTGCAGCCGGTGATGTACGGACGTGCATCATAGATGGCCGCAGCCTTGTACTTGCCCTCAGCGGCAGCACGGGGAAGCTGCACCAGAGCCTTTACGAGATCGAGCTTGCCATCGCCGTCGGTATCGTAATTGGTCTCAACGTAAACCGAGTAGCGGATGATGTCGCTCTTATCGTTGCTGTAGCCGTCCTTGGTCGGAACGCCGCTCGTGTACGGAAAAATCGGCTGTGCCACACCGTCTACGAACAGCGGAGTGCCGTTCTTTACTGCATTGCGCAGGTTAACAGCTGCCGTGCTGTTTGCCATCGTGTTCAGCTCTTCCAGCGAGCAGGCTGCGGAACCGTCGAACTTGTCATCTGCGATGCCAACGCTCTTCGCCATAGCGATGTAGTCGCTGTCGCCGCTCGGGAACTGCGTTTCCTTCATACCGCAATCCAGCAGAATGTACTTGACCGCATTCAGTTTGGTCAAGCCGCCGCTCTGTGCCGAAGCTTCGAGCGCCGCATAGGTCGATACCTGCTGTCCGTCATCGCCACTGTTTGCATCAACAGCGCCCGCCTGACAGGTGAATGACAGGATCATGGAAAGCACCAGCGCGAGGCTGGCCGCTCTCTTCTTCATGTGTACTCCCTCTTTCGTGGTAAATATAGGATTTCTACACCTGTCTTTATCATTCAAAGATGGATATTTTACCGTTCCTTCGAATTTTAATACAAATGCTTTTTAAGCATACTCGTTTACTATGGAAAAGTCAAGGAATTTTGAACAGAACAGGTGCAAAATGTCTAAAAAATCCGTACGCCTTCATATAACCGCCGCTTCCCAATATTCGCTTTTCGCAACTAGAAACGGGCATTCATTCAATTTCCTCTGAGAAATGAATGAATGCCCGTTATAAGTATCTTATTTCAGTTCATGCGAAGCGCCAAACCTTCCAATACGTCAACCATAGTGTAGAAAATTCATGTAACTGGCCACAAATACTGGTTCAAAGAAGCCAGCATCCGGAATACACACGCATAACTATCCGCGCACAACTGCTTTACAGCCTCCTCAGCCATCGCATAAGACATAATTCGAGGGTATTTCTGCAAATTCTTGAGTTTTGACTCCTTGTCAGAACTTAACTTCCGGTATTGCTGCAAACAGTATTCCGCAATTTCGCATTCTAACTCCACGTTTTCCGTGTTCAACGCCCAGAAATTGATTTTTCCCAATAACTCATGACGAAAGTCCTCTGTCTTTTTGACATCAGCAAAAGTCCGACGCACCTTCGCAATATCTAACCGCAGCTCAGGTGAAATTCTGGGGCTATCCCATTCCTTAATAAAGTGATCGTATACTCCGTTGAGTGTATCATTCAAGTTATCGTCGCACACAGCATATAACTCGAACGGTTCTTTCAGCAAACTTTTTCCTCCGAAATTGGGTTTCCAATCAAACAACGGGGGCGGCATATAGCCTGTAATCAACCAAAATACTTCCCACACAAAGCTATATTGCTCGACTGCATAGCGCTCACTCAGACTTTGCATAATTTCTGAGGCGTTTTCACCCACGCCCGTATCCAGTATTTGCGCTGCTTTCAGCATTTGAACAGCCTTATTCCAGCCGTAAGGCTTTTTTTCATCACTGCTGACATATTTCTGCGCCTCAAATACAACAAACAGCGCAATCAACGCCTCTCCAATTGTAGTATCATGCAGCGGCTGATTATATTTCTTCAGCTCCTTTTTTCTTCTCGGCTCTACAAAACATTTTTCACATAAATGTGCCAGACTGACAAAATCCGCATCTGACAACTCGATTTCATAAGTATACTGCAGACTCCCTATCAAACTATATGGATCGAACAAGTAATTTATTTCGGTTGGCTGTGCGCCCTGCCCATGAAAAACCTTGATGATTGCCGCAAATAACGCGCAATCCTCTGCTGCCTTATCCGTACCAAACAGCTTCTTATTGGGCTTCAGCATCGCCTTGACCGAAGCCGTATCTGTTACGTCATCACAGGACACCTTTCCGGACAGAACCATGAAAACAATAAACGGCTCTATTTTCTTTAGCAGCCGATCTTTATGTATGGCCTTTAGCAGCCGCGACAGTTTCTTAACCTCATCAGATTTCATCCAGAAGTTTTTTGCTAAAGCGTTGGCCTCTATCTTACATCGATATGGCTTATTTATTAGATCTTTTATTAGATCTTTTTCATCCGCAGAAGATACCTTCTCTTCCGCTATCCAATCGCTATTGCCGTAATTTCGATCTTGATTGGCGTGCTCATCTAAATGAGAACGCAGAGCCTTCAATTCCAGATGTGCATAATTGCGCCGCCGCATAGCCAATGCAAATTTGCGGTACTGGTAGACGGACTCCTGCCACGGCGACCGAAACCATTCTTTTTCCGGTGTTTCCACATTAGCGCTGCCTCTGAAGTATCCTATATCATCAAATAGAAACCCGTGATCGCAGATGGCGTAGATCAGCAGCTGGAACACATTCTGGAACTCCTCCACGGGCTCCCGACTGCCTTTCGGCCATATTTTCTGTTTGTTATCTCGATGCAGGTTCTCCAAATAGCTGCAGCAATTATTAATCACACCGATACGATGCTCACTGAAAACGTTATATTGATACGCATAATGAAGCACCCGCTCGTAAAACTGTTTTGCCGCGATAGCACAGCCTTTATCATCGGCGTTAAAATCCGGGGCTGGCTCGAACATCCGCTCTCCCTCCTCAACTTTTCTGATTTTTCCTCATTTTTCTCCGTTATATTTTTTCTCCTTACTCTGTCATAATAAAAGCATTGAAAGGAGAAAAAGTCATGAAAATCCACCTTACAAGAACTATTTTCGCACCTTCCCTCACGAAATCCCTTGCCGCTGGCCAAACCGACGCAGTCGTTTCCCTCGGTCCCGGCGAACTGAATGATCGCTCTGCTCGCCGATTTCACAAGATCCTCAACGCCGATGAGTATCTGACCTGGGATGGCGAGAACACGATCATCTCGAACGGCTGTACCGTTCCGGGCTTCGCATTTTGGGCAGGCGTACAGGCCACCCAGCTGGCCGGCTTTACGCACCGTCACCGCATTCTGGCGCTTGTTCGCCCTGACGGTTGCTGCGCGTACGCGATCCCTGTACCCAAACTCGAAGGCACGTTCAATCTGCCCGACATTGAGCTGACCGCCGGTGAGCTTGATTCGTACCTCCGCATCGCCAACTCAATCACTCCGGCACCTGCCGAGTACACCGTTCAGTGCCCTCACCCGGCGAGGACTGCAGTAAAGTCAAACCGCACAGAATGGCGCAGCAATGAGTTGAACCCCGAGGCACTCGGTCAACTGCTTCAGCAGCACGCTAACTGGCTGTTTCCTGTAATCACCGCCGCACTAGACGTGCAGCTCCGCAGCTTCGCTCCGTGTGCAGAGGTGCCGATCTTTCTGTACAATTTTACGGCCAAAAAGCCGAATTTGCAAGTGGATCAAGCAATTACTCATGCATTCACAGCACTGAACCTTACGACCGAAGGCGCAGCCTGCAATTCCGCTCCACCCCAAATCACCGTGCTTGACAGCGGTGATCTCGCGGACTGGTCTGGCTGCCGCGACCGTTTGGTACTTCTACGAACCTCGACCGGAGCGCCGCTCAAGCCTTTATTCGATGCACTTGATGAATGCGAACGGCAGACGCGCTTCGGCGGTGTACTGCCGCGGCGACTGTCGACGGTGCCGATTGTCCGCAGCCGAACCATATTTGACCGCAGTGACACGGTCGATATCGAGCTTCCGTCATCTATCAATTCACTGACCAACTACGACCTCGACCTTCTGCGTATCGCCGCAGCCCATACTCTCACAAAGGCAAACGCCGCCGAGGTGTACCGCCGCTGGTACGGTCCTATGACCAGCCTCGCACGCTATCAGCTCGATCCTTTCGAAGTGTGGCGAGATGCTGTAGTGCGGGTTTTCCTGGAAGCCAACCTCCCCTCGCACGGCATGGCTTTCACCGCTGCCTATGACGGCCTCGAAACCGCACAGGCCTCTCAGCTTCGCGCCGAGGAGGAACGCGAGGAAACCCTGCGCAGGGCACTCGAACTGCTCGGTGATCAAAGCCGATATGAGGACGAAATCATCCCGAAGCCAGCGACCGCCGATGAGGCCACCCGGCTGCTCGACGAGGAGCAAACAGCAGTTGCTTTTCGACATACCATCACGCAAGGATCAGCGTCTGGACAGCGCTTCGTTGTATTCTCCAACAGCTCATTGTTTCGCTTAATGCAACGCGTTGGACTTGACGAATTAATGTACGATACATTGAAAAAGCGTGCAGCAGAAATCGGATTACTTGTTCGACTATCCAAGCCGGTCAAGTTTGGTCAGACCACTTTTAACGGCTTCTGGATCAGTGACGAAAAGTTCTAAAGTTTGTTGGTTTTTAGGTTTTTATTGTTTTAAGGAGGACATCCAATATGGTTACTATGAATTATGAACACCTTGCCGAGGCACAAAAAAAGCTGGGGATCGCAAACCTGCGTCTCCAGCAGGAGGCCCCGATGGAGGCAATCCTGAACAATGAGGATGTCATCGTACTGATGCCGACGTCCGGCGGCAAGTCGCTGCTCTATCAGCTTCCGGCCGTGACGGAGCACGGCAGCCTGACGCTCGTCATCTCGCCGCTCAAGGCGCTCCAGCTCGACCAGGTGGAGTCGCTCCGCAGCAAGGGCATCCGTGCCGCTGTGCTGAACAGCGACCTGTCCGCAGCCGAGCACCGCGACGTGCTGGAGGACATGACCGAGCACGGCGGCCTGCTCTACCTTGCTCCCGAGCAGCTCCGCAGCCCGGCGGTTGCCGAAGCGCTCCAGAGCTGTCCCATCCTCACCCGTATCGCGGTGGACGAGGCGCACATCCTGCCGCAGGCCAAGGATGACTTCCGCAAGGCCTACGGCAAGATCGGCAGCTTCATCAACTCGCTCTCCCTTCACCCGCAGGTCATTGCGCTGACGGCTACCGCCACCCGCAAAGACGTTGCCCGTATCCGCAAGTCGCTGAACATCGACAATGCTTCGCTGTTCCGCACGCCCATGCGCCGCGATAACCTGCGCCTGTACATCAAGCGCATCGACAGCAGCGGCAAGACGCGCAATGGCAAGTGCAGCCAGTCGATTGAACACACGCTGTTCCAGTCGGTCGAGCGCGAGCTGAGCAAGTGGGACGAGCATGGTGCCGTCATCATCTACTGCCCGACCGTGAAGCTCGTCAAGCGGCTGTGCAAGTGGCTCAAGGCACGCGATTACCCGGTCGGCAAGTACCACGGCAAAATGAATCACGTAAAGCGCAAGGCGGCGCAGCAGGCCTTCATGAACGGCAAGAAGCCGATCATAGCCGCGACCAACGCGTTTGGTCTCGGCATCGACAAGCCGGATGTGCGGCTCATCATTCACGCCGGCCTGCCGCTCTCCATGGACGGCTACACCCAGGAGATTGGCCGCGCCGGTCGTGACGGCAAGAAGTCTCGATGCGTGCTATTTTACGCCAAGTCCGACTTTGATCGCAACAGGCGCATTCTGTCGCGGTCCGGCGGCCGCAAGGCGGTAGCGCGCAGACTCAAGCGGCTGCACGCACTGCACGATCTGGTCGACTCCAAGAAATGCCTGTGGCGTGTCATCGAGAAGTACTTCGGTGAAAAACCGCAGAAAAAATGCGAAAAATGCTGCCGCTGCCGTCAAAAATCCGTGTAATCATGACGCCCGTATATATATTATACAATTGGAAATACTATACAACGCCTTATCCATACATCTAGCCAAGTTAAAGGAGGAATACTCATGCCTAAAAACAATCCGAACTGCCCTCTCCCCGACATCCGCGAGGCGCGCATTGACCCGACCCTGCCGGTGAACGAGCGGCTGCGCCTGTTCGCCGCCGCCATCGGCGATCCGCACCGCTTCCGCGTCGGCGACACTGAGGTCGAGGTACTGTTTGACGACAGCGCGCCCAGCCTGCAAGCCTGCCTGACCGGCATGTGCAGACAGCTGCAATAGTGTCAAAAACCGGATAATATATCTTGAAACTTGCGGTACGCTGCGCGCTGTGGTACAATAAATGTGCAAACACAGTCATCAGCGTGCCGCCTGTTTTTGGGAAGGAGGCACCCCAATGGCTCGAAAAAGTAAATATGGACAACCGTCCGCAAAATTATCCACAACCCTGTGGGCACCCGCACTCTATATTCGTCTCTCACGTGAGGACGGCGACCGCGAAGAAAGCAACAGCATCGCCAGCCAGCGCGAGCTGCTGACCGAGTTCGTAGACACGCAGACCGACATGACCTCACCCCGGCTGTATACCGATGACGGTTACACCGGCACGGATTTTGCTGAGGTAAGATAGCGTAACCATTTTTGTGAGATACGCTATCTGCCTCGGCTTTTTGTTTATACGGCATAGCTTTTCACATCTGCGCCGATCTGGCGAAAGAAGGAAACGCTTTCCGTAGGCGTTTCGCCGGAATTGACCTGCCCGACGAAGCTGTAATAGATTTCGATTTTTCTTGTATTCGTATCCTTGTCCAGCTCGTAAATCAGGATCCGGTCGATGAACTCATGGACGATCTCATAGGTGAGCTCCTGCACGTCCGTGTACTTGCGGACAATCTGCACGAAGCGCCCCACATCGTCCCGGCGCTCCGTGACGGTGCTGACTTCCTTCTCCAGCCCGCGTACCTTCTCCACCAGGGCGGCCTTCTCATCGTCATAGCCGGACACCATGAAGGTGAACTGCTGATCGCTGAGACGGCCCAAAGCGTTATCCTCATACAGCTTTCGGAAAAGGTGGTCAAGCTCATTCATGCGGCTTTTGGCCTTGTCCAGCTCGCCGCGCTTTTCCCGCAGCGCCCGGCTCGCCTTAACGTCTCCGTACTCGGTGGCCTCGGCGATAAACTGCTGCTCATGGGCTTTCACATAGGAGAGGACGCGCTGGATATCGCCCAGCACCAGCTCTTTCAGGACGCTCTTTCGGATATAGTGGGTGGTGCAGACCTCGCCGGTGCGAATACGGTTGCGATACCGGCCGCAGGTGTAGCCATGCTTGCGCTCCAATGTACCCGCGCCCTGTTGGAGATACATCTTGTAGCCGCAGTCCCCGCAGAACAGAAGTCCGGAGAACAGGTCGATCTCCTCGCTTTTGGTCGGTCGGTGCTTCGTGGCGATCCGCTTCTGCGCCAGGTCAAAGGTCTCCTCGTCGATCAGCGCCTCGTGGGTGTTGGGGAAGAAGTGCTGCTTGTCCTCCGGATTGCGCCGCGTCTTTTTGGACTTGTAGGATACCTTGTAGCTTTTCGCCGTCACCGTATGCCCCAGGTATTCCTTCCGCGCCAGGATATCGTAGAGGGTCTTATCCGGCCAGTTGTAGATGCAACTGGGGTGCGGCCGCGGATGGCGGCAGCTCCCAGTGCGGCGGTAGCGAAGCTCGCTGACGGTCAGCACCTTGTTCTCCCGCAGCCAGTCCTGTATCTCGCAGATACGGTCGCCTCGGATATACATGGCGAATATCTGACGCACCACATGGGCGGTCTCCGGATCGGGGAGAAGATGGTTCTTGTTCTCCGGGTCGATGATGTATCCATAGGGCACCTCACCGTTGACACGCTCGCCCCGCTGAGCTTTGGCCTGCTTGACCGCGCGGATCTTCTTGGAGGTATCGCGCGCGTAAAATTCGTTAAACCAGTTGCGCAGAGGCGTGAACTCGTTGTCCTCCCTTGCCGTGTCCACGCCGTCGTTGATGGCGATATAGCGGACGTCGTACTCCGGGAAGATGACCTCGATGAGCTCGCCGGTTTTCAGGTAATTACGCCCCAGGCGTGATAGATCCTTCGTAATGACCGTAGCCACATGGCCCGCCTCCACCTCTTGGAGCATGGCCTGTAAGCCCTCGCGGTCGAAGCTGACGCCGGAAAAACCGTCGTCCACAAAAAAGCGTGTGTTCAAAAAATGATGCTCGTCTGCGTACCTCTGGAGGATGACCTTCTGATTCTGGATGCTTCCGGACTCGCCGGCCTGCAGGTCCTCCTGGCTCAGACGGCAATATAAAGCGGTGATCTTATCTGACTGTAACATTTCTGCCTCCTTCCCGACAGCCAGACAAGCGAATATGTGCAAGGACAAATCTTGTCCCACACATATTATACCGCGTTCTGTTCTGCCTGTCTGCTGGTTTTGGCTTAACTGGGACAAACCGCCGTATTTTCGGCGCTTTGCACGACTTCCTTGCGGATCATCTTCGCCAGCTTCTTCTCTATGGTGTCGGTCGCCCGTTCGCTGGGCGCCGCGCTCACAAGGTAGGTCACTTTGCCTATCTTGCGTTCCGTTGTCTTTTTCAGTATTTCCTGTTTAGGCATAGTCGTCCCCCTTTCGGAAATACATAGTTGCTTCTATCGTATGAACAGCGGCTTGTCCGCTATTCCAAAAAAGCAGAAACGGACGGCTGAATGGCCTATCAGCTCCACGGGAATCCCACCCCCGCGCGGTTCTCGCGCGGCCCTGCTCATTGCCTGCGACGCCTCACCGCCTGAATACGGCTGCACGCCCGGACTGTGACTGCAAGGGAGTATCGCCCCGCCTGTGCATCGTGGCCCGCGGGCTGCCTTGCCCGCTTTGCGGCCCGGTGGATATCGCTCGCCCCGTTGGAGGGTCATGGCGCACCGGCCGTATGGCTCCACACAGACGGGAATGTATCCGTCTGCTCTATGCTGCGCCGGGATTTTCCGGGCTTTCTTTGTCAAGGAGCAAAGGGCTCAGCCGCGCGGAAAGGGGTGCGCGCGGTTAAGACCCGCCTGGGTTCAGTTCAGGTCGAAACTCAGGATGGCGATGATCAGCTTCGTCTCGATCCGGCGGCGGATCTCCTCGTCCACAGCAAGGCAGGGGTTCCCGTTCTGGTCATACCCTCTGCGCATGGACAGAGCTGCTATGTAGCCGGAATAGTGATCCAGCACCTGGTTCACCGCCTCTGGGTCGCCCCGCACGGCGGCGGCGATCACCGGATACGGGATCAGCTTGTGCTTACTCATTCGCGTCACCTCCCATCAGCTTTCTCAGCAGCTCGTAGGCCTGCTGCCTGCGGTTGTTGACCGTTCTCCGGGACAGGTTCAGCTTCTCGCCGATCTCCCGGTCTGCCAGCTCCAGGAACCAGTACATCAAGAGGATGTCCCGGAACCTTTGGGGGAGCGTGGTCAGGGCGTCGGCCAGCCTGTTGTCCTTGATGAGGATCACATCGCCGTCCACGGGGAAGGATGTGTATTCCCACGGATAGAGGTCATAGGTCGCAAGCGCCTCGCTGCCCTCCTCCGGCAGATCGCTCAGGGACACGAAGCGGTCCTGCTGGACGCGGATCTGACGGAAAGCATTGGCAGACTCATTTCGGATGGTCCTTTTGCAGAACGCATCGAAGGTGTGCTGCTTGTGCCGGTAATGGTGTTCAAGGTCCATTTTCTCACCTCCCTTCGCGCCGGAAGGCAGGTCGTGGTTTCCCCTTTCACCCCTTACTGGTTTTCCAAATGCCCCTTTTGGCCATTTTTTCGGAAATTTCTCAAAAATATTTTTTTCGCGGCTCATGCTGCGCTCCTTTCGTTCTGTTCGGGTGGATGTTCCTTCCAGAACGAAGGGCGGCGGGGAGCGGCAGCCCACGGCGAAGAAGTGCCGTGGATGACAA
>OLVX01003153.1_pt1 | contig 10764 bp, 11 predicted proteins | sample 1673271 | NCBI WGS metagenome assembly OLVX01 (sample SAMEA3178939, study PRJEB25190) | human gut metagenome | biome: human gut; feature: human-associated habitat; material: faeces | place: Austria | collected 2013 | reverse complement strand
GGAATGAGACAGTTTTTGGCTGCAGCTATTATATTTGCATGCACTGGACTTATTTTAAAAAATAGAACATTGTTATATATATTAATAGTGTGTATATTAGCTACTATTCACCAGTCAGCTTTATTATTAATTCCAATGTATTTTATAGCTAAGGGAGAGCCTTGGAATAAGAGAACAATGCTATTTATTGGTTGCATAGTGCTAGCAATATTATTTACTAGTAAGTTTACAAATTTGTTAACTGATGTAGTTGAGCAGACAGACTATGCAAGTTCTGTAAATGAATTTAAAGATACTGATGATGGGACTAATATTATTAGGATATTAGTTGAATCAATTCCTGTAATTTTAGCATTTGTATATAGAGAAAAAATAAAAGATAAATTAACACCAATTATTAAATTAAGTATAAATATGTCGCTTATTGCAAGTGGAGTATATATAATATCTAAAATAGCTAGAAGTGGAGTTATGTTGGGAAGATTACCGATATATTTTTCATTATATAATTTAATATTACTACCTTGGTTAATTAAATTTGTATTTGAAAATAATGAAAAACGATTAATGAATTTTATGATGATAATTGGATACTGTTCATTTTTTTATTATCAAATGGTTGTTACATGGAATGGTGTTGGATATGTAAGTAAGTTTTTAAATTTATATTATTAATTAAAAAACTATGTATATAATAAATAACTTAAGAGGAGGTAAATTTGTCTATATATTTTCAAGTAGGAATAAATTTTCTTAGATTTAAAATAAAAAAAATTCTATCAAAACACCAAATAAAAGTAGATGCAATAGAACAGATAAGTTTATTGACGAGAGTTAAACTTGTGAAAAATGCTAAATTAAAACTTGGTAAAAATGTAATAGTAAGTAAATTAGGTGATATATTTATAGGAACAAATGGTAGCTTACAAATTGATGACAAAGTGTATTTTAATAAAGGAGTATTTATAAGTTGTCAGAATAAGATACATATAGAAAAAAATTGTCAGTTTGGACCAGATGTTAAGATTATTGATAATAATCATAAATTTTCTAGAAGTAAAGGTGTATCTACATCAGAACATACTTATGGAGAAATAACTATAGGAGAAAACTCATGGATAGGAGCTAATGCAGTATTATTAAAGAAAGCTAAAATAGGTAAAAATTGTGTTATAGGTGCTGGTTGCGTGATAAATCAGGAAATACCAGATTATTCTATAGTAACTTTAGATTCAAAAAATATAGTAGTAGAGTCAATGAGGGATAATTAGTATGAAAAAGAAAATTTTAATATTAATGCCATCGATGTTTATTGGTGGAGCTGAAAGAAGTTTGATAGGACTACTTGATTCTATGGACTATGAAAAATATGATGTACATTTGTTTTTATATAGACATGAAGGAGAATTTTTAAATTTAATACATAAAAGAGTTAATATTTTACCGCAAAATGATGATTATAGAACATTTGATACACCAATAAAAGACATATTATTTAGTAGGAATTTTAAATTTGGTATTGCAAGACTATTATCTAAACTTGACATAATAAAAAAATCAACAAATGGAAAAGAAAAAAATGTATGGAGCTCGATGCAATATATATCTAAACGATTAGTACCGATGCTGCCTAATATCAGTGGAGAATATGATTTAGCAATAAATTTTTTAGGCATAGGAGATGTATTAGTAAACAAAGTAAATGCAAAGAAAAAGATAACATGGGTACATACAGATTATATGAAGTTAGTACCAAACAAGGAATTAGATTTAAAAATATATTCTCAAATAGACTATATTGTAAATGTGTCAGATAAATGTGAAGAGAGCTTTTTGAAAGTATATCCACAACTTAAGAATAAGTCATTATTAATAGAAAATATAATTTCTGATGAATTTTTAAAAAAACAGGCAAATGAAATCATGAATGATACTTTTAATAAAGACAGTGAAAAACAAATAATCTTATTATCAGTTGGAAGGTTTTCAGATGCAAAAAACTTTGATAATATTCCAAGTATTTGTCAAGAAGTTATTAATTCAGAATGTGATGTGAAATGGTACATTATAGGATATGGTGGAGATGAAAAGTTGATTAAATCTAAGATAAAAGAATTTAGAATGGAAGACAGAGTTATTATATTAGGTAAAAAAATAAATCCATATCCATATATAAAAGCATGTGATATATATGTACAACCATCTAGGTATGAAGGGAAGGCTGTAACAGTAAGAGAAGCACAAATTCTAAATAAGCCAGTAGTTATAACAAACTTTGCAACAGCAAATAGCCAATTGATTGATGGATTTGATGGCATTATAGTACCTATGGATAATGAAGGATGTGCCAAGGGTATCGTTAAATTAATAAAAGATAAAGAACTTCAAAGTAGATTAATTGAAAATACAAAGAAAACTGATTATAGCAACAAAGAAGAAATTAAAAAGATATATAATATTTTGGGGGAATAAGTGTGAATCAGGAAAAAATACCTAAAATAATTCATTATTGTTGGTTTGGAGGAAAAGAAAAGCCTAAAAAAGTTAAGAAGTGTATAGAAAGTTGGCATAAATATCTTGATGGATATGAGTTTATGGAATGGAATGAGAAAAATTTTGATGTAAATTGTAATTGTTATGTAGCTCAAGCATATAAAGAAAAAAAGTATGCATATGTTAGTGACTATGCAAGGATAAAAGCACTTTATGAGTATGGTGGGATATATATGGATACAGATGTAGAAGTTTTAAAATCCTATGATGATATATTGAATAATAACTGTATTTTGGGATTTGAAGAAGAAAATTATATAGCAACTAGCTTTATGGCAGTAATTCCTAATCATAAATTAATAAAAGAATTTATTGATAGATATGAAAATTTACAGTTTTATAATAAAAGTGGAGATTTAGATTTGACAACAAATGTACAGCGGTTAACAAGTATATTAGAAAATAAGGGATTAGTAAGAAATGGACTTCATCAAGTTATAGAAAATGATATAAATATATATCCACAGGAGTATTTTTCACCCTATGATTATGGAAATTGTATTTATAATAATACAGAAAATACTTATTGTATTCATCACTTTATTGTAAGTTGGCTACCACGGACAACTAAGGTGAAGAAAGTAATAAAAAAATTTATTATACCGATTATAGGTAAAAAAAATATGAACAAAATTAGAAGTATATTAAAAAATAATACTTAAACTAGGGAGTAAGAGATATGGAACATTTAATTAGTATTATAGTGCCAGTTTATAATGTAGAAAAATATATACATAAATGTATAGATAGTATTATTAATCAAACATATAAAAACTTAGAAATACTGCTGATAGATGATGGTTCAACAGATAATAGCTCAAGTATTTGTGATAAATATGAAAAATTGGATAGCAGAATTAAAGTAATCCATAAGAAGAATAATGGTGCAGCAGCGGCTAGAAATACCGGGTTAGAAGTAGCTACTGGAGAATATATAGCATTTGTTGATAGTGATGACTTTATAGATAAAAATATGTATAAAGATATGATTGAAAAATCATTAAAATATGATTGTGATTTAGTTATGTGTGATTGTTATAAAGTATGTGGAGATAATAAAGAAAAATTTACTCATAATATAAGAGGTGGGTTTTATAATAAAGAGCAATTATATAAAGAATATTTTGATAAGTTACTTATGAAGGATGATATAAACTATCCACCAACTATATCAAATTGTGTTTGCTTAATAAAGAAAGAAATAATAAAAAATAATAATTTAAAATATATAGAAGGGATTCGATTTTCTGAAGATTTATTATTTGGATCTCAAATTATGTATTATGTTGAAAGATTTTATTATATGAAGGATAAATATTATTATAATTATATTTCAAATCCATTATCTGTAACTAGTACATATTATGAAGGCAAATGGTATATATTTTTAAAACTATATGAGGAAATAAGATTATTTTTTAAAGAGAAAAAAGATTATGATTTTAGCAAACAAATCTATTACTGCTTATTGTTTTTTGTATATAACTCAATTAACAATATAATTTATTCACCTAAAAGTTATTTAGAAAAATATAGAGATATAAAAAAAATTCTGAAAAATAATGAAGTAAAAGAAATGTTTAAAAAGATAAATATAAGTGAACTTGATATTCCTAGAAATCAGATTATTAAAACTAAAATATATAAATATAGAGTAGGGATTATGATATTTATTATTTATATGAGTAATAAAAAATAGCAATATTGGAGGAGATTATATAAAAAAGAAATTATTATTTGTAAATGGACACTTAAATGTAGGTGGAGTAGAAAGATCTTTAGTAGATATATTAAGACATATTGATTACTCTAAATATGATGTTGACTTAATTTTATTTGAAGAATTAGGTGATTATATTGATGAGATTCCTAAAAATGTAAATATTAAATTTTATGATTTAACAAAAACATATGGAAGTTTCAAAAAATGTATTATAACTTCATTAAAATATAGAGATTTTTTTACATTATACTTAAGATTTATATTTACATTAGAAAAGTTTTTAGGCAAAAAAATAAAATATTTATTAAGATTAGCGTTTAGAGATTTGGATAGATATGATTGTGCAATTGCTTATAGAATTGGAATTTGTACTGAATTTGTATTGTATGTAGTGAAATCAAATAAAAAAATAACTTGGTGGCATCATGGATCCTTTGACTATAATGATAGAGAAACAAATATAATTCAACATATATATGATAAATTTGATTATATAGTGTCTGTATCAGAAGGATGTAAAAAGATTTTGTTGGAAAGATTTCATAATATAGAAGATAAATTAGTAGTTATACCAAATATAATAGATTCTGATCTGATAATTCAAAAATCGTTGGATAATGTTAATATATTTGAAAATTTAGATAGATTTATAAAAATAATAAGTATTGGAAGGTTATCACCAGAAAAGGGAATGATAAACTGTGTTTATGTATGTAAGAAATTAGTACAAGCAGGATATAAAGTTAAGTGGTATTTAATAGGAGATGGAGTTGAATATGAAAATATATTAACCGAAATAAAAAATAATAATTTGGAAGACAGTATATATTTGTTGGGCAATATTTCAAATCCATACCCATATTTAAAAAAGGCTGATATATTTGTACATCCATCTTATGTAGAGTCTATGTCTATAACTGTATTGGAGGCAATGACGTTAGAAGTACCGGTTGTAGTTGTAAAATCAATTGGTCCATCAGAATTTATAAAAAATGATGTAAATGGAATATTAACAGAACCAACGATTTTAGAACTTTATAAAGGTATAATTAAATTAATCAATGATAAAGTACTATATTATAAATTATGTATAAAAGATGAAAATGTACTAAAAAGATATACTAGTAAAACAGTATTAAATAAATTATATAATTTTATAGATAACTAAAAGGGGACTAATTATGAAGAAATGTTTTTTATATGCACATGGTGGAAGTAAAAATCATGGATGTGAAGCTATTGTTAGAGGAACTAACAAAATATTAAATCAAGATAATTTAACAGTATATTCGTTAAATCCAGAAGAAGATAATTTATATAATTTGAATAATGTAGTTAATATAAAAAAACAAGTAGAGGAATACTCTAAATTAAATCCTAAAAGAATATTAGCATCTCTTAAAATAAGACTTTCCAATGATGACACATATGCGGAAAAAATACAATATGATGAGTTATTTAGAAATCATGGAGACAGTGATATAGCAATTTCAATTGGCGGAGATAATTATTGTTACTCAGGATATAAGACATATGAAATATTAAACAAAGAATTTAATAAGAAAGGAACTAAAACAGTACTTTGGGGATGTTCTGTAGAACCAAGTTTAATTGATGAAAATATGTCTAAAGATTTAAGTAGATATTCATTGATAACTGCAAGAGAAAGTTTAACATATAATGCAGTAAAAAAGGTAAATCCTAATACGAAATTAATTCCAGATCCCGCATTTTTATTAGATAAGATAGAGTTACCTTTACCAAATGGATTTGACGAAAATAATACAATTGGAATAAATATGAGTCCTATGATTATGAGTTGTGAAGAAAATAAAGGAGCAACTATGTTGAATTATGAATCTCTAGTAAAATATATAATAGATAATACAGATATGCAAATTGCATTAATTCCACATGTTGTCTGGAGTCGAAATGATGATAGAATTCCACTGGGAAAAATATATGAAAAATTTAAAGATACAAATAGAGTAGTGCTATTAGATGACTATAATTGTATGGAGCTAAAAGGTTTTATATCTAAGTGTAGGTTGTTTATTGGAGCAAGAACACATGCAACTATTGCAGCATACTCTACTTGTGTTCCAACATTAGTAATAGGCTATTCTGTAAAGGCAAAAGGTATTGCAAAAGATATTTTTGGGACTTATAAAAATTATGTATTACCAGTTCAATCATTAAAAAACAAAGATGATTTAATAAATGGTTTTGATTGGCTGAAAAATAATGAAGATAGCATAAGACAACATCTAAAGAACTTTATGCCATCATATAGAGAACAAGCATTATGTGGAAAGAAGGAAATTGATATATTAGTAGGTGAATAATATGGGTGCTTTAGTTTCAGTATTAATACCATGCTATAATGGAGAAAAATTTATAGATAGATGTTTTAGCTGCTTATTAAATCAAGATTATGATTATGTAGAAATTATATTTGTAAATGATGGTTCAAATGACAATAGTAGTAAAATAGCATATTCATATAAAAATAAACTAGAGCAAAAAGGTTATAGTTTTAAGTATGTTTATCAATCTAATGGAGGCGCAGCATCTGCAATAAATACTGCTTTAAAGTTAGTAACAGGCAAATATATAATGCTATATGATGTTGATGATATTATTTTTAGAACTGCCATAAGTGAAAAGGTTAAATTTCTAGAAGTAAATAAAGAATATGATATGGTGAGAAATAATGGATATATTGTGAATAATAATAATATAGACGAAGTATTAGGTTTATTTACAGAAGATGAGTCAGAAAAGGAAAATAAGTATATATTTGAAGATTTGATAATGGGAAAAACAAATAATTGGCCTGCTACTTTTATGGTGAGAAGTGAAGCATTATTTTCTCATATAAAAGATAAAGAAATATATATTTCTCAATATGGTCAAAATCTTCAAATTATGTTACCTGTATGTTATTTTGGTAAATCAGGGTATATTGATAAACCACTGATGAAATATATTAGACATAATAATTCTCACTCAGATTTTACAGATAAAGAAAGAAAATTAAAATTATATAATGGATATGAGTCAAACAGAGTAGAAATTATCAACAGTTTAGATATAAGGTTAGATGAAAAGAAAGTATATATTAAGAAAGTAAATTTATTATACTATAGAATTCGTATGCAAATTGCTTATGAAATGAGGGACCATATTTTACTATCACAAGAATATAAAAAATTAAAAGAACTAAAAGAAAATACAAGAGAAGATGATATTCTGTATAGAAGGGGAAATAATTTTATATATGATAATTTATTTAAACTAGTAAATTTGATGTATAGAGTGAAAAATAAAATCAAGAGGGAGATATAACATGATAAATATAAAAAATAAGGAAAATTGTACAGGATGTTATTCATGTGAAAATATTTGTCCTGTTGATGCTATAAATATGGAAATTGATGAAGAAGGGTTTTGGTATCCAAAAGTTCAGGAACATAGATGCATTGATTGTAAATTATGTGAAAAATCATGTCCAATTATAAATAAAAAAACAAGTATAAGTTTAAAGGAAGCATATGGTTGTTTTAATAAAGATGATTATATAAGATTAAAAAGTTCTTCAGGAGGGATATTTACAGCTATTGCAAAAGTAATTTTACAAGATAATGGAGCTGTATTTGGAGCAGCTTTTGATGAAAATTTTCAGGTTAAACATATTTGTATAGAAAATGATGATGACTTATATAAGTTGAGGGGATCAAAATATGTACAAAGTAATATAAATACTACTTATAAACAAGCTAAAGATATATTATTACAAGGTAGAAAGGTTTTATTTTCTGGAACTCCTTGTCAAATATCTGGATTAAAATCATTTTTAGGCAAAGAATATGACAACTTATTGTGTGTGGATTTGATTTGTCATGGGGTACCATCTCCATTAGTATGGAAAGAATATTTAAAAGAAATATCAAATAGTAGAAAATTAAGTTTGATAACATTTAGAGATAAATCAAATGGTTGGAAAAATGCAGAATTAGTATATAAGTTTGAATCTGGAAGTGAATACAGAGAAAAATATAGTGAAAGTACATATATAAAAGGATTTATACAAAACTGTTTTTTAAGACCTTCTTGCTATACTTGTCATAATAAGACATTAGATAGATGTAGTGATTTAACATTAGGTGATTTTTGGGGAGTGGAAGAACAATTACCTAGTATAGATATTCAAGAAGGGATATCATTATTACTAGTACATAGTGAAAAAGGTAGTAGTATATTGAATAAGATAAAGAATAATATATTTGTTGAAAAGGTGGATATTAATTTAGCGTTAACATTTAATGAATGTGCAATACAATCAGTAAAATTGACAAAAAAGAGATTGAAATTTTTTCAATATATAAAAAAATTATCGGTTAAAGAATCTATAGAAGGAAGCATTAAAGTATCAAAATTAGACTATATGATAAAAAAAATTAATTTTAAAATAAATAGATTATTTTATATAAATAAAAAAGTTTTTAATAAAATAGGGGGAATAAAATGATAAATAGTATTAGAAAAAATAAATTATTTATAGTAATTAAACCTCCTTTTGTATGGTTATATAATAATCTATACAATCTGTATGAAAGCTTCCTTATTACTAAAGATAGAATATTAAATATATTTATAAAAAAACCATGTATTTTAACTATAGGAGAATCGATTAAATTTATCATAGATAATAATTGTTCATTAAGTAGATTTGGAGATGGAGAATTAAAAATTATTAATGGGTTAGATATAGATTTTCAACCGTATTCGGATGATTTAAGAGATAGATTAGAAGAAGTAATACAAAGTAGTGAAAAAAATCATAGTATAGGAATACCGGATGTATTTAATTCACTTGATAAATATGACAATTGGTCTAATAAATATTGGAGAAGACATTTAGCATTATATAGAAAAGATTGGTATAGATTGCTAAGTAACAAAAAATATATAAATTCTTTTATAAGCAGATGTTATATGATGTTTAATGACAAGAGTAATTGCAAATATTATTTTCAATTTATTAAAAATATATGGAAGGATAAAGATATTGTAATTATTGAAGGAGAGGAAAGTAGATTAGGAATAGGAAATGATTTATTCAATAATGCTAGCTCTATTGAAAGAATATTAGCTCCTAAAAGAGATGCATTTGATAAATATAGTAAAATTTTAAATGAAGCTAAAAAATTAGATAAAAATAAATTAATTCTTTTAGCACTCGGACCAACTGCTACAGTTTTAGCATATGATTTAAGTAAGTTGGGATATCAGGCTATTGATATTGGACATATAGATATAGAATATGAATGGTTTTTGCAAGGTGCAAAAGAAAAAGTAGCAATAGAAAATAAGTATGTAGGTGAAGCTAAAGGTGGACGAGATATTAAATCTATAGATAATAAAGAATATTTACAACAAATTAAGGTTAAAATTTTATAATTAATAAGGAGAAGAGTATGGCATTGGTAAGTATTATAGTTCCAGTATATAATCTAGAAAACTATATAAAAAGGTGTTTAAATTCAATTATTAATCAAACATATAAAAATATAGAAATAATAGTGGTTAATGATGGATCAACTGATAATTCCCTAAATATTATAAAAGAATTATCAGATTTAGATGATAGAATAATTATTATTAATACAGATCATAGAGGGATATCAGCGGCAAGAATATGTGGTTATCAAAGATGTGTAGGTGAGTATATTTTATTTGTAGATGGAGATGACTGTATAGATATAAAAGCGGTAGAAAGATTGTATAATACAGCTAAGTTGAGAGATTATGATATAGTTCAGTTTAAATATTTAATTAACTATGATAATGGTGAAATAGGAAGAGTGATAATAGATAATAATAAATTTAAGCTAAAGAAAAAGTTAAAACAAAGTAACAAATTGTTTTAACTTTTTTTCACAATATAGACATATAGTTATTTTATAATATATAATACAAAAAAGAGTTAAAATAATTGTAACTTTAAAATAGCAAAACTTAATTTTTTCAGTTAAATATACTGTTAGGGAGGAAAAATATAAATGGTAAATAATTGTGTATTAATAGTTGATGATGAATTAAGAATGAGAAAATTAATAAAAGATTTTTTATCAGCAAAAGCGTATAGTATCTTGGAAGCAGAAGATGGTGAAAAAGCACTAGAAGTATTTGAAAATAATAAAAATAAAATCATAATGTCAGATAATAATGGGAATAAGACATTGAAACAAGAATGTCGAGGTTATTATTGAAGAGATAAATAAAATACGAAAAGGTCAATAGAAGAATTTATGCAATATTTATAGAAAATATGCTATAATAATTTCGTATATTGCAAGCAACTGCTGAAAGGACGACCATGAGCGAAAATAAAGATAAAATCACCCGGGAAGAGCAGCTCCCCGAAATAACGGAAGTTACCGCGCAGGAATCCCCCGCAGAGCCGGAAAAAACTGCGAAGCCGG
>OLVX01003147.1_pt1 | contig 10787 bp, 9 predicted proteins | sample 1673271 | NCBI WGS metagenome assembly OLVX01 (sample SAMEA3178939, study PRJEB25190) | human gut metagenome | biome: human gut; feature: human-associated habitat; material: faeces | place: Austria | collected 2013 | reverse complement strand
AGCAGCGGCGTGGGACTGGCGCTTTTTGATGAACAGCAACGTCAGATTATCCCAAATGCAACGGCCGTCAGCTGGTTGCCGGTGAATACCAGCGAGCTCGCATTTCATTTTAGCGCCCGCTATCGCGCTATTTCCGAACACCTCGTGCCAGGCAATATTCAGTCGGATGTCTGGTTTACGTTGATTTATCCATAACACCTGCGAACACATTATTAAAGGTACGGTTTTGATGAATATGCTAATTAAACCAGGACTGATGTTATCGTTTATTTTAATGATGGTTTCTACTTGCGCGAATGCTTCCGGCGGTATTGCGCTGGGGGCCACACGCGTTATTTACCCGGCGGATGCGAAGCAAACGTCGCTGGCGATCACCAACAGCAATAAACAAGAACGCTATTTAATTAACGCGTGGATCGAAAATGCAAACGGGCAGAAGGAGAAAACCTTTGCCGTCACGCCGCCGCTGTTTGTTAGCGAGCCGGACAGTGAAAACACGCTGCGTATTATTTACGCCGGGCCAGCGCTGCCCGCCGATCGCGAGTCGCTCTTTTACATGAACGTGAAGGCGATCCCGTCAGTGAACAAAGCAAAAACAGAAAACAATAACGTGCTGCAGCTGGCGATCCTTTCGCGTATCAAACTGTTTGTACGCCCGAATAATCTGGCTATGCAGCCAGAAGAGGCACTCTCTCAACTGCGTTTTGAGCGCGTTGGTAACCATCTCAAGGTCAGCAATGCGTCTCCTTACTACATCACCCTGGTCAACCTGAAGCTGGGCGGTCAGACGCTGGAAAACCTGATGGTGGCACCGAAAAACTCGGCTCAGCAGGTGCTGCCAGCCGGTGCCAGCGGTACGCTCTCATGGCAGAGCGTGAACGACTACGGTGCCATTACACCGGCGCGTAGCGTCAACCTGTGAGTAGAGACAGGGCGATGAAAAACCATCAGGGACGTTACTGCCCGGTTGCGCTGGCGCTGATGGCCGCGCTCTGGCCCCAGGCTGGCTGGAGCGAAAGCTACTTCAACCCGGCCTTCTTGTCTGACGATACTGCCAGCGTGGCGGATTTGTCGCGTTTTGAACAAGGACACCAGCAGGCACCCGGCGTTTATCGCGTGGATATCTGGCGTAACGATGAGTTTATCGGCACTCAGGACGTGCGTTTTGAGCAGGCTGAGAACACGCCACCGGTGGCGGGCGGTCTGACCCCGTGCATTACGCGCGCGATGCTCGATCGCTTTGGCGTCAACGTTGCGGCGTTTCCCGAACTGGCTAACGTGCAGGGCGAAACCTGCGTTCCGTTGACCACGGCCATTCCCGGCAGCGAAACGGTATTTAACTTTGCCTCACAGCGTCTGAACGTCAGCCTGCCGCAGGTGGCGATGCAAAACAGTGCGCGCGGCTACATCCCGCCCGAACAGTGGGATGAAGGTATTCCCGCCGCCCTGGTGAACTACAGCTTCACGGGCAACCGGGGAAGCGAAGACGACAGCTACTATCTCAACCTGCAGAGCGGGCTGAACTATGGTGCCTGGCGTTTACGTAACAACGGCGCATGGCGTTACACCCAGAATAACGGGCAGCGGCACAGTGAGTGGGAGAATATTGGCACCTGGGCGCAGCGCACCGTTATCCCGCTCAAAAGCGAACTGGTGCTGGGCGACAGCAATACCGGGAATGATGTTTTCGACAGCGTCGGTTTTCGCGGCGGACGACTTTACTCGTCCGACAGCATGTACCCGGATAGCCTGCAGGGCTACGCCCCAACCGTGCGCGGTATTGCCAGGACGCCAGCCAAAGTCGTGGTGCGTCAAAACGGCTACGTTATCTATCAAAGCTACGTTCAGCCTGGTGCCTTTGCCATCACCGATCTTAACCCGACCTCCTCAAGCGGTGACCTGGAGGTGACGGTGGAAGAGAAAGACGGCAGCCAGCAGCGCTACACTGTGCCGTATTCCACCGTCCCGCTGCTGCAGCGAGAAGGGCGCTGGAAATACGATCTCGTGGCGGGGGACTATCGCAGCGGTAACAGCGACCAGGATACGCCGTTCTTCACCCAGGGCACTCTGGTGACCGGTCTTGCCAACGGCTTTACCCTGTATGGCGGTACGCAGCTGGCGTCACGCTATACCGCGCTGGCCGTCGGGGCCGGGAAAAACCTCGGTGACTGGGGCGCGGTATCGGTCGATATCACTCATGCCCGCAGCCAGCTCGCGGACGACAGCAAGCACGAAGGGCAGTCGCTGCGTTTTCTTTATGCCAAATCGCTCAACGGCTTCGGCACCAACTTCCAGCTGCTGGGCTACCGCTACTCCACCAAAGGGTTTTACACCCTGGATGATGTCGCCTGGCGCTCAATGGAAGGCTATCAGTATGCCGATAATCAGGACGGTAGCGATGTGCCTGACGTACAGAGTTATCACAACCTGACGTGGAACAAAAAAGGCCGCTTTCAGCTCAACGTCTCTCAGTCACTGGGGGATTACGGCTCGGTCTATATTTCCGGGAGTGAGCAAACCTACTGGGGGACGGACGAAACGAACCTCTGGTATCAGCTGGGTTACGCGGGGGGCGTGAAGGGGATCAACTATTCCGTCTCGTGGTCGTGGAACAAATCCGTCGGGATCGACGGGACTGACCGGATCGCGTCGTTCAACGTCTCCGTGCCGTTTAGCTTGTTTACCCGTCAGGGCTATCGCCGGGACAGCGCGATTGACCGCGCCTACGCCACGGCATCCGCCAGCCGAAACAGCGAGGGTGATACCAGCTGGCAAACCGGCGTCAGCGGCACGCTGCTGGAGGACCGCAACCTGAACTACAGCGTGACCCAGGGACACGCCAGCACCAACGGCTCAAGCGGAAGCGCCAGCGCCAACTGGCAGGCAACCTACGGCACGCTGGGGGTGGGCTACAACTATTCCCGCGATCAGCACGATTTCAACTGGCAGCTCTCCGGCGGGGTGGTCGGCCATGCTGATGGCGTGACCTTTAGCCAGCCGCTGGGCGACACCAACGTGCTGATCAAAGCCCCGGGGGCATCAGGCGTCAGCGTGGAAAACCAGACCGGCGTGAAGACCGACTGGCGCGGCTACGCGGTGATGCCGTATGCCACCGTCTATCGCTATAACCGCGTGGCGCTGGATACCAATACCATGAGCAACAACACCGATATCGAAAATAACGTGAGCAGCGTGGTGCCGACCAAAGGCGCACTGGTGCGCGCCAGCTTTGACACCCGCATTGGCGTGCGTGCCCTGCTAACCGTCACACGTGGTAACCAGCCCGTGCCGTTCGGCGCCGTGGTGCGTGAAACCCAGAGTGGCGTGACCAGCATGGTGGGGGATGACGGGCAAATTTACCTGAGTGGGCTGCCGCTCGAAGGCGAACTGCTGATCCAGTGGGGGAACGGGGCACAGTCCCGGTGCCGTGCGCCTTACAGCTTGCCTGAAAAGAGCCTGCAACAGGCAATCACACTTAAGGGGATCCGCTGTGATTAAAATCCACATTTTTGCTTTATCACTTCTGGCTTTACTGCCCGCGTCACACGCACTGGCGACCGTGTGCGTCAACGAAAATGGCGTGCCGACAGAGGTGTACTACGACCTGACGGATAAATTCAACAGCTCGAATAACCAGGTGGGTCAGATTGTGACCCTCAGCGAAAAATCGCAATGGGTGGGGGTGAATGCCGTCTGCCCGAAGGGCACGACCGGCAATACCACCAGACGCAGCTACGTCACGGATTACCCGATCACCGGGACCAGCGATCGCTACCAGTATCTGAAGCTTAACGACTATCTGGATGGGGCCATGAAAATCACGGACAGCTATGCTGGCGAGTTTTACCCCCCGCAAAACTATATCCAGATGGGGAGCCATCCGAACGTCTCAAAAAACAAACCGTTTGGCGTTAAGGATTCCAACCTGGTTTTCCGTCTTAAGGTGACCCGGCGTTTTATCAACATGGTGGTGATCCCGCGTGCCACGATGTTCCGTGTTTACGTGACTACCACCGCCTCTGACCCGTTAACCACGCCGGTCTATACCATCAGCTACAGCGGAACCATTCAGGTACCGCAAAGCTGCGCAATCAATGCCGGTAATGTGGTTGAGTTTGATTTCGGGGACATTGGCGCCTCCTTGTTCAGCAAAGCGGGCGCGGGTAACAAGCCGGAAGGGGTTTCATCACAGAGTAAAACCATCGCGATTAAATGCACCAACGTCGAGGCGAATGCCATGCTGACGATGCGCGTTGAGGCTGAAAAGGTCTCCAGTAATGCACTGGTATCGGATAATCCGGATGTGGGGTTCATCATTGCCAACGAGAGTGGTACGCCGTTAACGCCTAACAACCTGACGAGCAAAATTCCGTTCCGTCTGGACGACAGCGCGCAGGCGCAGGTGGGGATCCGGGTCTGGCCAGTGAGCGTGACGGGCAATAAGCCCGCGGAAGGGCGCTTTACCTCGCGCGGGTATTTGCGTGTGGATTACGACTAAGGAGCCGATATGCGAAACGGGATCCGTTTTATCACCGTAGCGCTCTTTGCGCTTTGCACACAGGCTCAGGCGGAAACCGCGTTGGGCGAAATTAACATTCAGCTCTACGGCAATATCGTCGATTTTACCTGCGTGGCCGAGGGGAACGACAGTGACAAAACCGTCACGCTGGGCACCTGGCCCACGAAGCAGCTCAGCACTACCGGGAGTCGCACGCAGCCCATGCCTTTCACGCTGAAACTGACCGGCTGTCCGCCAGGGGCCGCGTCCATTACGTTTTCCGGTAAAGCTGACGGGAGCAACAGCGGGTTGCTGGCACTGAACGACGCCAGCACGGCAAGCCGCGTCGCCGTCGAGATCAGGGATGCGGATAAATCGCGTCTGGATCTCCAGCAGGCCAGCCAGCCGGTCACGGTCGATGCGCAGGGGAATGCGACACTGTCATTTTATGCCAATTATATTGCTACTGCCGATAACCCTCAGCCCGGAAAGGCTGATGCTGATGCGACCTTCATGATTAATTATAATTAGCACTGACCGCACTCCCTGCAGCTCAGATAAACTGCAGGGAGTGAATTCAGGTTATAGTAGTTCGTGTGCTTTAGCGTAATCAATTAATTCCACGATGCTTTGCACCCCCAGCTTGGAATAAATATTGGATTTGTGCGCGCTAATGGTCTTGTTGCTTAATAGCAATTGCTCCGCAATTTCCTTATTGGACAGTCCATTCGCCAGATAACGTAATACCGTAACCTCGCGATTCGATAACGGCATATCTGCCAGCTCTCCCTTTCCCGACCCCATATGGTTTATAAAATTCAGCGTCTCCGACGGGAAAAAAGAATAGCCCATCAGGATCATCTCTACGGCGTTGTAGATCTCACCCAAATCTTTTCGTTTACTGACAAAGCCGTTGGCCCCGGCGCGAATGGCACGTCCGGCGTAAAACAGTTCTGATTTAGATGATAAGAAAAGAACCTTAATCTATTTATTTAAGTTTTTGATTCTCTTAAGTAAAGCAAAGGCATCTGTGCCCGTAAGTTCAATGTCAAGGATCACCAAATCGATAGGGTGATTGCGGATGCAGTCAAGAACTTCATGGCTATCGCCAGACTTAAGCTTGACGATGATATTCTTATTTTTCTGTAGCAGGACTTCTATCGACATTCTGACGATAGGATGTTCGTCCATAATGATAACGGATGCCGGTTTCATTTTTAATGCCTCAGATTGTTAAAAGCGTTATGTAGAGTTTTGTAAAACTCTCGAAATGCCGGAAGGATATAATGAGCAGATCCCTATACCGTAGTATTTCCCTGGAAAGAGCGAAAGCATCCCTGTTTACGTAATGAAAAGAACTCTGCCTCAGCGCGGTCGTCTCATTTGGCTGGTGTTGGCAAAAAGGTTTTTCTTATTCAATTTTGATACGCATCTTATTATACAGGGTAAGTTTTTTCCGAAAACCCTGTAAATTACGTTCCGCTTATTGGTTTGTATTATCTTCTGGATCTGAATGGCCTCCTTTTTAAATTTAGCGGAATTATCCTGGTATCCCATTTACCGCATCTTTTCATCTTTATGTAATAACAAAAAATAACAGATGTCTCTTTATGTTGCAAAAATGTTAATGAAATAGCGTCTCGATTTCAGGCAGGATCTTGAGAAGAGGAGGCGAAAAAGTGCCCTCTCAGGGCCTCAGACCTTCATCTGAAAGTCCTTAAGCGATATCAACGTCGCTCCAGGATCGTACAGGAGAACGTGCTGCCAGCTTCGCTTCCCGCTCCTGGTGTGTAAAGGGAAGCTGCTTGTTTTTACATCATTATCATCTCGTTAACGCCTTCTGCATTCACTTAACGGATGGAGGAAAGTGCTGCAGTTGATTCAATCTGTGACATTTCACATGGTTCAAGGCCATAAATTAGGAATAGTTATAAAATCGACTTTATTGTTAATGTTTAACATTAAATTAACATAATGGGTAAGTAAATTCTTAAAGCGCTTTAGGAAATAAGGGGTTAGGACGTAAGTTAAAACGAGCAGTCTGAGAGGTTATTAAGAAGGTGTAACAATTCCTGGCGATGGCTCAGCCCGAGCTTCATCAGGATGCAGCTGAGGCGATAGATAATGCGGCTATAGGGACGATTCTGCAGAAGGGCAATCTGTCGTAACGTCTTGCCACGGGCAAGCTCCTGCAAAATGGGCCATTCGTTGCGCGAGAACCAGTCTCTATCGGAGCCCTGAAGGGGGCGGGGTTCCATCAGGCTGTGCTGAAGCCCTGCTGCGTTCATCTGACGTTCGAGCACATGAAAAGGACCTGCCGCTTTGCAGAAGAGACGCGCGTCATAATTATCAGCCCGGATCAGCAGCCACGGCGTCAGGAAGGGGGGATACAGGCTATGTCTTCTTAACTGATCCAGCTGATCAATCAGCCCCGTGGAACGGCTTTCAATATCCACTACCAGACGGGCCGAGGGCCATTGGCTCTGCGCACCCAGCGCATCGTCCAGCGACGTGAAGTCGCAACAGCTGCTTAGCGGAAACTGCCCATTGAGAAAACCGGAGCGCAAAAAATTGTCCTCCGTTACCAGGATGATAAACGGGGCATCGGTTTTTCGGGGCTGGTTGATGGACTGGCTCAAAAACTCGAGTCGGTCGAAAAAGGGGGGGGCAAAAGGTGAGTGCGTAAATCCCAGTGCATCACTTCCTGTACGCCGCCGCCGGTAACGGCGCACTGTCATTCGCATGGCCTCCCTCCTGGAAATGGCGTGTTAATCCTCCGGCCATGTCCAGGACGGCCAGTAATATCCCTGGCCGAGATCGGCACCCGCCTGCAGTGCCCAGATACGATCGCGTTCAGTCTCAATACCTTCGATGAGTACGCTTCCGGCCAGCTGAAAGCAAAGTGAAACCAGTTTCCTCAGTGCAGGTGTGGCGCGTAAACGCCAGAATGCGTTCTTATCGATTTTGATGCCGTTCAACGGTAATCGACAAAATAAAAACGGCTGAATGATAGTTTCGTCGATATCATCCAGCCAGATAGTGTGTCCCCGTTCCTGAAGTTGCCGCAGGTTGTTAACGACGCTCTGCTTCTGTGCGGCGGAGAGCGCCAGAAAGAGAGGGAGGTCGACAATCTCAATATTCAGCGGCGCGGTTTTCATATTGATGAGCCGCACAAAAGGCGCAGGTGCTGTCAACACGGTTATCGGCAGATTAATAAAAAGATTATTGCCGTGCGGGGTATTTTTTAATGCGGCCAGCTGCGCTTCAAGCAGCGTCAAAGACGCTTCTGCCGACTGATGGCGGAAGAAGTCCTCGCTATGCTCGGTGTCGGACAAGACGCTCAGGACCTCCACGCCGACCCGGCGCCGGGCGTTGAGGGCGACGATAGGCTCCAGTTTGATGCCGACGATGTCCTGAGAAATAGACTGTAATCGGGGGGGCGTATCGAACGGGTTTTGCGTTGTCACTCCATTGTCCTGTTGTCTGTCAGCCTCCAGGCGGCCGGGATACCTCGCTCTAGTGTGACGAGCTGACGTTCAGGAAAACAGCAGGCGTTACTTAAATGCAACTAAGCCTTTTCGCAGCGCTAAATTTTAAGGTGAAACAGCGAGAAATGTTGAGAAAATAGCCGTATTTACAATCGGCTAGCGGTAATTGCCTCAGAAAGCGGAAAAGGCATTGACTCACCTGCCATTGACCGTATAATTCTTCGCGTTTCACCGCCGCGAAGTTCACTCTTCTCAGTGCGCCCTTAGCTCAGTTGGATAGAGCAACGGCCTTCTAAGCCGTAGGTCGTAGGTTCGAATCCTACAGGGCGTGCCATTAAGTTTCAGATGTTAACGCCTCTTCCTCTTCTCACTATTCCCCTTAGATCTGCAACGAGCTCTATTATTTTCCCTTTTCAGATAAATAACCGCTTAATAAATAGAAGCCTAATTAAAATCCATTCGGGCTGGTCTTAATGTTTTCTTAATCTTTAATTAATCCATTTTTTAAATCTGGATTTTTATCACTTCACTCGCCGCAAAAAAGAAATTTTACACTTTTACGCTTAAACTGGATTGATACTAATTATCATTAGCGTTTTTGTATGCTTTAATCCTGTCCCACAACGCTATGCGTCATTATTCCCGTTGCTCTATTAAGGATATGTTCATGAACTCTCGCCTGCTGTCCTGCTTCTCGCTTGCCTTGTTGTCATCATCGCTTTTCCTTTCCACACAATCCGTTGCCGCTGATAACAGCGAAGGCATTGTGGTATACAACGCGCAGCATGAAAACCTGGTGAAGTCGTGGGTTGACGGTTTTACCAAAGAGACCGGCATTAAGGTCACGCTGCGTAACGGCGATGACAGCGAGCTGGGTAACCAGCTGGTTCAGGAAGGCAGCGCATCACCTGCAGACGTATTTCTGACGGAAAACTCACCGTCCATGGTACTGGTGGATAACGCCAACCTGTTTGCCCCGCTGGATGCAGACACCCTGAAGCAGGTACCGGCAGAGTACCGCCCGGCGCATGGCCGCTGGATCGGCATTGCCGCCCGCAGCACCGTATTCGTCTATAACCCGGCAAAACTGAGCGAACAGCAGCTGCCTAAGTCGCTGATGGATCTGGCCAAACCCGAGTGGAAAGGCCGCTGGGCGGCATCACCGTCAGGCGCGGATTTCCAGGCCATCGTGAGCGCAATGCTGGCGCTTAAAGGCGAAAAAGCCACGCTGGAATGGCTGAAGGCGATGAAAGCGAATTTCGTGGCCTATAAAGGCAACAGCACCGTGATGAAAGCCGTCAACGCCGGCCAGATTGATGGCGGGGTGATTTATCACTACTACCGTTTTGTCGATCAGTCCAAAACGGGTGAGAACAGCAAAAACACCAAACTCTACTACTTCAAACACCAGGATCCGGGCGCGTTCGTCAGCCTTTCCGGTGGTGGCGTTCTGGCGTCCAGCAAACACAAAGCGCAGGCCCAGGCGTTCATCAAATACATTACCGGTAAAGAGGGCCAGGAAAGCCTGCGCACCAACAATGCCTTTGAATATGCGGTGGGCGTGAACGCGGCCTCTAACCCGAAACTGGTCCCGCTGAACGATCTGGATGCACCGAAAGTTGAACCTTCAACGCTCAACAGTAAAAAAGTTATCGAGCTGATGACGCAAGCCGGTCTGCTGTGATCCTGAGAGTGAAGTGAAGGTCTTATGTCTGGTCTGAGTCTCGACCTCGGCAAAAACAGCGTGCGGGAGCCTGGCCGCAGGCGTCCTGCACTGCCGATGGTAGCGTTAGCTGTCCTTTTTTCTTTACTGGCACTTCTGCCCCTGGGTTTTATCATTGCCATAGGCGTTGAGACGGGCTGGGAAACGATTAGGGCGCTGGTATTTCGCCCACGTGTTGCTGAACTGCTCAGTAACACGCTGTGGCTGACGGCGCTGGCGTTACCGCTGTGTATCGTGACGGGCGTGGCGATCGCCTGGCTCACGGAGCGCACGCAGCTTGCCGGGCGAGGGATCTGGTCCGCGCTGGCGGTCGCCCCACTGGCGATCCCCGCGTTTGTGCAAAGCTATGCCTGGGTAAGCGTGGTTCCCTCGATGCATGGCCTTTCCGCGGGCGTGTTCCTCTCCGTTTTAGCTTACTATCCGTTTATTTATATGCCGGTTGCGGCGGTGCTGCGTCGTCTTGACCCGACGCTGGAAGATGTGGCCGCCTCGCTCGGCACCCCGCCGTGGCGGGTCTTTTTCCGCGTGGTGCTGCCGCAGCTAAAACTGGCTATCTGCGGCGGCGCGCTGCTGGTGGCGCTGCACCTGCTGGCGGAATACGGTCTGTACGTGATGATCCGTTTTGATACCTTCACAACGGCCATCTATGACCAGTTTCAGTCCACCTTCAGCGGCCCGGCAGCGAACATGCTGGCGGGCGTATTGGCCTTATGCTGCCTGGCGATCTTAGTGCTGGAAGGCGTGACGCGCGGGAAAGCGCGCTATGCACGCATTGGCGCTGGCGCGGCACGTGAACAGAAACGCTGGCCGCTGAAGCCTGCGGCGGCTGCGCTGGGACAGCTGTTTTTCCTCGCGCTGGTCATGCTGGCGCTGGGCGTGCCGTTACTTGTCCTGTGCCGCTGGATTTGGCTCGGCGGCGTACAAAACTGGATGAACGCCGATCTCTGGCACTCCCTGCGCCAGACGCTGATGCTCGGCGTGGGCGGAGCGCTCCTGACGACGGCCTGCGTGATCCCCATCGCGTGGCTTGGGATCCGCTACCCGCACCGTATTTTCCGGATGCTGGAAGGGTGCATCT
>OLVX01003131.1_pt1 | contig 10829 bp, 8 predicted proteins | sample 1673271 | NCBI WGS metagenome assembly OLVX01 (sample SAMEA3178939, study PRJEB25190) | human gut metagenome | biome: human gut; feature: human-associated habitat; material: faeces | place: Austria | collected 2013 | reverse complement strand
CAAAGCGGGTAAAGTTGATGCCCTTATCGGTGGAGAACGAGGTCAGCAGCAGCCAAGCAATGGGCACCAGCCAGATAAAGGCCAGCAGCGCCAGGACAAGATGGCGAATGATGGAGAAAATTGTTTTCTTGACGCGGCCCTGTTTGAGCTGTTTCTGCACGGCGGCATCGTTGATGGTAGTGGTACTCAAGAGAACGTCGCCTCCTTCTTATTGATAAAGTGGAAGCACACAACGGTGAACACTGCGCAGACGATAAACACCATGATGCCCAGCACAGCGGCCATCTTGTAGTTGTAGTATTCTTGCGTCAAGCGGAACAGCCAGGTAACCAGCAGGTCGATCTCCTTGGCGTTGGACTGGGCCAGCTGCTGGTTGTTCGTGACAAACACGTCCTGGGTCAGCAGGTAAATAACGTTGAAGTTGTTGACGTTCCTGACAAAGTCCGTGACGAGCGACGGTCCCTGCACGCTGAGCAGGTAGGGCAGCTTGATGCGGAAGAACATCTGAACCGGGTTCGCACCGTCGATGCGGGCGGCCTCGATCATGTCGGCGGGAATGTTCATTAACACACCCGTAGAAATCAGCATCTGGTACGGTACGCCAATCCAAATGTTGATCATGATGATGGTGAACATGGCCCAGCCCGGCTGGGTCAGGAACGGAATGTAACTAAGGCCCTTGTCCAACAGGCCGATGTTATGCAGGAAATCCGTAACTCCGGCGTTGGCCATCATTGTGTTGAAGATGCCGTTGTTGGAGAAGAAGTTGCGTACCAGAAGCAGCGTAACGAACTGAGGCACGGCGATGGTCACCATGAACAGGGTACGCCAGAACTTCGGGCATTTGGTCTTGTTGTCATTGATGAACATGGCCAGCAGGATACCGCCGAAGAAGGTGGTAAAGGTGGCAAAGAACGCCCAGACCAGCGTCCAGGTCAACACCTTGGCAAAGGAGTAGCCGAAGGTCGAGGTCATACCGCCGCCGCCAAACAGCGTGAAGAAGTTGGTCAGGCCCACCCAGGTGAACAGGGCGTTCGGGGGTATATGCTGCTGGTCATAGTTCGTGAACGCGACCGCAATCAGGATGAACAGCGGCACGATGGTAAATACCACAACGCCCAGCACAGGCAGGGTCAGCAGCGTGACATAGAACTTTTCATTCAGGTAGACTTTGATGTCCTGTAAGAAGTTGTTCGTCTTTTTGCCCGCTGCGCGGATTTTTTGCAGCTGGTAGTTGGAGGTGACCACCATCATGGCGGCCGCGATCAGCGCGGCAATGACCACGAAGGAAATCATGCTCATCAGCAGGATCTCGAAGGAGTTATCGTAATTGTTCACGACGTTTTTCATCGTCGTAACGTCGAACACCATCTCCATTTTGACAGTGCCCAGCGTGCCGAATTTAGCAAGGTTCGGCGCACCGTAAAATGCCAGGAAGTAAAGTCCCAGACCCTCCACGAGGGTGACAAGGAGCGCTTTCATCAGCTGGCCGTGACCGATATAGCCAAGGCCCCATACCAGGAGCGAAACTTTGGTAAAGATATCGCCTTTTACAAAGGCTTCCCCAAAAGTCTGGAAGAAGTTCTTCTCGCCCGGCATGGCTCGCGTTGCAGTTTTCGCCACAGCGAAGTCCCCTTTCGTTCACACGATCTTCATAAATCATATGGATAAAACAGCCCGCTTGCATCGGTCGTTTTCTACCACAAGCGGGCTGTCTTATCAGATCATTTCTTTATTAATTATTATAGATAGGAGCAGAGATTACTGGGTAACAGGAGCGGTGATACCGGCGACAGCGTCATCGACCAAAGTCTGGGTGTCCTTGCCATCGGGATTGCCGTTGACGCAGATGGAGCCGAGGGTCTCAGCGGAAGCCCAGAAGTTGCCGCCAACGCGCTGCAGGTTAGCGTACTCGGACTGGTCAACAACAGCGGTCAGAGCCGGAGAAGAAGCGGCTGCCAGAGCGTTGGTGTTGGAGGGGCCCTGTGCGCGCTCCTTGAAGCGCAGTTCCTCGTTCTCTTCGTTGGTAACGAAGTCGGCCAGCAGCATAGCAGCACCGACGTTAGCGCTGTGGGGGTTGACACCGATCAGTTTGTAGCCGGAGAAGGAGGCCATCTGGACCTGCTCACCGTTCAGGGTGTAGGTAGGCAGCTTGCAGGCGGCGTAGTTGTCGCCCCAAGCTTCAGCAGCGTCGTTTGCACGCCAGGTGCCGTTGACGCCAGCAACCAAAGTGCCGTCCTTCAGCTTACCAGTGAACTCCTCGTCCTTCAGGGCGATGAAACCGGGGTTTTTGCAGATATCGATGACAGCCTGGGTAACGTCAGCGCCCGGGGCCTCATTCCAGTTGCAGACGGTGTTCACGCCGTCATCAGCCAGAGCCAAATTCAAGCCGGCGCCAGCATAGAAGCTGTACAGGTACCAGCCGTTCGCAACGTCCATAGAAACCTTCTTGCCTGCGGCGGCTGCCTTGTCCATCATCGTGTCAAGACTCTTGACATCGTCCTCGGTGAAGAAGCTCTTGTCGTAGAACATGAAGTAGCCGTTGTCAGCGGTCAGGGGGTAAGCATAGAGCTTGCCATCGACCGTAGCAGCATCGACAGACGCGGGAGTGTTGCGGCTCTTGACATCGTCCGCATTCAGCTGCACTTCCTGCAGGGCGCCTGCCTGAACCAGCTCGTTCAGCTGGTCATCGGCAAAAGCAAAAACATCAGCAGCGGCGGTGGGGTCGGTCAGGACGGTATCCTTAGCCTCCTTTTCGGACTGAGCGCCCAGGTTGATGGTGATCTTGCCGCCGTAGTTGCCGTACTTCTCGATGAACTTGTCGCTGATCTCACGCAGCAGATCCTGATCCTCTTCAGCGCCCCACATGGTCAAGGTAACGTCCTGAGCGAAGGCAGCGGCAGCAGCCTGATCAAGCGCCGGCAGCAGCGGCCTCGGTGGAAGCTGCGCTGGAAGCCTCGGTGGACTCAGCAGTGGAAGCTGCTTCGGAAGTGGAGGTGGCGGTGCTGGCAGAGCCGCCGCAAGCGGCGAGGGACAAAGCCATTACACCGGCCAGAGCCAGGCTGATTTGCTTTTTCATAATGTACTCTCCTTCTTTTAAAAATGTTCTCTTGTGAACACCTTAAGCGGTGCTGCGCAACTAACTTGCGCATCTGCCTTACGTTTTTTAGAATACAGGATTTTTCGCTTGGTGTCAATGTACAGATTATACGTGTTTCGCAGTGCGTTTTTGGCTGTTTTGCCGCTGGAAACGGCTTATTCGACGAAAAATACGCGCAACTTGCGCAACTTCTGGATTGCGCACGGTTGTTTTTAGACACATCTTCCCTGTTTTGTACAGCAATCTGACGTTGCTGTAACTATTTTGTAATTTGATTTGATGATGTCATAAAATAGGAAGTTGCGCAGAGCCGGAAACCATGACACCGCCAGAATGGCAAAACCGCCCCGGAAGGCATTCCTCCGAGGCGGCATGATAAACGCTATTCACTTTGTCGAATCCCGTAAAATGACCTGATACCCTTGCAGCTGGCGCTTCGGCACGTCCTTCCCGGCCAGAATGTCCAGCAGCATCCGGCAGGCAGTGGAGCCGATGCGCTCGGCGTCAAACTGCACTGCCGAGATAGAAGGCGTTATGTCTACGAGCAATTCGCTGTCATACAGGCTTGCCACGCGGATGTCCTGGGGTACATGGATATGCCGTGCCCGCAGCTCCCGCACAACGTCAAAGGCCAGCCGGTCGTCACAGCAGAGCAGGCAGTCGGGGCGGCGCTCCAGCGTAGCTTCCAGTGCGTCGGTGCGCTGTTCGTCGCTCTCCAATCCCGTGTGGATCAGCGTTTGGTCGGCCTGCACACCGAACTCGGCCAGACCTCGCAGATAGCCACGCAGCCGGTCGGCGTTGACGGTATAAGTGCCGCTGCCGCCCAGGTAGGCGATGCGCCGGGTACCCAGTTGCAGCAGCAAGCGGGTCATTTCACACGCCGCACCCAGCTGGTCGTTGTCGGCCTGGGGAATCTCCGGGTCGTCGATGCGGCCGATGGCCACAAAAGGCACACCGTACTGATTCAACAAGTCGATGCAGGGGTCATCCGACATGGTGCGGGAAAGGATGACACCATCAACTTTATGGCTTGCCAGCTGGCGTTCCAGTTGGTCGGTGTCGGTCTCACTGACATAGCAGAGCAGCAGGTCATACCCGCGCTGCGCAGCCATGGCGCAGATGCCGCCCATACATTTGCGCAGGAAGGGCAAATCCAGGCGGATGAAGTGTTTCGGGATGATGAGTGACAGATTATGTGTTGCTCCCTGTGTCACCGGATGGGGCGGCGCGACCTCGCGCCCGGTCAGCCCGGCGTAGGCAAGCACCCGGGCGCGGGTCTCCTCCCCCACGCGTCCTTTGCCGGAAAGCGCACGTGATACCGTGGTTTTCGAGATTCCGAGCGCGTCTGCGATCTCTGCAATTTTCATGGGTGTAGTGTTATTCGCCATGGTGCGCACGTTCCCTCCCTTGCTGAAAATGTTGCGCATGATAGTTGCGCGCAGTTCAAGGATACCGTTGCATTCAAAAAGTGTCAATCCGCAAACCGCACAAAAAAACAGACGAAAATTTGGCAATGGTGGCGGGCATGTTCTTGTTTTATATGGTACGTACACACTTGTGCAGGGGCTGCGCATATTGATCACTACACAAAATCACGTATTATCGCTGCATTTCAAAACTTATTACATATTTTATGAACAATCATTGCACAACTTGTAAACATTAGCGCTCTCCTATTGACAGTGCTAATTTGCCGTGCTATTATAGAGGCGTTCCAAGGGGAACAGGGACGAAAGAACCAGAACCCCAAAGGAACAACAAAGCTTAATTCAAAAGTCAACTGTACGCACAGTCTACGTTCAGCCGATGAAAATTGGAGGAATGACTTATGATGATGGTTCCGTATATGTTCAATGATGGTTTGATGGATGATTTGTTCAGCGATGCCTGGGCGCATGACTTTGACCGTGCAATGCGCGCTGCCGAACCCCGCAGTATGTTTGGCAAACGTGCCGCCAATGTGATGAAGACCGACGTCCGCGAGAACAAGGACAGTTACGATGTGTTTGTCGACCTGCCCGGCTTCAAGAAGGAGGATGTCAAGCTCGACCTTGACAACGGCTATCTGACCATCAGCGCCCAGCGCAATGAGGAACTGGACGAGAAGGACAACGAGGGCCGCTACATTCGCCAGGAGCGTGCCACCGGCAGCTGTGCCCGCAGCTTCTACGTTGGCAAGGAGCTGGAACCCAAGGATATCAGCGCCAAATTTGAGAACGGCATCCTGAGCCTGCATCTGCCCAAGGCCGACGCCAAGAAATTGGAACCGAAGCAGACGTTGATTGAGATCGAGTAATCGCTCATCTTCCGGAACGCCGTAGCGGTGGATGCGAGCATCGACCCCTGCAAGGCATACTCTTCCGGGCCGCAGCCCTAAATTCTTAGGGCTGCGGCCCTTTTGTTTTGCCCAAAAGTGTGTTATAATTCCATATAGATGAAATAAAAGTACAGGGAGGTCCTGCCCGTGCCATATTCCGACGAGCATCTGCGCTATCTGCGCCTGCTTTCCCAGAAATACCAGACCGTGGCCGCCGCGGCCAGCGAGATCATCCGCATTGAGGCACTGCTGCGTCTGCCCAAGGGCACCGAGCATTTTATGAGCGACCTGCACGGCGAGCATGAAGCGTTTGTACATATTTTAAACAGCGCGTCGGGCGTCATCCGGGAAAAGATCGACACGGTGTTAGGCCCCGGCGTCCCCGCCGACGAACGCGCCGATTTGGCAACACTAGTCTATTATCCCAATCAAAAATTGCCCGAGCTGAAAGCCCGCCAAAAAGACCTGCACGCCTGGTATCGGCTGACACTGCTGCGGCTCATCGATCTGTGCCGGTTCGTGTCCAGCAAGCACACCCGTGACCATGTACGCCGCTGCCTGCCCCAGAATTGCGGCTACATCCTCGACGAACTGCTTCACGCCCACTTTGAGGACCACGACAAGGACCAGTATTACGGCGAAATCATCGAGAGCATCATCCGCTACGACCGCGCAGACGCCTATATTGTTCGCTTCTGCGAGGTCATCAAGCGGCTGGCCGTTGACCGCCTGCACATCGTGGGCGACCTGTTCGACCGCGGCCCGCGCCCTGACCGCATTCTGGACAGCCTGATGGCCCACCATCAGGTGGATATCCAGTGGGGCAACCACGATGTCGTCTGGATGGGCGCGGCGGCGGGCAGTCCGCTCTGCATCATGACGGTGCTGAAAACGACACTGGCTTACAACAATCTCGACACCCTTGAGGGCGGCTACGGTATCAGCCTGCGGCAGCTCGAGCGTTTCGCCCAGCATACCTACGCCGATTCCGATGTGTCGCGCTGGCTGCCCCACGCAGACCCGCGCACCGCTGCGGGTGATTTGACCGCCGCCGCGCGGATGCACAAAGCCGTGACCGTCATGATGCTCAAGCTCGAAGCCCAGGTCATTGCCCGCAACCCGGATTTTGATTTGCAGGGCCGCGACTTCTTAAATCACATCGACTTTGACGCAGGCACAGTGGATTATTTTGGCACGACCTATCCCCTGCTGGACTGCGACTTTCCCACCGTGGATCCGGCGCACCCCACCGTGCTGACCGCCGACGAGGGCAAGGTCATTGCCGGGCTGGTGCGCAGCTTTGCCGAGAGCGAGCGGCTGCAGCGCCATGTGCAATTTTTATACGCTCACGGCGCATTTTATAAAATGTGCAACGGCAATCTGCTCTACCACGGCGCTGTGCCCATGACCGAAAACGGCGCGTTTGCGGCTATCACCTTTGAGGGCGTTGCCCGCAGCGGCAAGGCGCTGTTCGACTACTGCGACCGCCGCGCCCGCCAGGGTTACAGTGCGCCGCAGGGCAGCCCTGCGCGGCTGGCTGGGCAGGACTTTTTGTGGTATCTGTGGTGCGGGGCAAAATCGCCGTTGTTTGGCCGCAGCGCCATGACGACGTTTGAACGGCTGTACATTGCCGACCCCGCCGCCCACGTCGAGGTAAAGAACCCCTACTACAAGCACATTGCCGACCCGCGCACCGCCGAACATATTTTGCGCGAATTTGGCCTGGAAGGCGAGGGCAGCCATATCGTCAACGGCCATGTGCCGGTCCGCGCTATTGAAGGCGAAAGCCCCATCAAGGGCGGCGGGCGGCTCATTATCATCGACGGCGGCTTCTGCCGCGCCTACCACCAGCGCACCGGCATTGCGGGCTACACACTGGTCTACAATTCCCGTGGGTTGATTCTTCGCACCCACCAGCCGTTTGAAAACACTGACAAGGCCATCCACGAGGACGAGGATATCACGTCCAAGAGCGAGTACATCTACACCGCACCGCAGCGTATCCTGGTGCGCGACACTGACGAGGGCGGCCGCAAGCAGGCGCTCATCCGCGATTTGACCGCCTTGGTGGAGGCCTACCAGACCGGCGTTATCCCCCAGGGCGTGGCACAGGAATTGTGATTGAAATTTGGGAAAACAGGTTTATAATAGGGTTATATAATACATAAGGAGATGTTCAAACATGGCTTGCACTACCATTCTGGTCGGCAAAAATGCGTCGTATGACGGCTCCACGATGATTGCCCGCAACGACGATTCCGGCTCCGGCCATTTTACCGCGAAAAAATTTACCGTGTTCCAGCCGCAGGACTACCCGGCTGTCTACAAATCCGTGATTTCGGGCGTCGAGATCCCCCTGCCCGGCGGCGGCCTGCGGATGACTGCCGTGCCCAACGCCGTGGAGGGCAAGGGCCTGTGGGCGGCCAGCGGTGTGAACGCCGCCAACGTCGGCATGACCGCGACCGAGACCATCACCTCCAACCCGCGCGTGCTGGGCGCTGACCCGCTGGTCAAGGGCGGCATCGGCGAGGAAGATATCGTCTACCTTGTGCTGCCCTACGTGCGCACTGCCCGCGAGGGTGCCCGCCGCCTGGGCAGCCTGCTGGAACAGTACGGCACCTATGAGATGAACGGCATTGCCTTCCAGGATGTGGACGAGATCTGGTGGCTGGAGACCATCGGCGGCCACCATTGGATGGCCCGCCGCGTACCCGACGATGTCTATGTCGTCATGCCGAACCAGCTGGGCCTGGACACGCTGGACCTGGACGACGCTTTGGGCGAGCAGAAGGACTTCATGTGCTCGGCTGATCTGCGTGACTTTATCAAAAAGTATCACCTCGACCTGTCCCAGGACGGTGTGCTGAACCCGCGGGATACCTTCGGCAGCCACGACGATGCCGACCACGTCTACAACACGCCCCGCGCGTGGTATATGCTGCGGTATTTCAATCCCAACACCTTCGTATGGGATGGCCCCGACGCCGACTTTACGCCGCGCTCCGACGATCTGCCCTGGTGCATGGTGCCCGAGAAGAAGGTCACGCCCGAGGATGTAAAGTACGTGCTGTCGTCCCATTATCAGGGCACGCCCTATGACCCGTACGCTGCCGCAGCCGCCGAGAAGGGCATCTACCGCCCCATCGGCGTGAACCGCAACGACTTTATGGCGCTTTTGCAGATGCGTCCCGACCAGCCGGAGGAATCCCGCGCTGTGGAGTGGGTGGCCTATGCCTCCAACGCCTTCAACACCATGGTGCCCTTCTACGCCAACGTGGAGCGTACCCCGGAGTATCTGGCCAACACCACCGGCACTGTGTCCACCGATAACTTCTACTGGACCAGCCGTCTGATTGCCGCCATGGCAGACGCCTCCTATAATAAATCCCTCTTCCACCTCGAGCGCTACGAGGAGGCCGTGCTCTCCGCTGCCCGCGCACTGGTGAACGGGTACGATGCAAAGCTTGCCGCCGAGCAGGACGCCGCAAGCCGCGCCGCCCTGCGGGAGGAAGCCAACACCGCTATTGCCGCCATGCTGCAGGAGAAGGCCGCCGACACGCTGGATAAGGTTCTGTTTGAACTGAGCAGCCAGATGAAGAACGCCTACTCCCGCTCGGATGCCTAATTAAAACCAGCCAAAGCGCCAAAGCCGGTCATGACCGGTCACATAAATGCAGAAAAGGCCACCGCATACACAAGTGCGGTGGTCTTTTTTGGCGCAAAAGCGCTCTTGTATCCCAGATGTTGGCAACGGTGCACAAAAATTGAAGAGATTTTTTGTGCGCGAAAACGCTCGAAAGTGATTGATTTTGACTGTTTTTTTGCTATAATAAAGCTACAGACAGCCAAAACACGCCAAGACCGTGCAAAACCGGTCAGGCGTGGGAAGGAAAGAAGGGAAAAGACACCATGCTGGCGGAGGAACGTTTTGCGCTGATCCTAGAGCAGCTGAACGAGCAGCGCACCGTGACGGTGCAGCAGCTGTGTGAGGCGCTGCACACCAGCGAATCCACGATCCGGCGTGACCTGACCGAGTTGGACCGGCAGGGCAGGCTGACCAAGGTACACGGAGGGGCCACCCTGCCGGACAGCCGCTTTCTGGCAGACGAGCCTACCATGGAGGCTAAGGAGACGCTGGCGGTAGCCGAAAAGCGCAGCATTGCCGCAGCCGCCGCAGCGCTCATTGCTGCCGAGGATTTTGTATTCATTGATGCAGGCACCACCACGCTGGAGCTGGTGCGGGCGTTGACGGGTGTGGCGCTCAAAGCCACCTATGTGACCAATGGCGTGGCGCACGCCCGGCTGCTGGCGCAGAAGGGTTGTCGGGTGTATCTTCCCGGCGGGCTGCTGCGCCCCCAGACCGAAGCCATCGTGGGCGCTCCGGCGGTCAGCAGCATCCAGCAGTATAACTTCACCAAAGCATTCATGGGTGCCAACGGCGTGGCGCTGGAGGCGGGCTTTACCACCCCGGACCCCGAGGAAGCAGCGGTAAAGGCCGCTGCCGTCCGCCGCGCCCGGGAAAGCTGGTTCCTTGTGGATGACGCCAAATTTGCTAAAATTTACCCGGCGGTCATCACGGACCTGCACGGCGGTGCCATCCTGACCAACCGCTGCCCGAACCCGAAATATAAGCAGTATACGTTCGTAAAGGAGGCAGAAGCATGATCTACACCGTTACTTTTAACCCGGCTATTGATTACGTTGTGCGTCTGGACGCACCGCTGGAGGTGGGTGAAGTGAACCGCGCCCAAGGCGAGGATTGCGTGCTGGGCGGCAAGGGCATCAACGTGTCCGGCGTGCTGGCGCAGCTGGGCTGCGAGAGCGTGGCACTGGGCTTTGTGGCCGGGGAGACCGGCGCATGGCTGGAGCGCGGTCTGGCGGCACAGGGGCTCAAGACCGACTTTGTGCATCTGGAAAACGGCATGACCCGCATCAACGTCAAGATCAAGGCCGGGCAGGAGACTGAGCTGAACGGCGCAGGCCCTGCCATCCCGGAAAGCGCTTTGCAGCAGCTGGAAGCCCAGCTGGACAAGCTGGCCGAGGGGGATATCCTCATTCTGGCAGGCAGCATCCCGGCAAGCCTGCCGCAGAGCGTCTACGAGCGGCTGCTGGCGCGGCTGCAGGGCAGGGGCGTGCGCGCGGTGGTGGATGCCACCCGCGACCTGCTGGTGAACGTGCTGCCCTACCATCCCTTCCTCATCAAGCCCAACAACCATGAGCTGGGCGAGATCGTGGGCAAGGTACTGACCACTGACGCCGAGATCGTGGCAGCTGCCCGCACTTTGCAGGAAAAGGGCGCGCGCAATGTGCTGGTAAGCATGGCCGGGGACGGTGCGCTGCTGCTGGACGAGCAGGGACAGGTGCACCGCATCGGCTGCCCCAAGGGCAAGGTGGTCAACAGCGTGGGCGCAG
>OLVX01003122.1_pt1 | contig 10856 bp, 10 predicted proteins | sample 1673271 | NCBI WGS metagenome assembly OLVX01 (sample SAMEA3178939, study PRJEB25190) | human gut metagenome | biome: human gut; feature: human-associated habitat; material: faeces | place: Austria | collected 2013 | reverse complement strand
GCGCGGGTGCATGTTCCGCACGCATCTGCTGGCGGGCCTTGTGATGCTGCTGTCAGCCGAGGCCGTGATCTTCGGCCTCGCCGTGCTCATCGCCTTCTTTGTGCTGAGGGATTCCGCGGTCTTCTCGGTGGACGACGTCGTGGTCGAGGGGTCGACGCACGTGAGCGAGTCCGACGTGCGCAACCTGTTCTCGCTCGAGGACGGGACCACCCTGCTCAACATCGACAAGGACCAGATCAACGAGCAGCTCAAGCGCGACCCGTGGGTGGCCTCCGTCGAGGTTGAGCGGCAGTTCCCCCACACTGTCAAGCTCACCGTGGTCGAGCAGCAGGTGGATATGCTCGTCGTCATGAACTCCGGCTCGCTCGGCTGGTACCTGGGCAGCTCGGGCTCCTGGATCGAGCCGACAAAGATCGAGGTCTCCGAGGGCCAGTCGGTCAACGACGCGGCGCTCGCCAAGGCGCGCGCCGAGGGCGTTGTGCTCGTGACGGGAGTCCCCGCCACCGTCAACCCGGCATCCGCCCAGCCGGCGACCGACGACGTCCTCAGCGCGGTCAAGTCCTTCCGCGAGGGATTCTCGAGCGAGTTCGCGGCGAAGATCGTGAGCTACGACGCCTCGAGCGCCGACGCCGTCTCGTGCGTGCTGGAGAGCGGCGTGCAGATCTCGCTGGGCGCGGCCACGAGCATCTCTTATAAGGAGCAGGTCGCCTCCGCGCTTCTGGAGAAGTACCCCGGCCAGATCACCTACATCAACGTGCGCCAGCCCGCGAGCGCCTCGGTGCGCAAGGTCGGGTCCACCGACGTGACGCAGGGGACGGGCGCCGACGGCGGCTCGTCGCGGCAGGGCTCGGGCGGCGATAGCCCCGGCGGCGGTGGCGCCGGCTCCGGCGCCGACGCGAGCTCCACGGGCGACTCGGCCGAGCCTCAAGCGACCGGCGGGGACTCGGCGACGGCTGCGGACGGTGCGGGGCAGTAGAGGGCGACTCAAGGTTGGTCGAGGGTTTGGATCACTTCTCTTTGCATCGTTTACCTGCGCACTTCACGTTCTCTCCATGGCGGTTGACTCCAAAACCCCCGATGTGCAAAACTACCTCGCTTTGACCGAGGCCTAAGGTTTAACTCGAGGTTTAGGGTTTATCGCCTCTTCCAAGCATGCCAACAAGCGACCGCAAGGACACACGATGGCAAAGACGTCAGCTAAGGCCCGCAGGGCTTTTAAACAACCGGCTCGTCGCCCCGAAGGGCCCGCGGCCAAAGAGGAGGACACGATGATCAAGGACACGGACACCCTCAACAACTACCTCGCCGTCATCAAGGTCGTCGGCGTGGGCGGCGGCGGCAACAACGCCGTCAACCGCATGATCGAGGAGGGTATCCGCGGCGTCGAGTTCGTCGCCGTGAACACCGACGCCCAGGCGCTCGCCATCTCCGACGCCGACATCAAGGTCCACATCGGCTCCGACATCACCAAGGGCCTCGGCGCCGGCGCCAACCCTGAGGTCGGCAAGGAGGCCGCCGAGGACTCCCGCGACGAGATCAAGGCCGCCCTTGCGGGCGCCGACATGGTCTTCATCACCGCGGGCGAGGGCGGCGGCACCGGCACCGGCGCGGCGCCCGTCGTGGCGGACATCGCCAAGAACGACGTGGGCGCCCTCACCGTCGGCGTCGTCACCAAGCCCTTCACCTTCGAGGGCCGCAAGCGCTCCAGCTCCGCCGTCGAGGGCATCAAGAACCTCTCCGAGATGGTCGACACCCTGATCGTCATCCCGAACGACCGCCTGCTCGACCTCTCCGAGAAGAAGACCACCATGCTCGAGGCCTTCGCAATCGCCGATGGCGTCCTTTCCCAGGGCACCCAGGGCATCACCGACCTCATCACCGTCCCCGGTATCATCAACCTGGACTTCGCCGATGTTAAGACCATCATGAAGCAGGCCGGTACCGCCATGATGGGTATCGGTACCGCTTCTGGGGACACCCGTGCCGTCGACGCTGCCCAGCAGGCTATTTCCAGCCCGCTGCTCGAGAGCTCCATCGATGGTGCCACTCGCGTCCTGCTTTCCATCGCCGGCTCCAAGGACCTGGGCATCCAGGAGATCAGCGACGCCGCCGACGTTGTCGCCAACGCCGTCGACCCCGAGGCCAACATCATCTTCGGTACCGTTGTCGACGAGTCCCTGGGCGATCAGGTGCGTATTACCGTCATCGCTACGGGCTTCTCCGACTCCAACGTCAACCGTCAGGACGAGCTCTTCGCTGCACAGCAGTCCCAGAGCAAGGCCGCTGCTTCTACCGAGCCGCAGCGCACCGCTCCTGCCACGAGCCCGGCTCAGGCCGCCCCGACCCGCAACGTCGGCGGTACCGAGCTCCCCAACTTTGGTAACGACCAGTTCGAGCTTCCCGATTTCCTTAAGCGCGGTAGCTTCTAGTTCGTTTTTCTCAACGACTTGCAAGGGGTGCGTCCGATTGGGCGCGCCCCTTTTTTTGTTGTGTTTCGCCTTTGTAAATGAAAGCCTCCAATCTCCTTACGTTCCCTTTACGTTTGGTCCCTACCGCTGCGGGTATCCTTTTGTTGAAGTATGGCAGCCGTATGGCACGGACTGCAGCGGCGTCGCCGCGATACTTGTGTTATTAGGAGGCTTTAGTATGGCAGCACGTGCGGACAGCGTTTCGCGTGTCGACCATGATGGAGTTACGTTCGTAGAGGGCGCGACGCGCGATGTTCGTTTTGCCTTTACCGAGCGCACCGGTGGTGTTTCCGAAGATGCGTACTCCTCACTCAACTTGGGCTCGCATGTTGGCGATGACCCCTTTGCCGTTCAAGAAAATCGTCGCCGCGCACTCGAGGCCATAGGGGCCGCGGAGTGCGAGCACAACCTGCTTGTTCCCAATCAAGTACACGGTGACCATGTCGTGACGGTGGCCTCGAACGGTGCCGATTATCTCGAGAATATTCGCGAGCAGATTGCCGAGGGCTGCGATGCCATCGTCTGCACGGCCCGTGAGGTACCCGTGATGCTTTGCTTTGCCGATTGCGTTCCCGTGGTGCTGGTGGCTCCCGGTGGCTTTGCCGTGGTGCACTCTGGCTGGAAGGGCACGATTGCGCGCATTTCCGCCAAGGCGTGCCAAGCGCTCTGCGAGGCGGCTGGCTGCAAGCCGGACGACATCTCTGCCTACATTGGGCCCCATATCCTGGGCGACGAGTACGAGGTGTCCCAAGAACTTATGGATCGCTTTGCCGCCGAGTTCGCGTGCATCGATGCCTCTGCTTCTCGTATGCTCGATCTTTCCGCCGCCATTCGCGAGGCGCTGATGGACGCCGGCGTCGAGGCGAGCAGCATTGTGGACACCAAGCTTTCCACCGTTCGTCAGAACGACCGCTTTTATTCCTACCGCAACGAGGGCGGCACCTGTGGGCGCCATGCTGCGATCGGCGTGATGCTATGAGAAAGATCGCATCGGTCCTGAGCGCTGCAGTGCTTATGCTCACGCTGTGTGCTTGCTCCTCGGGATCTTCCACATCTTCTATTACCGTGGCCGGCTCGACCACGTGCCTTCCCATTGCCGAGATCGCAGCCGAGGGCTTTAAGGAAGAGGCCGGCACCGATGTGCTCGTCTCCGGCCTTGGCTCCTCTGCGGGTATCGAGGCCGTCAGCAACGGCACGGCCGACATCGCCAGCTCGTCTCGTGGCCTCAATGCCGACGAACAAGACCTTGGCCTGACCCCGATCGTAATCGCGCACGACGGCATCGCAGCCATCGTGAACGACGACAACCCGGTCGACAATCTCTCGACCGAGCAGCTCCGCGATATTTATGCCGGCAAGATCACCAACTGGAAGGAAGTCGGCGGAGAGGACCTGAAGATTCAGGTTATCAACCGCGACGAGGCGTCCGGTACGCGCGAGGCCTTCCGTACCATCGTGATGGACGGCACGCCGTTCGATCGTCGCTCGGCCGTTCTTTCGGGTACGGGCCAGGTACGCGATGTCGTGTCTCGCTCGCGTGGCGCCATCGGCTACATCTCGCTGGGTTTTGTCGAGAGCCTCAACGCCACGACCTCGGTTAAGGCCGTTTCGGTCAACCATGTCGAGGCATCCGAGAAGACGGTCGCAAGTGGCGGCTATCCCATCTCGCGCGACCTTTACTTCTTTGTGAAGGGTACGCCTTCGCATCGGGCGCAGGACTACATTGACTATGTGACGTCCGAGAAGATGGACAAGCAGATTCGCGAGGCGGGCTTTATTCCCGTCACCAACGACGGAAAGGGGAGTGAGTAGCGTGGAAGCACAGGAAACCCCCCAGATTGAGCAGGAGGCTCAGACGCCCAAAAAGCGTGAGTTGGCGTTGGTGTCGCGTAGCACCTATCTCAAGGAGAAGGCGCTGCAGTGGATCTTCTTTGCCTGCGCGTTCTTGGCGGTCGTTACCGTCATCCTGATTTTTGTCTTTACCACGTACTCGGCGCTGCCCGTCTTTACCGACATCGGCCTGGCGGACTTCTTTAGCTTTACGTGGGCGCCCTCCGAGGGTCACTACGGCATTATGTCGCTGCTGGCGGGCTCTGGTCTGGTGACGGTCGGTGCGCTCGCCATGGGCGTGCCCCTGGGTGTGGGCACGGCTGTATATCTGGTCGAGATCGCCAGCAAGCGCGTGCGCAGGCTCATCAGCCCCGCCGTCGACCTGCTGGCGGGCATCCCCTCCATCATCTACGGTTTCTTTGGCATGGTCATCATCCGTCCGTTTATCGCGCAGCTGACCGGCGGTCTTGGCTTTGGCGCGCTGACGGCGTGGTTTGTGCTTGCCATCATGATCGTTCCCACCATTACCACGCTCACGATCGATGCCCTCAATTCCATCCCCATGGGCATTCGCGAGGCGTCCTATGCCATGGGTGCCACCAAGTGGCAGACCATCTACAAGGTCGTGCTGCCTGCAGCCAAGCTGGGCATTGTCGATGCAATTGTCTTGGGTATGGGACGCGCCATCGGCGAGACCATGGCCGTGCTGATGGTCGTGGGCAACGCCCCGGTCATCCCGGACAGCATCTCGAGCCCCATCTCGACGCTCACGAGTCAGATCGCGCTCGACATGAGTTATTCCTCGGGCCTGCACCGCTCGGCTCTGTTCGGCATGGGCGTGGTTCTGTTTATCATCTCCGCTGCACTGGTGGGTATCGTCCGCCTGATTTCCAAGAAGAGGGGGTAGGCTATGTCCGATTCCGTTGACACGACGGTCGATACGACCTCGTCGCGCGAACGCATCAAGCGTGCCCTTTCCCATGGCAAGAAGGGCCGCATCAACAAGGACCTCTCCAACAAGATCATGCTCGGCGTGTTTCGCGCCGCGGCGTATATCACCACGCTGGTGTTGATCGCCATCATCGCCTACGTGGTCATCAACGGTCTTCCGCATATCTCACTCGACTTTATCTTCGGCTGGCCGCAGGGCGTAAACGCCGAGGGTGGCATCTGGCCCACGATCGTCTCGACCATCTACGTGACGGCGCTCGCCATGCTCATCTGCACGCCGGTTGCCGTCTTGGCTGCGGTCTATCTGGCCGAGTACGCCAAGCAGGGCAAGGTCGTCGACATCATTCGCTATGCTGCCGATGCCCTGGCCTCGGTGCCTTCCATCGTTATGGGCCTCTTTGGTTACGCCTTGTTTGTTGAGGCCATGGGCCTGGGTCTTTCGATGGTTTCGGCCGCCCTGGCGCTGGCGCTTCTGATGCTGCCCATCGTCATGCGCACCACCGAGGAGGCAATCCGCGCCGTTCCGCGCTATATTCGTTGGGGCGCATATGGCTTGGGCGCCACCAAGTGGCAGGTCGTCTCCAAGATCGTGCTTCCTTCTGCTTTTGGCCGCATTGCCACCGGCATCGTCCTTGCCATCGGCCGCGCCATCGGCGAGACCGCGGTGGTGCTCTACACCATGGGTCAGGCCATCAACCTGCCCATATCGCCGTTCGATTCCGGTCGCCCCATGACCGTTCACCTCTATTTGCTTGCCAACGACGGCATCAACATGAACGCAGCCTACGGCACCGCGCTTTTGCTGATGGCGATTATTCTGGCCTTCAACCTGTTTGCGCGTTATCTGTCGCGCAAGCGCCGCTAGTTAAGGAGTCCCATGTCCGTCTATCAGTCCGCTCCCACGCCGGAGCAAGCGGCCATCACGGCCAAGGATTTCAACTTTTGGTACGGTGACTTTCATGCGCTGACGGGGCTCGACCTCAACATCGCCAAAAACGCCATCACCTCGTTTATCGGTCCTTCGGGCTGCGGTAAATCGACGTTTTTGCGCTGCATCAACCGTATGAACGACCTTATCGAGGGTACTCGCATCGAGGGCACCATGACACTCGACGGCAACGATATCTATGCCGAGGGCGTCGACCCGGTCGACCTTCGTCGCCGCGTGGGCATGATTTTTCAGCAGCCCAACCCGTTTCCCAAATCCATCTACGAGAATGTCGCTTTTGGCCCTCGTCTGCAGGGCGTGACTAGCAAAAGCGACCTCGACGACATCGTGGAAGAATCGCTCAAGCGCGCCAACCTCTGGAAAGAGGTATCCAATCAGCTCAACAAGGATGGTTTGGCGCTCTCGGGCGGTCAACAGCAGCGTCTGTGCATCGCGCGTGTGCTTGCGGTGCAGCCCGATGTCCTTCTGATGGACGAGCCCTGCTCCGCCATCGACCCCACGTCCGTCTCTAAGGTCGAGGATCTGATGGCCGAGCTGGCGCCCGAGATGACGATCATCATCGTCACGCATTCTATGCAGCAGGCGGCTCGTATCAGCGACTACACCGCATTTTTCTTGCAGGAAGTTGCCGGTGAGCCCGCCACGCTCATCGAGTATGGTCAAACCGACGCGATCTTCACCAGCCCGGTGGACTCGCGGACGGAAGACTATATCACCGGCCGCTTTGGCTGATCGGTGCGACTAGTCCCAAGCCGATCGGACCTGGTCCGGTGCGTATTCACTGTGCGGGCGGCATGACCGCACCCAACTGATTGGAGTGAACCATGCGCAAACTGTTTTCCCGTCAGCTCATCGAGGCCCGTCACGAGATGCTGAGCATCTACGAGGCCGTCGATCTGGCCCTTCACGACGCCGTGAAGGCCTATGTGACCGACGACCGCAAGCTCGCCACCAAGACCAAGAAACGCACGCTTTCGATTGATGCCCGCTGCGCCAACTTGGAGGCCGTGTGCTACAACCTGATCGCTACGCAGTCGCCGGTCGCCTCCGACTTCCGCTTGCTGCAGACGACCATCTACGTCGACTTTAACCTGCAGCGCATGACCGATAAGGTCCGTCAGATCTGCCGCGCCACGCGTCATATGATCAAGGCCGACATCTCGCTGCCTCAGGAGCTCGTCGGCACGGTTGAGGCCGAGGCCGAGGCCGTGTACCAGGTGCTGGGCTCGTCGCTGTCCGCGCTCGTCACCAACGACATGTCCATCATCTGCAACCTGGCCGTTGAGGATGAGCCGGTACATGCGGCGTACGAGAAGTTCTTCCGTACCTTTAACCGCATGGACACCGGCGATTTTATGGACGACGACAGCAACTATGACGACCTGCGCCGTGCCATCATGGTTTCGCGCTACCTCGATCGCATCGCCTCGATTTCCATCGATGCCGCCTGCCGTCTGACCTTCCTTTTGACCGGACAGCGTATGACTGCCGGCGATATCGCCTGTACGGATGAGGACGAGCTCGAGAGCATGCGCGTGCCTTCGGGCGAGGGCGTCATTATGAGGCCCGCCGTGGATGCACGCTTTGTTGCCAAGGTGCCCGCTAACGAGGTGAGCGAGGGTCTTCGCTACCTGTTGGATCATCTTGAGGACGAGGATGATGCCGAGGACGACGAGGAGTAGGGTACCCCGTTCGTTGAGAGATTGTAAATACCTAAGGGAGCGCGGCCTTGCGGATGCGGGGCTGCGCTCTTGCGTTAGCATGGGACTACTTGTTGTGCTGTTAGCGGAGGCGATTGGCAATGGATAAATATTTGAATGTAATGCGCGCTCGCCGCGAGCAGATACTCGAGCGTTTCTATGCCGCGCTCGATCGCGCCGGGAGGCCCCGTGATGCCGCGCGTTTGATTGCCGTGTCCAAGACCGTCGGCGTCGATGAGACCATCGCGGCCATCCAGGTGGGATATCGCCATTTTGCCGAGAACCGCCCGCAAGAGCTCGTCCGCAAACTTGCAGGTCTGGCGGATCATCCGGAGCTGCCCGAGGTGCGCTTCGACATGATTGGCAACCTTCAGACCAACAAGATCAACGCGGTGTTGGGCTCGGCCGAGCTGATTCATTCGGTGGGGTCGCTTCATTTGGCGCAGGCGATCTCGAGCCGTGCCATTCGCAAGATCGAAGCTGGCGAGCTCGCCGCCCCCCAGCAGGTGCTGATCGAGGTTAACGTAAGCGGCGAGGAGTCCAAGGGCGGTTTTTCGCCCGATGAGATTCGTGGCGCTGCCGGCGAGCTTGCGGAACTTGAGGGAATTTGTGTGCAGGGCCTTATGACTATGGCCCCTCGGGGGAACAAGGATGTGGCGCGTCGCACCTTTGCCGGGCTGCGAGAGCTGAGGGATGAGTTGGAGGCGGCGCATCCCGATCTGAGGCTGCCCGAGCTTTCTTGCGGCATGAGCGAGGACTTTGAGCCTGCCCTTGAGGAGGGCTCTACGCTCGTTCGCCTGGGCAGGGTAGTATTTAGCCCGGAGTTTGCAGTAAAATAGGGCTCTGAAGTGCGCACTGGTTTACAGAGCGCCTGCACTAAACCGTGAGAGGACACAACCATGGGCTTCCTTGACGAGATTAAAAATAAGATGCACCTGGGCGGCCAGCAGGGTTACGACCAGAGCTATGACCAGGATGACGACTACGGCTACGATGACGGCTACGATGATGGCTATCAGAACAACGGCTACAGCGGTACCTCGGGCGAGGGCTTCTATACCCAGGACGAGCCGAGTAACGGCCTGCTGGGCCAAACGCGCCGCGGTGAGGCCGAGTCGGTCGCCGTGTATACGCGCTCCGGCCAGCTGGTCGGCGATGACTCGCGTCATGCAACGACGTACAATCCGCCGTCGCGTTCTCAGGATAGTGCCGCAGGCGGCTATCGCCCCGGCGCTTACGACACGCCGTCGAGTTATGCCGAGAGCGCCCGCGCTCGTGCCGCGGCACCTGCGCCCGCTTCTGCGCCGAGCGACGCCTCGGCCTATGCAAACAACATCATTAACGCCACGCCGCAGCTGCCTGCCTATGTCCTGCGCCCTGAGAGCTATGACGATGTCGAGACCGTTGTCCGCCGCGTGCGCACCAAGCAGCCCGTTGCGCTGATTTTTGTTGGCGTTCGCACCGAGGTCGCCAAGCGTGTCCTGGACTTTAGCTATGGCTTTGCCTGCGGCCTGGGCGCTACGGTCAAAGAGGTGGGCGATCGCGTGTTTATGGTGCTGCCCGCCGGCTGCGAGGTCAAGGATTCGGACCTCAAGAAGCTGCGCGCCGACGGCTACCTTAAGTAAACCCAAGACGAGGAGATTCTCATCAACATCTACACCATTGTCCAGCTGGTCAACACGCTGTTCAACTTCTACTCCACACTTATTGTGGTCTATTGCTTTATGACGTGGATTCCCATGAAGCAGGGCGGCCTGCTGCAGGATATCGCCGCGGTGCTCGATAGCGTCTGCGGTCCGTGGCTCAACCTGTTTCGTCGGTTTATTCCGCCGATGGGCGGCGTTGATTTTTCGCCGGTCGTTGCGATTATTGCGTTGCAGTTGGTGCAGAGGCTGATTCTGCAGCTTCTTATAGGTATACTCGTATAGTACTGGCTCAGTAACTTACGTCGGGCGCCCGGCGCCAAGGCGATGATAAAGGAGAACTTGTTATGGCTATTACCCCTGCTGACATCCAGGCTCAGACTTTCTCTGAGGCCAAGCGCGGCTATGATCCCGCCGAGGTCGACGTCTTTTTGGAGACGCTGTCCTCCGAGGTTGACGCTATGCTTGCCAAGATTGTCGATCTTAAGGGTCGTCTGACTGCCACCGAGCAGCAGCTTGCCGACACGCAGGCCCAGCTTGCCCAGGCTCAGGACGCTGCCGCTCAGGCCGTTCCCGCCGCTCCTGTGGCCGCTCCCGCACCCGACTTCTCCGCTCAGGAGCGCCAGATCTCCGCTGCGCTGATTGCTGCCCAGCAGACCGCCGAGGGCATCGTCAACGACGCCAACGAGAACGCTGAGCGTATCCGCAACGAAGCCGACGCCAAGGCCCGCGAGGTCATCCGTCAGGCCCTGACCGAGAAGCAGGCCGAGCTCGAGGAGATCGACCGTCTGAAGGCTTCCCGTGAGGAGTTCAAAGCCGAGTACCTCAAGCTCATCCAGCACTTCATGGACGATGCGCAGAATTCCTTCCCGTCCGACCTTATGGCCTCCACGCCGGTCGGTTCTGCGGCTTCTCCTGCAGTGACCGTTCCCGCCGCCGAGCCGCTGCCTGTCGCTGATCCGGTTGTCCCCGTGGCTGACCCCTTCGCCCCGATCGACAACTTTGCCGCTGACGACCTGGACTAGCGCCAGAGCTACAATCTCGTGTCCTTAAGAGGAGCTCGCACCTGCGGGCTCCTTTTTATTAGATTTTTGGGACATATCTTATTTCCTTCCTTTTATCAAATTAAGAATATCGTGCTCTTCGGAACGCCTGCCAGGGGCTTAATTTGCTTGAGAGACAAGCCAATACGTTTCACTGAAGGCGAAAGCTCTCACAAATATTGACCAATTTCGATATGTCCAAAATTCATATTACGTATATGGGTAACAAGAATATATAGGATCTCTCAAGTAACCTAAGTAACCGAACCGGG
>OLVX01003116.1_pt1 | contig 10889 bp, 8 predicted proteins | sample 1673271 | NCBI WGS metagenome assembly OLVX01 (sample SAMEA3178939, study PRJEB25190) | human gut metagenome | biome: human gut; feature: human-associated habitat; material: faeces | place: Austria | collected 2013 | reverse complement strand
CGTTCTGGCCTCCATTATCAATCTTCATACCGGTAAGCGTCACGTTTTTGATCTCACCGTTAAATGTACTGAACAGACCTGCATCTCCGTTTTGCGCAGCTTTTGTGATGTACAGGTTTGAAATGGAAGAATACAGCTTTACGTTATCGACCTCGGAATAGCCGTCATAGCTTTTGAGATACTTATTTGTGATGGGCGTAAAGGAGGTGTCGCCGTCGCCGTAAAAGGAATACCAGTCTTCGTTGTCGGCGGTATCATCCGCAAAGGAAAGGTCGCTGACCTGCACGGCGCTGGTAATCGTCTTGGAAACATGGGAGGCCTCGTCCAAATTCTGTAAATGGCGGCCGTAGGCGATGAGCGCCGTGCCGGCCGGGGTGCCCTCGGCATAGCGGAACAGGCTGTTCGTTTTGCGGGTGTAGCTTTTGCCGTCCACATTGGCGTTTTGGCTTTCTACGGAAAGCGTGACGGTGATGTCTGTGCCGCACGCAAGCTTATGGTCGGTCTGATTATAGAAGCGCGTCTTTTCGCTTTCCAAGCTATCCATAACCCACGTGTAGTACCAAGTTTTGCTGTTCAGCTGGCGAAGCTCGCTGTATTTTACGACCTTTACATATTCGTTCTGGCCGTCCGAAACCTTGATATTGAACGTCAGCTCATCGGCATAGGGGTTGTTGCAGTAGAACGTTGCCGTCAGCTTCTCGCGGTTATCGATGGAGATGTCCGGCTTTAGAGTGTCGGTTGTGCCGGAGATCACGCGCGCACCGCCGTAGTAGCCGATCTTCGCACCGTTGTGCAGGCGGGTCTGACGCACACGCATACGGTTTAAGTATGTGGGCAGCGTAGTGGAGGCATCACCGCTTGTGATCTCCTCTTCGCTGTAAAACGCGCCGTACACACTGCCGCTTTCGGGGTCGTACTCGATAACCCAGTGGTTGTTCCAGAGCTCGGCATCTACGGAAGATTCCGGCAGAACGGAAGCTGCCGCCTTGCCGGTCGCCACGCGGTCTGCGGAAACGACATAGCAGAGCGTGTCTTTTGTGATGGCGTCTTCCGCATCTTCTTCGGGAGCATCCAGCGGAATGAGACCAACCTTTGCAACGCCGTTCTTCTTGTTTTCATCGTACTGATAAAGGCTTTCGTAGCCGCCGGCGCGCAGCTCGGACATGCGGTTCTGCGCGGCAACGTAAAGGATTTCCGCTTTACTGTCGAGTTCCTTTTGGCGCAGGTTCTTTTGAATCGTCACAAGCGAGAGAACCGCCACGGCAAACAGCACGATGACGATGGCCACGACGATCAAAAGCTCGGACATGGTAAAGCCGGCTTTTCCCTTTCTTCTATTTTTCAAACTCTTCATATCCCGTGAAAAATTCATGCGTTTTGCTCCTGAGAAAAATATGGAAACCGTAAAACAGTATAAGTCTTTTTAAACACAGAAAACCGGCAAGCAAAAAACAGCTTCCGGCCTGTGTTGCACCAGCTATTTTTGAAGTTCAAAATACGTAATATACAGGTTTACCTGCACATTGCCGGAGCTGCCGGAATTTTCAAACTGCACGCTGATGTCCGATATTTGGTTTGTAAAATCGCTGTTGTGCAGCGCATCAATGATGGCGCGCGTTTCGGCGTAGGTGTTCGTTGTAAAGGTCATGTTGATGGGGCGGCACATGATGTAGCCATCGTTCAGTGCCGAAACCTGACCGAAATCCAGTGAATAATCGACGGAAGCCGAAAGAATGCTGTTCAACTCAACGAGCAGCTTGCCGGAATTGTCGTAATTCGGGATGGGCGTGGGGTCGCCCGCGGCATAAATTTCCTCGAGCTCCTTCTGCATCTGGTTCATACGCGTCAAAAGCTCGGTATTCTGCAAAATCTCGTCCTGCTCCGCGGCCGTTTCGGACTGATACTCGTCGATGGAATTGTTGATGGGCTCCAAGATGAGCTTAAAATATGCGATGACGATGAGCAGCACGGTGAGGACGAGCAGCATCACTTTTTCGCGCGTTGTAAAAGCTCTTTTCATGCTGTGGCCTCCCCTTCCGCCGTGTCAGCCGGCTGTAATGTGATCGTCACGGAGAAATCGAGGTCTTCGCCTGCCGTTTTTTCGGTGGAAGCGATTGTAAGGTCAGCAGCCTTTACAATGGGCTGCTGCTGTAAAATCTCAAACATAGCGGAAATCTCCTGCAGATTCATGCCGGACATGGAAACAATCATCACGTCGTCCGAAATGGTGACGGCCTTTATCGTGCCGTAGGGCTGCAGATAGTTCTCCATGAGGTCGAGCACTTCCTGTCTGTCCACAGAAACGAACGCGCCGGAATCCTCCTGCTGCATCCATTTTCTGGAATAGGTGCGGTACTCCTCTTCGACCTCTGGGTATTTCTCCACGGCGCTCTGCATTTCGGTATACTGGGCATGCACGGTGTTGTAAGCACTTTCTGCGGCACTTTGGCGCGCAAGCTGGTCAAGTACGCCGAATTTCACGACGAGCACCACAAGCACGATAATGACCGCCGTGCCGATAGAAAGCGTCATGACGCTTTGGGAGTGCGACTCGCGCTTTGCAAGGTTGACGGTTCTTTTGGTGGGGTATTTTACAGGCTTTTTGGCGCCGTTCCCCATGCCGAGTTCAAGCTTCATTCCAACGCCTCCTTACTTTTGCAGCGCGCAGCCGATCGCTTTGATGTAAAGCCACGCCGCTTCCAATGCGTCGTGCTGAGGAAGCAGCTCCTCGGCGTTATGTACGTCCAGATCCGTCACACGGCAGATGGCCGCGCGGATCTGATCTACCGCCACACCGCCGCCGCAAAGATAAATTCTCCGGAGCGAGCGCTCGCGGTTATTGTAATTATAGAAGTTGACGGCCTTCATGATTTCGATCGCCATGCGGTTGAAAAGCTCGGCGCTCACGTCTTCGGAAAGCACGTCGTTGTAATCGGACAAAATGTGTGCGTGTGCCATGTGAATATCCACGCCGCGCACATCGGAAATCGTCTGCTCAAGGTCGCGCAGGCCGAGGTCGCCGGAGCGCTTCGTGGTGAAATTGCCGTCCTGCAGAATGTGCATACGGATGCCGTTGTGGCCGAGGTCTACAAAGCAGTAATCGCTGCCCGCGGGCGCATTTGTGCGCTGCATATAATCCTCCGTCAGCGCAGCGTAGGCGCATTCCTCCGGCATGGCGACCTTCAAATTGAAGCCCGCACGGCGCAGCATGGCGCGGTATTCTTCCACGGTGCTTTTTAAGGTGGCGCAAACGAAAAGCTGCAATTCCTTCACATTGCCCTCTTCGTCTTTCACCGTATCCTGCACGGCGTAGTCGAAATAATACTTATTCTTTTCCTGCGTCAGGTAATCTTTAAATTCAAACGGCAGGTTATACAACAGTTGGCCGTCCGTCATGGCGGGCACGGTCACGTTGCGGGTGAACACCAGCGTGCCGGGCAGAATGACCGCCGCCGCACCGCGGGAGATGCCGTTTTCTTTCGCCATTTCCTTGATAAAATCCGCCATGGCGTCCATAGAGACGATTTCGCCGCCGGAGACCATATTATCCGGCAATTCTTTCGCCATAACCTTTTTCAGTTTGCCGCCTGTAAAGCATGCGGCTTTTACCATGCACTCACCAATGTCGAATGCCGTGATTTGTCCGGGCATGGTACAGACACCTCGCTTTCTTCTTTATCTCTATCCGTCAAGCTGTAAAGCTTTTGTTCTTTCCGTTAAAATAAACTCAAATACACGCCGATGATCTCGCTGCCGCAAAGGAGCGTGAGAATCGCTGCCGCCGAGATGGACGGCCCCCACGGAAAAAGCTTTCCGTCTTCTTCCTCTGCCCCGTCTTCTGTGGTGCGTTTTTCCGGGAAGACAAACGCGAAGACGATGCCGAGCACGCACGCGATGAGCAGGCACAGAATGTTCCGCTGCCAGCCGAGAAACAGGCCGGTGAGGAACAGCAGTTTAATATCGCCGCCGCCCATGGCTTCCTTTTGGCGCACTTTTTCGTATAAGAGCACGATGAGCAGTAAACCGCCGCCAACGGCGAAGCCGCCGAGCAGCGTATCCATGAGGTTTTCGAGCACGTTCCCCTGCAAAAACAGGAAAACAACACGTACGACGATCCCCGTCACGATGAAACGGTCCGGGATCATATACCCCTCCAAATCCGTGAATGCAGCGGCGAGCAGCAGGCACGCCAGCAAAATGTATTCAAGGGCTTGGAGCGAAATATCATATTTTAGCACGAGCAGCAAAAACGTAAGCGCCGTTAACACTTCCGCAAAGACATGTCCCGCAGAGAGCTTTGCGCCGCAGTATTTGCAGCGGCCTTTGTGCATGATGTAGCTTAAAACGGGAATTAAATCTCCCGCGCCGAGCACGTGGCCGCAGACGTCGCAGTGCGAGCGCCCGTGTAAAACAGATTCGCCGTGGACGATACGCCACGCCATGCAGTTGAGAAAGCTTCCCATGCACGCGCCGAGAATCCCCGTAAGCACACAAATATAAACCGTGAGAGCGGGTGAAACCCAAAGCATACTACGTCCCCTTTTTTATGAAAACCTAAAGTGAAAAATCAAAAGAACAGATCATAGGGGAGCCGCAACCCCCGGCCCCTCAATAGATCCGATTCATTTAAAATGAGTTGTTTTTGTAGTTAGATGAGATTAAGCAACAGTGATTTTGATAGAGCCGTCACTATAATCATATACATACGTAACACCAACACCCTTTTCCCAAGGACCAGCATCAACGCCTGCAACCTTCGTAGCTGTGTCGTTCTTACCGACAGTGGTGTACGGATCTGCTGCATCCGTAACCGTGTCTGTGATCTTTGTTACAGAACCATCTTTGTTCAGCTTATATGTAGCTGTGACAGCAGTACCACCCTCAACAGAGTAGTTTTCGCCCGTCAGAACGTCGGTCATAACGGAAGCATAACCGGAACGGATATTCGCTTCGTCGGTTGCGATTCTTGCCTTATTCAGAGAAGAAGCAAAGGTCGGGATAGCAATAGCAATGAGGATTGCGATGATTGCAACAACAATCAGCATTTCCATGAGCGTAAAGCCCTTCTTATTCTTCATCTTACGCATTTTGTTCATCATAAGAACCATTCTCCAATTCATTGAAATTTTGCTCGCCCCAAAAACGTACTTTTCGGGGTTCACCATCGAAATTTATGTATTCCGCCGGTTCGGGTTGGATCGCCGACGGGGTACAGCGAAATAAATCAAACGATGCTGCCATACATGGTAAACATCGGCAGGTAAACGGCCAGCAGCAAAATGACGGTGACGACCGCCAAAACAATGGTGATGGCCGGCTCTAACATAGAGAGCAGCCGCTGCGTGAACACCGAGACCTCGTTATCGAAGTAATCGCCGATGACGGTGAGCGTTTCTTCCATGTTGCCGGAGCGTTCGCCCACGCCCACCATTTCGGTGAGCAGCTTTGGAAAATACGAAATCTCGTTCATGCAGTCCACCAGGCTGCGGCCCTGCTCCACGCCCTGCCGCACTTTGCGGATGGACACCGCGAACATGTAGTTATCTGCCACATTTGCCGTGACCTCCAGCGCCTTTGTAATCGGCAAGCCCGCCGTGAGCATGGTGCTCATGGTGCTTGCAAACTGCGAAGCGGCGTTCAGACTGTGCATTTTTTTGAGCGGTGAGCGCTTTAGCTTGTTTTCCGCAAGGAACGCACGCCCCTTTTCGTTCTTTTTCAGCAGAAGCCTGCCGATGAAGAACGCGAGCACAATCAAAATAAGCGACCACCAGTAGTTCGTGAGAAAATCCGACGTTGCGATGAGCCCCTTTGTGATGCCCGGCAGCTCGGTACCGAGCTCCAGAAACACGCTTGTAAACGCCGGCACGGCTACCACCATAATGATGATGAACACGATGACGGCGACGCAAATGACAATTGCCGGATACGTGAGCGTGCTGATGATCTTCGCTTTCATTTTAGCGGTTTTATCGTAATATTTATGTAGTTTTTCAAAGCATTCTTCCAGTGTGCCGGACTGTTCGCCCGCGCGTACGGTCTCAATAAACGTGGTCGGAAAGCCCGTAGCGTTGTTTTCAAAGCTTTGCGCAAGGCTGTAACCGCCGGAGACGTCCTCCGCGACCTTTTTCAGCATTCTTTGCAGTTCTTTGGTGCGCGCCTGTGCCGCAACCATCTCCACGCAGCGCACAATGGGCAGACCGGAGGTCAAAATAATGGCGAACTGCGAGCAAATGATGGCAAGCTCCTTGTCTTTGATTTTCTTCGTGCCGATCTGTTTGTTCCAGCTCTGCGTCTCTTTGACTTCTTCTATTTTGGTGATGACGGAGCAGGTCTCGCGCAGCTGCGCGACCGCTTCAAACTCGTTATACGCTTTGATAACGCCGGAAAGCTTTGCGCCGTCCGGGGAAAGCCCTTTGTATTTATAGGTCGTCAAGCCCGCTCCCTCGCTTTCTTCCTAAATTTAGCCGCGTCTTCCCTTGGAAAACGCTTCTCGGTCTCTGGCGTAGCCGAGCGCCGTTTCATACGTTACGGTGCCCTCGCGCACCATTTTCAGCAGGGCATTATCCATCGTAATGCTGCCGTCCTGCGCGTTCATGGTAATGAAGCTGTCAATCTGCGGGGTCTTGCCCTCGCGGATTAAATTTTTGATGGCGCTGTTCACCATCATGACTTCGCACGCCGCCGCCCGGCCGCCCGCGCGCTTCGGCAACAACTGCTGCGAAAGCACCGCACGCAACGTAGTGGAAAGCTGCAATCGAATCTGACGCTGCTGCCCCTCCGGGAACACGTTCACCATGCGGTCAACGGAATCTGCTGCGGAGTTTGTGTGCAGGGTGGCGAAGACCAAGTGGCCCGTTTCCGCCGCCGTCAATGCGGTCTCAATGGTATTGAGGTCGCGCATCTCGCCGATGAGGATAACGTCCGGGTCCTCACGCAGGATAGACCGCAGACCGTCTGCATAGCTTCTGGTGTCTTTGCCGATCTCGCGCTGGTTAATGATGCACTGATCCGGCTCGTAAATATACTCGATCGGGTCTTCCAGCGTGATGATGTGGCTGCGCCGCGTATGGTTGATGCGATTTAAAATCGCCGCCAACGTCGTGGATTTGCCGGAACCGGTTTCACCCGTGACTAAAATGATGCCGCTGCGGTACTCCGGGAATTCGGAAACGACCGGCGGCAAATTCAGCGCCTCGATCTCCGGGATGGTATCCGCCAAAATACGGATCGCCGCCGAGACCGCCCCCTGCTGGCGGAACAGGTTAATTCTGGTTCGCGCTCCGCACGGAAACGTCCGCGCCAAATCAAGCTCGCCGATGCATTCGATCTCGTGGAAAAGGTCGCCCGCAAGGCATTTTGCGTAGTATTCGCAGTCTTCCCACGTGAGGACTTTCTCCGTGAGGTTCTGCACCTTGCCGTCTATGCGGCATTTCACCGGCAGGCCGGTGACAATATGAATATCAGAAGCGCCTTTTTGCTGCGCCTGCGCGATGATTTCGCTGATTTCAAGCATATTAAAACCATCGCCGAAACGCGGCGACTGCGTCCTTTCCGAAAGTTATGAGCAAGTTTTCAACAGATTTTCAGCAGAATGTCAATCCGCTGTGGAATTGATGGCGCGCGCGGCTTCCGCTGCGCTGATCTCGCCGCGCAAAACAAGGTTACGGCAATTTTCGCGCATCGTGACAAAGTTCGTCTCCACTGCTGCCCTTAAAAGCGCATCGTACTTTGCGCCTTCTGTAACCATGCGGCGAATGCGTCCGTTGAGCATGAAGATTTCAAAGACGGCACGGCGACCCTTGTAGCCGGTGTGGTAGCACTCCTGACAACCCTCGCCGCGGTAGAACTGCACGTTGGCGTCCTCCGGCAGGCCGAGCATGGCAAGCTCCTCCGCCTCCGGCCTATACGCCTTCTTGCAGTGCGGACAGACCTTGCGCACGAGGCGCTGGGAAATGACGCCGCGCAGCGCGCTGGAAATGAGGTACGGCTCCACGCCGATATCGACCAGGCGGTCGATGGCGGAAACGGCGTCGTTCGTATGCAAAGTAGAAAGCACCAAATGGCCCGTAATAGCAGCACGAATGGCAATGGCGCCCGTCTCTCCGTCGCGAATCTCACCGACGGAAATGACATCCGGGTCCTGACGCAAGATGGCGCGCAGTCCTGCCGCAAACGTCATGCCGGTCTTTTCGTTGATCTGGCACTGGCTGACGCCGGGGATGTGGTACTCCACCGGGTCCTCCAGCGTGACGATGTTGATCTCCTCGCGGGACAGATCCCGGATCATGTTGCACATGGTGGTGGATTTACCGGAGCCTGTGGGACCCACCAGCAGAATGACGCCGCTGGTGTTTCGCAGCAGAGCGTTGTAGTTGTCAAGATCCTGCCCCTCCAGTCCCAGCTGGGATTTGCTGAGGGCCTGAGCGGACTTGTCCAGCAGACGCAGCACCATCTTCTCGCCATACACCGTGGGCATGGAGGAGATACGCAGGTCCAGACTGTGGCCCCGCACCGACTGGATGGCGTGGCCGTCCTGCGGGAGCTTATGCTCGGCAATATTCATACCGCCCATGATTTTCAGGCGGGAGATCACGGTATTCTGCAGGTCGGCAGGCACCGTCAGGATGCGGCGGAGCAGACCATCGATGCGCATCCGCACCACCATCTCACCCTCCTGTGGCTCCAGATGGATGTCGCTGGCCCGCTCGGTATAGGCCCGCTCGATGAGGGCGTTAACGAAGCGGATGGTGGGGGCGGACTCCTGAGGGTCCGCCGTGTCCTGCGCCATTTGGGCGGGGATGACATCGCTGCTGCTGCCGGCCTCTCGCTTCATCTCCTCGATGACCCGTGCCGTACCCTCGTTGCCGTACAGGCGGCTGATGGCCTGCTCCACGGCCTTGCGGGTGGCGATCATGGGGATGATGCGCTTACGGGAGGCGGTTTTGACCTCATCCTGAGCCACGAAGTCCAGAGGATCGCTCATGGCCAGATACAGGCTGTTGCGTACCAGCTTCACCGGCACCACGCAGTATTTCTTGGCGATGTTCCGGGGGACATACTGGGCCAGCTCCACGGGGATGGAAATGGCCGTCAGGTCCACAAAGTCCACGCCCAGCTGCACTCGCAGAGCGTCGATGAGCTGCGCCTCCGTGATGAAGCCGTTCTGGATCAGCACATCGCCCAGCCGCTGCTTTGTCTCCTTCTGGAGTGCCAGAGCACGCTCCAGCTGCTGCCCTGTGATGGTCCCGGACGCCACCAGCAGATCGCCCAAGCGCATATAGGCCATTTCACTCACCTCCCGGTCGAAAGCCCGTCATGTACGGACAGGGATAAAACGTACAGCCCACGCCGACGCATTCGCCAACGTCGGATCCTGTGCGTTTATGGCCTATAATATACCCCCATTCCACTGCAAAGTCAGCCGATTTTTCGTGATTAATTCAAAAAATTCCCACAAATTCTCTATAAAATGACATATTAGTCCGATATGAGAAAAGTATGAGAAAAATGTTGAAAACCGGTACTTTTTGACTGACCAAATGACAGAAACGACAAAATGGAGCCAGTATTTTCAAAAAAGAAAAGAGGACAGCTGCAGGCTGCCCTCTTGCGGGTGAACCGTATTTCAATTAGCGAGATTTTAACGGGCCGGCAGATGCGGCTCCAGCCAGTGCCAGATGTCCTCATAGACCGTCTGGCGCATGGGGCCTTCGTTGAGGATCTCGTGCCTCAGGCCGGGATACAGCTTCAGAGTCACGTCCGACAGGCCCGCCTTGCGGAAGGCGTCGGCGGTGCGGCGGACGCCCTTGCCCATATCGCCCACCGGATCCCGGTCGCCGGAGATCAGCAGCACCGGCAGGCTGCTGTCCATACGGGCCAGATTCTTGGGGTTCTGGTTGAAGGCGATGCCGTGGAGCATCTGGCGGAACAGCCCCACCGTGGCATCGGCGCCGCAGAGGGGGTCGGCAATGTAGCGGTCCACATTTTCGGAGTCTGCCGACAGCCAGTCATAGCCGGTGCGGTTGGGAGCAAAGGCCTTGTTGTAGCCGCCGAAGGCCAGATCGTTCACCAGCTTGCTGGCGGCGGAGGGCCCCTGTGCGGCGCAGACCACCTCCGCCACGGCACGGCCTCCGGTCAGCTTGGCCTGTGGCTGCCAGCCGGTACCCATGATAATGGCGGCCCGCAGGGTGCCGGGATAGCGGATCAGGTAGCTGCGGGCCAGAAAGGAGCCCATGCTGTGGCCCATGAGGCACAGCGGCACACCGGAAAACTCCCGCCGCAGTTGCTCGTGCAGCAGCTGGATATCCGCCACCACCGTCTCCCACGGGGTGCCGTCGCCAAAGTAGACGGGGGTTCCGCCCTCCGGCAGGGAGCCGCCGTGGCCCAGATGGTCGTGGCCCACCACCGCCAGCCCCTGCTCATTGAGGTAGCGGGCGAAGCCGTCGTAGCGGCCGATGTGCTCGGCTACGCCGTGGGAAATTTGCAGCACGGCACGGGGTGTTCCCTCCGGCAGCCACTGCATGGCGTGGAGCCGGGTCTTGCCGTCGCTGGAGAGAAAGGTGAACTCGGTGAGATTTGTCATGGAAATTTCATCCTTCCTGTGGTAAAATAAGAACCATTCTATGGACAGTATACCACAGACCCACCAAAAAGAAAAGAGGAGACGGCTATGGCATCGTATATTCTGGCACTGGATCAGGGGACGACCAGTTCCCGTGCCATCGTATTTGACCGGGCGGGGCAGATCGCCGCCAAGGCCCAGCACACCTTTCCCCAGATCTATCCGCAGGCGGGCTGGGTGGAGCACGACCCCATGACCATCTGGGACACGGAGCGTTTGGCGGCGGCGGAGGCCATCCGGGGGCTGCCGGAGGGCAGCATCGCCGGCA
>OLVX01003110.1_pt1 | contig 10906 bp, 7 predicted proteins | sample 1673271 | NCBI WGS metagenome assembly OLVX01 (sample SAMEA3178939, study PRJEB25190) | human gut metagenome | biome: human gut; feature: human-associated habitat; material: faeces | place: Austria | collected 2013 | reverse complement strand
GCTGGCCGCGGCCCCAACAGCTCCTCCCTGTTTCCGCCGCTGGCGGCGGTCGTCGCCGTTGCTCCCAGAGGGAGAGGCTTTCAAGCGGCGCTGACCCTATAAAATGCATAACCCTCCTTCCCGTCGGGCATACTGCCCAAAGGAAGGAGGGTCTTTTTGTGCAGACCTTTTATAAAATCTGTCTCATCCTCATGATCGTCGGCGGCATCAACTGGGGTCTTGTGGGCCTGTTCCAGTTCGACTTCGTCGGCTGGCTGCTGGGCGGCAGCGCGTCCATCTGGTCACGCATCGTGTTCACGCTGGTGGGCGTGGCCGCTATCTGCGGTATCCCGGGCCTGTTTACAGACGAGACCGGGGAGTAGAGACAAAAGAAAAAGGCTCTCATGCCGGCAGGAAATACGGCACGAGAGCCTTTTTGATACCTATAAAGAATCCCGCCCGGACGTCTGCGGCAATCAAACCTACCCTTGCGGACAGGTGGGTGCTCTGTCTCCGGTTTCGCGCTTCCTCATCGAGCCTTCATGGTCGACCCATGACGGGGAGGTCTGCAATCCACCGACGAACTCCAAGCTCCCGTTGAATGATTAGTAGGATCATATAAACCGCAACAAATCGCGCCGGGCAGGAAGTCTTTGCTGAGAAATCACTCGATCTCAAACTGGTCGCTCAGACGCTTCTCGAACAGCTTGCTGACTTCCAGCAGGGTCTCATCGTCCTCGACCACATCGAGATACTCGCCCTCGTCGTCCTCGCCGACGCTCAGGATGACCAGCTGGGCGTCCTCGTCCAGGTCTTCCTCATTCTCGGCGTATTCGACAACGGCCAGGTAATGCACGCCCTTATGGTCCAGAGCGTCGATCACTTCAAACGTGACCTCATTGCCGTCCTCGTCCTCGAGGGTCATCAGGTCAGGCTGATATTCCTCTTCGGTCTCAGCGGCGGACTTGTTCATATCTTCTGCCATAAGTCACGTTCTCCTGTCAAATATCTAAAAAATGGGATAACTGTCACACCCTGCCCGCTCTGCTCCCTCTGAGCTGTGGGTTCCGGGTACGCCTATAGTGTAGCGTTTTTTTGCCCGCTCGTCAAGATGTTTTTCGCATAGAAATCCAATAACAAATTTTCACGCTTTTCCCTCTCGCTTCCCGGGCCGGAATGTGATATACTATAGCGATAGCTTTTGAAAAGCCATCTTTGCTATAATATATGGACAGGGAGGCCCGCTCATGAGAGCCTTGAAAAAAATAATGGCGGCACTGGCCCTGACGGCAGTTCTGGCCGGATGCGGTGCACATAATATTCTCTCCAGCATCCAGGGCGGGAAGGCCGGCACGGTGCAGACGGTCAGCCGCCCGGCTGTGGAGTCGGCAGAGCTGCAGTTCACCCACCCGGCGGCGGGGGACACCATCGCGGTGTTCGATACCTCGGCAGGCGTGTTCAAAGCAGTGCTTTTTTCCACCGAGGCCCCGCAGGCCGTGCAGAACTTCACGACATTGGCCCAGCAGGGCTTTTACAACGGACTGACCGTCACCCGGGTGGAGAAGGACTTCGTGGTGGAGGCCGGGCAGGGCGCGGACGGCAGAGGCACCACCATCTGGAACGGGAACCGTTTCTCCGCCGAGACCACCGATAAGCTCCATCACTATTCCGGCGCACTCTGTGCCGCAGCGGACGCCTCCGGCGACTGCGCCAGCGTCTTCTATGTCGTGGAGACCCTGCCGGGCAGCAGTTCGGTGACGCAGGAGCTCATCGACCAGATGAACGCCGCCGGCTGGCGGGCCGACGTGGTGAGCGCCTACCAGACGGCGGGCGGCGCACCCTATCTCGACTACACCGACACCGTCTTCGGGCAGGTGTACGAAGGGATGGAAGTAGTAGACACCATCGCCCAGACCGGCGTGGATGAAAATCAGCGCCCGACGGAGGCTGTCACCATCAACAGTGTGACCATCACGAAATTTGAATAAGAAGCTGCTTTTCCGCCCTCCGGGCGGTGGACGGCTGCAAAAAAATCACCCGCCAACTGGCGGGTAATCTGCGTTTATAAGGGAAAAGGGACAGGTCAGGTCTTCTTTACCTGTAGAGTGATGGCGATGTAGGTCTTCCCGTTATGGGTCTTGGCTGCTACGCCTACCTTAGTCCATTTACTGGAAAGATTGAAGTTCAGGTTAGAAGCCTCGTTGTTCTTGGTGATGCAACCGATGAGATCGTCCAGATTGGTGTTCTGATAATCGTATTGGGCGATGAGGGTCAGGGTGGATTTTTCCCGATCAATCTTTACTTTGTGGTAGACCCCGTATCCTCCAATGCTGCCTTTCAGTTCGGTGTCCAGATTGGTTTTGGCAAGCTCGTCTTTGGCAATATTGCACATCCCAACGTCATATTCTAGGTTTTTGGTGGAGGAGTTGCTTCGGATAGCCTTCATCACCTTGGTTTCGGCCTGGGCCTCCGGGCCGGAAGAGCCGCCGCCACCGCTGCAGGCGGTCAGGAGCAGAAGGGTCAGTGCACCGGCCAGAAGCAGGGCAGTCAGTTTTCTCAGTTTTGTCATGTGGGTCGCCTCCAATCGTTTTTGTTTTGGTGAGTCCAGTTGTTTTTTCTCATGAAGAAGCGTCATCTCCGGCCATCCGGTCAGGAGGTTCTTCTACCCTCATTTTATCGGAGAAGAGCCGGTGCTGTCAAGCCGGAAAACTATACAAATTCGGCTCAGAAAAATTGTGAAAACAAACCGGAAAACGACGATTTTCTGCGGACTTTGCAACAAACTGTCCGGACTTCGCAAAGAAACTTTGCCACAGGGGCGGCGGGGGCGTTCAGACCTCCCCCGGATGCTCCTTCCGCCATGCGAGGTAGTCGTCCAGAATGACCGTCGCGCTCACCGAGTCGAGGATGCTTTTCCGCTTTGCGCCGAAGGTGCCGCTCTCGTCGAGGAGGTCGGCGGCGGCGCAGGTGGTCTGGCGCTCGTCCCACATCCGGACGGGCAGGCCGCTCCAGATCTCAACGGTTTTGGCCAGCTTGCGGCTCTTGCGGGCGCGCTCGCCCTCGGTGCCGTCCATGTTCAGCGGCAGGCCGATGACGATGAGCTCGGCTTCGATTTCTTTTGCCACCTCGCAGACCCTGGCGGCGACTTTGTCCCGGGCCTTGACGGTGATCTGAGGCGTGATGGGAGAAGTCAGGAACTCGGTGCGGTCGCAGGTGGCGAGGCCGGTGCGGCTGTCGCCGTAATCTACTGCTAAAATTTTCATGCAGGTGTCCTCTTTCTGAGATGATTTTTTCTTCATTGTACCACAGAATAGATGTCGCTGCAATTTTGTGGTACAATGATAGAAAAATGAGGGCAAGCCGCCCACGATAGAAAACTGACCCAACGGAGAGATTCACCATGTTAAAACTACTTTTAGGCGGCTCCGGCAGCGGAAAGACCACCCTGCTGTACCAGCGCATCCGGGCGCGGGCTGAGGCGGGGGAGAAGAGCATCCTGCTGGTGCCGGAGCAGTTCACCTCGTCCACCGAGGGCCGCATCCACCGGGAGATGGGCGACGCGCTGAGTGGACTGGTGGAGAGCTTTTCCTTCACCAGCCTCGCCGAGCATATCCTGTCGGCGGAGGGCGGCTCTGCCGTCCAGACCCTCAGCGACGCGGGCCGGGCCGTGTTGGTGCGCCGCGCCCTCGAGGAACTGCAGGACAACGTCCATTACTATTACCGCCACCGCCGCTCGGCCGCCTTCTGCCAGATGGCCGCCGAGACCATCGACGAGCTCAAGAGCGCGGGTCTCTCGGGCCAGCAGCTCTATGAGCTGGCGCAGGACTGCGGCACCGACAGCGCCAAACTCAGCGAACTGGCCCTCATCTTTCAGGGCTACGAGACCCTGCTGGCCGGGACAGGCATGGACCCCTCCGACCGGCTGGAGCTGGCCGCATCCCGCCTCGAGGCCGCACTGGCCCGGGGCGAACTGCCGGAGTTCCTGCGGGACAGGGCCGTCTTTATCGACGAGTTCGACACCTTCAACGCCCCGAAAAAGCGGCTGATGGGCGCTCTGCTGGCCTCGCTGCCCACCGTGACGGTGGCCCTCTGCGACGACGGCACCCCTCTCGTACCGGGGGACATGAGCCTTTTCTCCGGCGCGAAGCAGGTGGCGGCGCAGCTGCGCCAGCTGGCCCGCCGGAACGGCACTGCGGTGGCCGTGCCGGAACTGCTGCGCCGGGACGTGCGCCACGCCGATGCCCCCGGCCTCGCCGCTGCGGCCCAGCTGCTGGCCGCGGGCCGGTGTGACCCGCCTCCGGCCTGTCCGGAAATAAAATTATTCGCCGCCCCCAGCCGGGAGGAAGAAGCCCGCGCCGCCGCTGCCACTATCCGCCGCCTCATGCGGCAGGGCGTCCGCTGCGGGAAGGTGGCGGTGGTCTGCCGCGACATCTCGAAATACCGCGCCGCCGTCAAGTACGAGTTCCGGATGGCGGACATCCCCCTCTACTGCGACGAGCCGACGACGCCCGAGTTCAGCGCCCCGGCCACGGCGGTGCGGTGTCTGCTGGCCATTGCCCGGGGTGCGGAGCTGACGGAACAGCTCACCACCCTGGCCAAGACCGGCCTCTGCGCCCTCACCGAGGAAGAGGTCTGCGCCCTTGAGAACTACGCCTACACCTGGTCGCCCAACGCGGCGGCGTGGCGCGCACCCTTCGAGAAGAACCCCCGGGGCTTCGGTGATGTGGAGCCCACCGACGAGGACAGAGAAAACCTCGCCCGGGCCGAAAAGGCCCGCGCCCTTCTCGTCACCGCCGCCGACGGCCTGCGCGCGAAGCTCCGCTCTGCCAACGCCGAGCAGATGAGCCGCGCCCTCTACTTCTGCCTGAAGGAGCTGGGCGCGGAGGACGCTCAGGCCGCGCAGGTGGAGGCCATCCGGGCCGAGCGGGGCATCCCCGCCGCCGAGGAAGCCGCCCGGGAGTGGAACGTGGTCATGGGACTGCTGGACGAGATGGCAGGCCTGCTAGGCGGCCAGAGCGTCACCATCCCCGAGTACGAAGAGCTGTTCGGGCTGCTGCTGCGCTCGTCCGACCTCGGCCACATCCCCCAGACGCTGGACGCCGTGGTGCTGGCCAGCGCAGGCAAGATGCGCCTTGACGCACCGGACTATGTCTTTGTGCTGGGCCTCTCCGAGGGCGAATTCCCCGCTGCGCCCGGCGAGACGGGCCTGCTGACCCACGCCGACCGCGACGCCCTGATGGCGCAGGAGATCGAGCTTCCGGACTGCTTCGAGAACCGGGTGGTGCGGGAACAGGTCTGCTTTTATAAGGCCCTCACCGCCCCGGCCAGAGGCCTCTGGCTCAGCTGGCCGAAGGGGCAGGGCCAGACCCTCTGCGCCGCCCTCGAGCCCATCGTGGACGTGCTGAGACCGGGTGCGCCGGAACTCGATCTGACCGACCTTGCCGCCACTGCCGCCGACGGCCTCGACGTGCTGGGCGGCGGCTGGCCCCTGACGGAGACCGAACGCGCCAGCCTCACCGAGGCCCTTCATGCCCCCGGCGGGGCAGAACCCGAGGGCCTCGCCCTCCTGCGCCGGATGGCGGGCCGCAGCCCCCGTCAGGTCAGCGACCTCGAGGCGCTGGAAACGCTGCTGGGCCGGCGGCTCCGCATCTCGCCCAGTCAGCTCGAAAAATACTACACCTGCCGGTACGGCTATTTCCTGCAGTACGTGCTGGGTCTGCGACCCCGGAAGCGGGCCGAGCTCTCTGCCGACCAGAGCGGCACCCTCATGCACTGGGTGCTCCAGATGGCCCTCGACCCCCACCCCGGCCCTGACAACCCCTGCGCTGGCTTACAGCCCTTCCTCGACCTCGACGACGAGGCCATGGCGGCGCTGGCCGGGCTTCTCGTAGATGAGTACGCAAAGCGCTACCTCCCCGAGGACACGGCCCGCTTCGCCTATCTGCTCTCCCGCCTCAAAAAGAGCATGACGGGCCTGCTTTGCTACCTGCGGGACGAGCAGCGCCAGTCCAGCTTCAAACCGGTGGCCTGTGAGCTGAAGATCGGCCCCGGCGAGGACGCCGTGCGGGGCCAGACCTACCGCCTCTCGGATGGCCGGACGGTGCAGCTCATTGGCACCGTGGACCGCGCCGACGAGTGGATCGAGGACGACGGCACCCGCTGGGTGCGGGTGGTGGACTATAAGACCGGCACGAAAAAGCTCGACCTGCGGGAAGTCTACTGCGGCCTCGACTGTCAGATGCTGCTCTACCTGTTCAGCCTGACCCGGGACGCCGACGGACGATTCACCGGGGCAGAGCCTGCGGGTGTGCTGTACCTGCTGGCCGACCCGGCCCCCGAGACGACCACCCGGGGCAAGGCTGCCCGGAGCATGGAATACAAGCTGGACGGCCTCGTCCGGGACGAGCAGAAGGTCTTCGACGCCATGGACGCCGAGGAGACGGGGCGGTATCTGCCCTTCAGCTTCCGCAACGGTGTACCCAGCCCCTACCAGAAAGAGAAACGTGCCGACAAGGCCAAGCTCTCCCGCATCCAGCTCCATCTGGACGACCTTGTGACCCAGATGGGCGAACAGCTCTACGGCGGCTGCATCGCCGCCGAGCCGCTGGTCACGGGCCGCAGCCCCTGCCGGTGGTGCGACTACGGCTTCATCTGCTGCCATGAGGAGGGCATCGGAGAGCGGGCGCTGGACGCCCCTGCAAAGCCTTTTGAACCGGAAGAAAAAAAGGAGGAAGACCAGTGAGCGAGACAAAATGGACCCCGGCCCAGCGTGCCGCCATCGACGACCGGGGCGGTGCGCTGCTGGTGAGCGCCGCCGCCGGCAGCGGCAAGACCGCCGTGCTGACGGAGCGGGCCGTCCGGCTCATCACCGACCCGGAACATCCCGTGGACGCCGACCGGCTCCTCATCGTCACCTTCACCAACGCCGCCGCCGCAGAGCTCCGCGCCCGCATCGGGCAGGCGCTGCTCCGCCGCAGTCAGGCAGAGCCGGGCAACACGGCCCTCCGCCGCCAGCGGATGCTTTTGCAGAGAGCCCCCATCTGCACCATCGACGCCTTCTGCCTCGACCTGCTCCACAAGCACTTTCAGGCGCTGGACATCCCGCCGGACTTCACCCCTGCCGACCCCGGCAGCGTGGAGATGCTGCGGAACGCGGCCCTCTCCGAGACGCTGGAAGCGGCCTATCAGGATGCGGACTTCTGCGCCTTCGCCGACCTCTACGGCAAGGGCCGCACCGACAAGGCGGCGGGGGAGGCTGTTTTGCAGGTCTATGACTTCCTCCGCGCCCTGCCGGACTACGATAAAAAGCTGGACGAGATGCTGGCCCCGTGGCAGGACGAGAACGGCTTTGCCCGCACCTGCTGGCATGATATTCTGATGCAGGAGGCCGCCCGCTCTGCCCGGGCCGCGAAGGAGCTGCTCTGCGCCGCACGGAACGACTGCAGGGAGGACTTCGTGACTGCGCAGGCCGACGCCGAGGCCAGCAAAAAGACCCCCGCCGCCAAGGAAAAGGCCGTGGCGGCAGTGAACGAGAAGTTCGCCGAACCCCTCGAGCGGCTGGAAAACTCCGCCGCCCTGCTGGGCGAGGTGGAGCGTCTGGCCGGGGCGGGGGAATGGACGCCCCTCTACGACAGGCTGACGCCCTACGTCCTCGGCATGGAACAGGCCCCCGGCCTCAAAAATATGAAAAAGCGGCTCACCGGTGAGCACAAGGACGCCGTCAAGACCCGGGCCGACGAGGCCGCAAAGCTCTTTGAGAAAATCGAAGACCTCATCAGTTGCAGCCTCGACGAAGCCGAGCTTGACCGGAAAGCCGCCGAACCCTGCCTCCGCGCCCTCTTTGCCGCCGTGCGGGACTTTGACGCCCGCTTTGCGGCCCGGAAGCGGGAGAGGAGATTGTTGGAATTCAGCGACTTCGAGCATCTGGCCCTGCGGCTCCTGCGGAACGCCGACGGCCAGCCCACCGAGCTGTGTCAGGGCATCCGGCAGGGCTACGCTGCCGTCATGGTGGATGAGTATCAGGACACGAACGCCCTGCAGGACGCCCTTTACCGCTGTCTGGCCAGCCCGGCAGGGGATGACCTCTTCCTCGTGGGCGACTTAAAGCAGAGCATCTACCGCTTCCGTCAGGCGGACCCCAGTATCTTCCGGGAAAAGCTGGAGAGCTGGCCCCTCCTGCCCGGCGGCGAAGCCCGCCCCCGGCCCGAAGACGGCAGGCCCGGCGAGAACGCCATGCTGGCGCTGGACGCCAACTTCCGCTCTGCCCCGCAGGTGGTGGCGGGAATCAACTTTATCTTCGAACAGCTCATGACGCCCGCTCTAGGCGACACGGCCTACGGCGACGGACAGCGCCTCGTCTGCGGCGCACCCGGCGCGTACGAGGGCAGTGTGGAGGCCCACTTCCTGCCCGACGATGCCGCCGAGACGGATGCACAGTATATCGCCGACCGCATCGAGGCGATGGTGGCCTCCGGCGAGCCGGTGCGGGACGGCGGCACCACCCGCCCGGCGCAGTACGAGGACTGCTGTGTCCTGCTGGCGGCGAGAGGCGACTTCCCGGCCTACGCCGAGGCCCTGACGGCCCGGGGCATCCCGGTCTACGCCGACGCCCGGGAGAACCTGCTGGACGCGCCCCACATCCGCCCCCTCATCGCCCTGCTGCGGGTCATCGACAACCCCGCGCAGGACATCTATCTCGCTGCCGCCATGCTGGGGCCGATGTTCGGCTTTACGGACGACGACCTCGTCCGCCTCCGAGCCGGGGCGCAGACACCCGATAAGCACACCCGCATCAGCCTCTACGGCGCAGTTTTACAGGCCGTCCAGAGCGGGGCGGAGGATGATTTCACCCGCCGGGTGCAGGCGTTCTACCAGCGTCTGACGGCCCTGCGCCGGATGGCCCGGAGCGTGCCGGTGGAGGAACTGCTGGAAGAAATTTTTGTTTCCACCGGCTACCTCGCCGCCCTCGGTGCCATGGAGAACGGCCAGCGCCGCCGGGAGGACGCGCGGCGTTTCGCCTCCTTCTGCGCCGGGGCGGGCGCGGGCGGCATCTCGGCCCTCGTCCGTGCCATCGACGCGGCCACGCTGGCGGGCTCCACCGGGCAGGAGACTGCCCCCGGCGGGGCGCGGCCCGGCTGCGTCACCATCATGACCATCCACCGCTCCAAGGGCTTGCAGTTCCCGGTGGTGTTCGTGGCCGACACGGCCCGGCAGTTCAACGCCGCCGACACCCGCCAGCCCGTCCTGCTCCACCGCGTCTGCGGCGCGGGTCTCCGTCTCCGTCCCGAGGGCGGCGAGGGGGCCTATAAGACGGCGGCCTACACCGCCCTCTCTACGGTCCATGCCGCCGAGATGCGGAGCGAGCAGATGCGGCTTTTGTATGTGGCCCTCACCCGGGCGCAGGATAAGCTGATCTTGACGGTCCCGCTGGGCATTGGCCGGACGTCCAACCCCTTTGCAAAAGCCGCCGCCTTCCTCGCCGCCGGGGCGGGGGAGACCCTGAACGCTCAGGCGGGCAGCTTCGCCGACTGGCTGCGGGCGGCGCTCCTCGTCCACCCCAACGGCGGGCCTCTCCGCCGTCTGGCCGGGAACCTCGAGCTGCCCTTTGCGGACACCAGAAGCACCATCGCCCTTACGGTGCAGGCCGATGTCCTCCCGCCCGAAGAAGCCCCCGCCGAGGCGGAAGAGCCGACCCGGCCCGAGGCCGACCCGGCCCTTGTGGAGACGCTGCGGCAGGGCTTCGGCTGGCGGTATCCGGCGGCAGCGCTGGCGGACATCCCGGCCAAGGTCAGCGTGACCAGCCTCGTCCACGCTGCTGAGCAGACCACCCTCGAGCGCCCGGGCTTCCTCTCGAAGGACGGCCTCACCGCCGCCGAGATGGGTACGGCTCTCCATGCCTTCCTCGAGCACGCCGACTTCGGGGCGCTGGCCGCTGTGCGGGACGCAGAGGACGACGCCGTTCTGGCTGCCGTCCTCGCCGAGCGGGAGCGTCAGGCGGCGGCGCAGCTCACGCCCCCCGCCATTGCCGGGAAGCTGGATGTCTATAAGATACTCCGCTTTGTGCGCAGCGAGGCGTTCCGCCGCATCTGCGGGGCAGAGGATGTGCTGCGGGAGCTGGCTTTTATCACGTCGCTGCCTGCCGCCGAGGTCATGGCTGCCCAGGGCCGCGCCCTGCCCGACGGCCCTGCCGCCGACGCCGGGGTGCTGGTGCAGGGCATCGCGGACATCGTCCTCGTCTACCCCGACCACCTCGAGCTTCTGGACTACAAGACGGACCGCCGCAAGACTCCTGCCGATTTCGTCCGCGCCTACCGCGCTCAGCTGGAGCTCTATGCCAAGGCCATTGAGAAGCGCTTCGCCCCCCGGCGGGTGACATATAAAGGGATATATTCGCTGGAGCTAGGAGAATTGATACAGGTATAATAAGAAGACAAAACCTTGCGGAATGCCAAGGCCTCCCCTCGATAGGGGAGGTGGCATCGCGTAAGCGATGACGGAGAGGTTGGATCTGGCGGTGGCCTGCGGGCAGGCTGTCCTTCGTCCAACCTCTCAGTCTGCTTCGCAGACAGCTCCCCTAGTAGGGGAGCCTCTGGCAAAGAGGCAAGGTTTTAAGGTGCAACGGAAAAGCAAACATAAAATTTCAAATTCCCGCATAAAAATGCTTGACAGCCTCCCCGGGGTGTGGTAGAATATCCGAGTAAAGAAAGCAGCTACGGCCTGTGCCGCGCTCGCCTTGAGGGGTAAGGATCCCCGGGCTATACCCTGAACCGATTCGTCTTGAAGACCGAATCGCGCTTTTGAGTGAATTTTGCGCGGCTGTCCCGAAACTGGGGCGGCCGCGTTTTCTATGCCAAAAAACGCAACACTATGGACTATTGTTTGGAGGTGCATTCATTATCGCTACCGCTGGAAAGTCGAAGGAACTGGA
>OLVX01003101.1_pt1 | contig 10926 bp, 10 predicted proteins | sample 1673271 | NCBI WGS metagenome assembly OLVX01 (sample SAMEA3178939, study PRJEB25190) | human gut metagenome | biome: human gut; feature: human-associated habitat; material: faeces | place: Austria | collected 2013 | reverse complement strand
TGCTTGCGGCGACGCTGCTACTTGTCCAGGATCTCTTGGACGGCGTAGCGGGAAACCTCGATGACGGCCCCGGACTTGACCTCGATGTCGCAGGTCTCCTTGCCGACGCGGACGAGCTTGCCGATGAGGCCGCTCGCGAAGGCGACCTTCTTTCCGGGGGCGAGCTCGGTGTGGACGTCCTTGTAGTAGTCCTTCTGCTTGCTCATGCGGCGGTAGTTGACGATCGAGAAGATCACGCCGATGACGGCGAGGAACACAAGGAAGACGATGGAGGACGCGAGGATGTTCTCCATGAAGTTCGCGGGCATTACAGACCATCCTCCTCACCGAACGGGTCGTCATCGGAGTCGTCGGCGACCTCGAGCTTCTTGTGGTCGACGCCCATCTTTCCGGCGGCGAGGGCACACTCGACAAGCTCGTCGACGGTGGAGTCGGGCATGCGGGTCGAGAGGGTCTCGAGGAGCATGGGCAGGTTGGTGCCAGTGACGACCTCGACGCCGGGGGTGGCGGCCGCGGCCATCATGGCCTGGTTGAAGGGCGTGCCGCCCATGAGGTCGCAGAAGACGACGACGCCGTCACAGGCAGAGGCCATCTCGGAAATCGCGCCGGCGAGCTTATCGCCGAAGGTGGCAGCCTCGTCCTCGTGGAAAGAAACAGCCTGGAAGAGTTCCTGCGGGCCGCCGACCATCTCGAGCGCGCCGCCGAGACCCTCGGCGAAGGTTCCGTGTCCAGTGAGGATGCAACCGACCATGTGTGCTTCTCCTTAATGACAGGCCCTTCCCGAGCCTGCTTGTTTGCCGTCGAGAAGAACCCTACGATTCTTGAATTTCGCTTTGGTGCCGAGAGCGTTGCTCTGTGCTGCCATTCAGTTAACTGGTTGTAACCAATGGCGAGTAAGGCCACTATAGCTTGAAATGTTCCAAGAATCTTTCACAAGTTTAACAAACGGGCAAATATACCGTTGACCTTTGAATTTGCTACCGCTCACGGCGTTTTTTAGTGATTACCATTATTTTTACCATCTATTGCATATAAGTATCTTTACTGTTTTGATTTGAAACCTCAAGCAAATTGCTTTCTTTTGCTTTGCTTTGTATGGAGAGAGGTACCCTAAAACTGGTTCATATGGTAGGTACCAGTAATTGCCATTAAGCCTTCTACGGGCGTTAATAAAGAAACCGAGGCTCCCACAGCGGCGACAGACCAAATGCTCGAATACTTGCCTGTTTTTCTTTGGTTAGGCCCAAAAGAAAGCTATCGAAAGGGGTGTTTTTGCCAAAAACCACCCGTGCGTCGAAACAGGTAAACAGGCAGATAACCCCATGGTCTCGGCCTTTTCGGTGCCGTTAACATGGGGTTACGCCGTTATTCGGTCTCGGTTCGTTAAAGGGAGGCCGTCTCGCGGCCCCGTTCTCACGCAAGGAGCAGCTGACAGGAAAGCTCCTCGAGGTCCGCAAGGACCGCTCCATCCGGATCGGCATCCATCACCACGGCGTCCGCATCACCGAGCGTGCCGAACCACATGAGCCCGCGAGCCCCAACCTTGCTCGAATCCATAAGCACGTATGTGGTATCCGCACAGGCAAGAAATGCGCGTTTAAGCTCGGCCATCTCTTGGTTATTAGTCATAAGGCCGCGCCCGGGGGCATATGCCGTCGGCGTGACAAAAGCTTTGTCCGGACGCAGAAGCTCAAGCGATCGCAGGGCAATGGGCCCGTCGGTGTAGCGATGGCCCTTCCGCAGGCTCCCGCCAAGCATGATCACGTCAAGCGCCGGCATCGATCGATCAACGAAGTCGGCAACGGTAAAATCGTCTGTGACCACCGTAACGGAGGTTCGTCCCGCGAGCGCCCGGACGAACTCAAGCGACGTCGTCCCGGAGTCGACCAGGATAGAGTCGCCGTCGTCAACGAGCGTGGCCGCGCGGCGAGCGATCGCCCGCTTTGCATCAACGTTCACGTTGACGCGTTTGTCTTGGACCGACACCGTTAGCGTGCGCGAGAGTGATGTCGCCCCGCCGTGGGTGCGACGGAGTTTTCCGTCGCGCTCCAGGGCGTCGAGGTCTGCACGGGCCGTCACGCGCGAGACGCCAAACGCGTCGGCCAGCTGCCCCACCTGCACAGACGCGTTTCTTTCCAGCATAGAGAGAATGGCTACGCGGCGTTCCTCTGACGACATCTGTGACATGGGCGCACCTCTCGCTTAGAGAAATATGCAGGAAATGTGTTTTCCTTTAGTTGCCTTAGAGACAAGCTAGCACATTTCTTTTTCTTTCCAATGACAACCCGCGGAATCCGTGGGCTAAATTCACCTGCCGCGAGAGTCCTTCGGCGCGCCATCCCGTCTGCGTTTGCTTTCCGCTCACCTGCCGAAGAGCAGTGAGAATGCGCCCGCTTCTATCCACCTGACCTGCGCCGGAGCAATACAATGACCCCAAGTTCAGTCGGTGCCGGCCCGTCCGGCAGGCGAAAGGAGAACCAAATGCTCGTCACCACCAAGGAGATGCTGCTCGACGCCCAGGCGGGGCACTACGCCGTCGGCGCCTTCAACGTCGAGAGCCTCGAGTTCGTCATGGCCGTCATCAAGGCCGCCGAGGACAAGAAGAGCCCGGTCATCATGCAGACCACCCCGGGCACCGTCAAGTACGCCAACCTCGACTACTTCGCCGCCATGTGCAAGGTGGCCGCCGACGCCGCGAGCGTCCCCGTGGCTATCCACCTCGACCACGGCGACGGCTTCGACCGCTGCGTTCAGGCCATGCACGCCGGCTACACCTCCGTCATGATCGACGGCTCCCACGTGCCGTTCGAGGACAACATCGCGCTGACCGCGAGCGTGACCAAGGTCGCGGCGCCCCTGGGCATCCCCGTCGAGGCAGAGCTCGGCAAGGTCGGCGGCAAGGAGGACGACGGCCCGGCGGTCGAGGGCGAGAATCCCTACACCGACCCGGACGAGGCCGAGGAGTTCGTCGCGCGCACCGGCTGCGGCTCGCTGGCCGTCGGCGTGGGCACCGCCCACGGCGTCTACAAGGGCACCCCGCACATCGAGCAGGGCGTCCTGAAGGAGATCCGCTCCCGCCTCGAGATCCCGCTGGTGCTCCACGGCACCTCCGGCGTGCCCGACGACCAGGTCGCCGAGGCCATCCGCAGCCTCGGCTTCTACAAGACCAAGGCGCGTCACTGCGTCGAGTGCGCACAGGCGATCGTCACCGACTTCGGAGGCGAGGTCCCGCGCACGATGGACGAGCTCACGCGCCTGCCGGGCGTGGGGAGAAAAACCGCCAACATCGTGCTCAACGTAAGCTTCGGCGTCGTGGAGGGCATCGCGGTGGACACCCACGTGAACCGCATCGCCCATCGGCTCGGGCTCTCGCCGAAGACCCACGCCAAGGAGCCGCTCAAGACCGAGCAGGACCTCCTGGCCATCTTGCCGCGCGAGCTGTGGAAAGACGTGAATCACCAGTGGATCCGTTTCGGGCGCGAGGTTTGCCCGGCGCGCTCACCCAAGTGCGAAGGCTGCCCCTTGGAGGACATCTGCCCGAGCGCGCACCTGTGCTAAATTCCTTTGACCTGTAGCCTACCTGCGAGGACACGCCCTTGATCGTTAGCCAATACGTCGTCTGGTTCGTGCTCTTTGGCCTTTTTGGCTGGGTATTCGAGTCCGCCTACTGCTCAATCACCGAGAAGCGCTGGTGCAACCGCGGGTTCCTGTTCGGCCCGATCTGCCCGATCTACGGCACCGGCGCCGTGGCCGCCATCGCGGTCTTCGGCTCGCCGGCGGTCGAGGCCCTGGCGCCGTCGCCCGTCGCCGTCTTCTTTATCTGCGCCGCCGGGGCGTCGTCGATCGAGTGGGCGACGTCGATCGTGCTCGAGCACGCCTTCGGAACCGTATGGTGGGACTACTCGAACCTGCCGCTCAACCTCAACGGGCGCATCTGCGTGCCGGCGGCGGCGCTCTTCGGCGCCGCCGGGCTGGGCGTCGTCTACATTGCGATTCCGCTGGTCAGGATTGTGTCCGCGGCGGTGCCCCCGCTCGCCTTCGAGACGTGCGCGCTCGTGGCCACGGCGATGCTCGCCGCCGACACGACGCTGACGGTCTGCACGCTGACCGAGGTCCTCGCGGCCATCGAGCGGGCGGAGGCCGAGCTCAACCAGCGGGTCCAGGCAACGCTCGACGGGGTGCAGGCGACGATCGGCGACGCGCACGCAGCGGTCGTCGAGGGCGCCGACCGCCTGATCGAGACGGGCAGCGAGCACGCGGAGCGCCTGCGCGAGGGCGGCGCCGAGCGCCTGGGCGCCATCGCAGGCCACCTCAACGCGCGCCAGCAGCACGTCCTGCACAACGCCCGCCGCTTTACCAACAAGGGCCGCGGCATCGCGGCGCGCAGGCTCACCGACGCGCTCGACGCGCTGCTCCGGCGTAAGGGCGGCGCGCGATGAGCCCGGAGGCGCTCGAGCGATTCCGCAGGCAGGTGTCGGAGCTGGAGGGCGCGGCCCGCGTTCCTCGGATGCGCGACTGCGTCCAGCACGGGCGCGTGAGCACCTGGGCGCACTGCGTCCGCGTGGCCAAGGCGGCCGTCGGCATGGCAGAGGCCCTTCACCTGCGCGTCAGCGAGCGCGAGCTTGTGCGCGCGGCGCTTCTTCACGACTACTTCCTCTACGACTGGCACGAGCCGGGACACACCGCCCACGCGACGATGCACCCCGTCTTTGCGCTGGAGAAGGCACGCGAGGACTTCAGCCTCTCGCCGCTGGAGGAGAACGCCATCGCCGCCCACATGTGGCCGCTTCCGCCGACGCGCATCCCCGCGAGCGCGGAGGCCTGGCTCATCTGCGCCGCGGACAAATGGTGCTCGTTGGCCGAGACGCTGTGGATGCGCTAGGAGGCGGCTGTATGGGTGCTTCGGAAGAGGTCTTCGTCATCGACGGGAATACCGTGACCGTGCGCGTGCCTGAGGGCAGGAAGGGCGCTCTGCCCGTGGTGTACCTCAACGTTTTCCAGGGCGACGGCGCCGAGGTGTGGGAGCGCCTGGGCGAACTTGGCTGCGCGCCGCTCGCGCTTGTGACGGTCGGCGGCATCGCATGGGAGCGCGATATGACGCCGTGGCCAGCGGAGCCGGCGACCCGCAACGAGCCTCCCTACGTGGGAGGCGCCCCCGCCTACCTGCAAAAACTCGTGAACGCAATCGTTCCTGCCACCGAGGAGCGGCTCGCCGGGGGCGGCATCACCGCGGCGTGGCGCGGCATCGCGGGCTACTCGCTCGCAGGGCTCTTCTCGCTGTGGAGCTGCTGGCAGACGGACGCGTTCGCGCGCGCCGCAAGCGCGTCGGGCTCGCTGTGGTACGAGGGCTGGCTCGATTACGCCGCAGGCCGCGAGCCCGCGCGGGTACCCGAGCGGGCGTACCTCTCGCTCGGGAGCAAGGAGCACCGCACGCCGAACCGCCTCATGCGCGAGGTGCGCGACGTCACCAAGGCAACAGAGGCGCTTCTTGCCGAGCACGGCGCCGACACCGTCTTTGAGCTCAACCCTGGAAACCACTTCGCGCAGACCGACCTGCGCATGGCGCGCGGCATCGCCTGGCTGTGCGGGCGCTGACGCGGCGCTGCCGGCGCCCGGGCCGCGGCAAGTTCGGCTAGGCGCCGAAGAACGCGGCGTCGGCAGGCCGCCACGGGCGCAGCAGCGCGGGGTCGTCCTCGACGTGCGCGTGCTCGGGCACCTCGTTCCACTTGATGGTATAGCCGGCTCCGTGGCTGCAGAAGACCGAGTCCGGCGTGTTCGGCAGGTCTGCCTCGGGGTCGTAGGCGGCATCCTCGATCACGCGCTCGGCGTCGTGGCACGGCTCGTAGCCCGCAAGCTCGAGCGAGAGCCTCCCGAGGCCGCCCGTGTAGGCGGCGACCTCGAGCGCATAGTCTCCCAGCTCGGAGGCGGGCACCGTGCCCGCGAGCAGCGCGCCTGTCCCCGCGACCCCCGGCGCCTCGAAGCGGCCTCCCATGCGCGTCATGTCCGCCATGGCGCGGCCGAGCTTTGACTCGGGAACCTCCAGCTCAAAGGCATACCACGGCTCCAGCAGCACGCACTCGCCGCGCGAACGGGCGCGCATGAGCGCCTGGCGGACCGCGCGGTACGTCGCCTGCCTGAAGTCGCCGCCCTCAGTGTGCTTCGCGTGCGCGCGGCCCGCGCAGAGCGTGATCCGCACGTCGGTCAGGGGCGCGCCGATAAGCACTCCCAGGTGGTCGCGCTCCATCGCGTTCGTGAGGATGAGCCGCTGCCAGTTGCGATCGAGCTCGTCTTCCGAGCAGCGCGTGCCGAAGACCACGCCGCTGCCGCGCGGGCCCGGCTCCACGAGCAGGTGCGCCTCCGCATAGTGGCGCAGCGGCTCGAAGTGCCCGATGCCCATCGACGGCGCCGACACCGTCTCTTTGTAGAGGATCCCCGCCGAACCGAAGTCGACCGCAAGCCCGTGGCGCCTGAGCAGGAGGTCGCGCACGACCTCGAGCTGCACGGCGCCCATGAGCTGCAGGTGGATCTCCTGCAGGCGCTCGCTCCACGTCACGCCGAGCATCGGGTCCTCCCCGGCGAGCTCGCGCAGGGCCGAAAGCACCGCGTGCACGTCCTGCTCACCCGTGAGCACCCGGTAGGTGAGCACGGGCGCGAGCGTCGGGCGGCAGGCATCGGGCTCGGCGCCCAGGCCGTCGCCGGGGGACACGCGCGAAAGGCCCGTGACGGCGCAGAGCCTGCCGGCGCAGACCTCCGAGGCGGGCTCGAGGCGCGCGCCGGTCGCGACGCGGACCTGGTCGACCTTCTCCTCCCACGGCTCCCCGCCGCGAACGCCGCTCACGACCTGCTTGGCGCGCAGCACGCCGCCCGTGACCTTGAGCCACGCGATGCGCTCGCCTCGCTCACCATGGCTCACGCGGTACACGCGCGCGGCAAACTCCGCGGGCCACGCGCGCTCCTCGATGCTGCCGACCAAGCCGTCGAGCAGCTCCTCCACGCCGTCGTTCTTGAGCGCGGAGCCAAAGAAGACCGGATGCGCGCGACGCGACGCCACAAGCCGCCGGCGCGTCTCTGCCGTAAGCGAGCCCGTCTCGAGGTACTCGTCGAGCGCCGCCTCGTCCGTCATCGCCGCAGCCTCGCCGGAAAGCTCGGCGGCCTCCACGCAGCCGTCGGAGAGCCGCGCGCGGAGCTGGCGCAGGACCTGGGCGCGCTCCTTTGGGCTTCCGCCCTCGGGCAGGAGGTCGGTCTTGTTCACAAAGACGAACGTGGGCACGCCGCGGCGGGCGAGCAGCCGCCACAAGGTCTCGGTGTGGCCCTGCACCCCGTCGTTTGCGCCCACCACGAGCAAGGCATAGTCGAGCGCGGCGAGCGTGCGCTCGGCCTCCGCGCTGAAGTCCACGTGTCCCGGCGCGTCGACGAGCATGAGGCGCGCGCCGTCGTGGACGAGCTCGGCCTGCGAGCTGAAGATGGTGATCCCGCGGTCGCGCTCCATGGCGTCGGTGTCCAGGTGCGAGTCGCCGCGGTCCACACGCCCGAGCGCGCGGATGCTCCCGGCGTCGTAGAGCATGGCCTCCGCAAGCGTCGTCTTGCCCGCATCCACGTGCGCAAGTATGCCGATGACCGCCTGCTTCATTCGCCTCTCCTTGGGACAAAAGGGACGGGGGATTTTGTCCCAACTTCCCGCCCCGCGCCCTGCCATTTTCGCGCTCCTGCCCGACGCGCGCCATCCCCGGGCCCTTCTCGCCCTTCTTTCCACCAAAATCCGCACCTCTACTGACGCGTTGCTTGTTTTGTGAATGGTTGACTAATCAACGTTAAACGCGCCTACAATACCCAGCTGTTGAGTCGTCAACGAGAGGAGCTCCTCCCCATGAACCCGCTTCGCGCGCTTTGGTGCCGCGCCTACCAGACCGTCTTCCGCATCGCCCTGCCCGTCCTCCCCTACACCGAGCCGCAGATCCTGGACTCGGTCGAGGACGCCGCCGGCATCTTTGCAAAGAAGGGCGTCTCGTCGGCCCTGCTCGTCACCGACCCGGGCATCGCCCGCCTCGGCCTCACGCGCGGGCTCGAGGAGTCGCTCGGCGCCGCGGGCGTCCGCGTTGCCGTCTACAGCAAGACCGTCGCCAACCCCACCGTCGACAACGTCGAGGAGGCCGCCGGGCTCTACCGCTCCGCCGGATGCCAGGCGATCATCGGCTTCGGCGGCGGCTCGGCCATGGACTGCGCCAAGGCCGTGGGCGCCCGCATCGCCCAGCCGGGCAAGCCCGTGAACAAGATGCGCGGCCTTCTGCGCGTGCACCGCCGCCTGCCCCTGCTCATCGCCGTCCCGACGACTGCCGGCACGGGCTCCGAGGTCACCCTGGCCGCCGTGATCACCGACTCCGCCACGCACCACAAGTACCCCATCAACGACTTCGTGCTCATCCCGCGCTACGCCGTGCACGACCCGCGCCTCACCATTGGGCTCCCGCCCGCAATCACGGCGCAGACCGGCATGGACGCGCTCACCCACGCCGTCGAGGCCTACATCGGCCGCAGCACGAACGCCTATACCCGCGCTGCCGCCGTCGAGGCCGTTCGCCTGATCCACGACAACCTCTACCAGGCGTATCTCCACGGCGACGACGAGGACGCCCGCCGCAACATGCTTACCGCCGCGTATTCCGCCGGCGTCGCCTTCACCCGCAGCTATGTCGGCTACGTCCACGGCATCGCCCACAGCCTGGGTGGCCTCTACGGCACGCCGCACGGCCTGGCGAACGCCGTCATCCTCCCCCACGTCCTGCGCGCCTACGGGCCGGCCGCACACGCGAAGCTCGCCGAGCTCGCCCGCGTCTGCGGCTTTGAGGGCGCAAGCGACGCTGAGCTCGCCGGCGCCTTCATCGACTGGGTCGACGAGATGAACGCAAAGATGGGCATCCCCGCCCACCTCGACTGCATCCGCGAGGAGGACATTCCCACCATGGCTGCCCACGCCGACGCCGAGTCCAACCCGCTCTACCCGGTCCCCGTGCTCTGGGACGCCGCCGAGCTTGCTTGCCTCTACCGTTTGGTCGCCGGTAGCGCGACAATGGGGGCGCGCTTCTCGGCAGCGCTTTCCTAAGCCGCCGCTCAAAGGGCCGCGCGCGCAGCGCAAACCAGCCCGAAAGCATCAGAGCACAGCAGGTCGACCGAAACGAAAGGCCATCATGAACGCAACCGACATCCACACGGTCGTCGAGCGCCAGCGCGCTTATTTTCGCACGAACGCCACGTTGCCCGTCTTTGCGCGCAAGGCCGCCCTGCGCCGCCTCTACGATGTCGTCTCCGCGCACGAGGACGCCATCGCCGACGCGCTCGCCGCCGACCTCGGCAAATGCCACGATGAGGCGTACATGTGCGAGATCGGGCTCTCGCTCGCCGAGATCCGCCACCAGATCGCCCACGTAGGCCGCTGGACAAGACGCCACGCGCGCCGCGTCGACCTCGCCAACGCCATCGCCTCCGCGCACGTCGAGCGCGTGCCCTACGGCGTCACGCTCGTCATGGCCCCGTGGAACTACCCGTTCCTGCTGACTTTGGAGCCGCTCGCCGGCGCCATCGCCGCGGGCAACACCGTGGTCATCAAGCCTTCGGTCTACTCGCCCGCCTCCTCGGCCGAGCTCGCCCGCATCTGCGAGGAGGCCTTCGGCCCCGAGCTCGTCGCCGTCGTCCAGGGCGGCCGCGCCGAGAACAACGCGCTTCTGGACGAGGCCTGGGACTACATCTTCTTTACCGGCGGCGTGACCGTGGGCAAGCTCGTCATGGCGCGCGCCTCCGAGCACCTCACCCCCGTCACGCTCGAGCTCGGCGGAAAGAGCCCCTGCATCGTCGACGCCACCGCGAACCTGCGCGTCGCCGCCGAACGCATCGCCTTCGGCAAGTGGCTCAACTGCGGCCAGACCTGCGTGGCCCCCGACTACCTGCTCGTGGACGAGCGCGTGGCGGACCGCCTGGTCGCCGAGATCCAGCGCGCGGTCGAGCGCCAGCTGGGAGACGACCCCCTCTCCAACCCCGAGTATGGAAAGATGGTCAACCGCAAGCACTTCGACCGCGTCCGCGGCCTCATCGACCCGGCCAAGGTCGTGTTGGGCGGGCAGGTCGACGAGGGGGCGCTCAAGATCGCGCCGACCATCATGCGCGGCGTGACCGCCGACGACGCCGTCATGGGCGAGGAGATCTTCGGGCCCGTGCTCCCCGTGCTCACCTACCGCGAGCTCGACGAGGCGATCGACTTCGTGCGCTCGCGCCCGACGCCTTTGGCCTGCTATTTCTTTAGCGAGAACCGCGCGGCGCAGCGCCGTGTGACGGCCGAGGTCCCCTTCGGCGGCGGCTGCGTGAACGACTGCATCATGCACCTGGCCACGAGCCATATGGGCTTCGGCGGCATGGGCGCCTCCGGCATGGGCAGCTACCACGGCCGCAAGAGCTTCGAGACCTTCACCCACGAGAAGTCCGTGATCAGCAAGGCGACTTTCTTTGACGCTCCGTTCCGCTACGCGCCGCACGCCGACTGGAAGCGCCCCATCATCAAGCTCTTCGTGCACTAATTGGGGCCGCGGGCCCGCATCCCCCGGCGCCGCGGCTCCATGGAAGATCCGCGAGCCCGCATCCCCTCTTCCCTGGCGCCCGAACGCCAAGAAGGGCCCGCAAAACGCCATGAAGCCCTGCGCTTCTTGGCGTTTTGCCGTCGGAGAGGGCGACCATCGGGGTACGATAAAGCCGTTATGGCTTTCAACCCGAAGGAGGGCACATGCCCGCGAACAAACCCGTGAAGATCGTGATGCTCACCGGCTACCTCGGCGCCGGCAAGACCACGCTTTTGAACCACATCCTCTCCAACGACGGCGGCATCCGCGCCGCCGTGATCGTCAACGACATCGGAGAGGGCAACGTCGACGCGAGCCTCAT
>OLVX01003099.1_pt1 | contig 10930 bp, 8 predicted proteins | sample 1673271 | NCBI WGS metagenome assembly OLVX01 (sample SAMEA3178939, study PRJEB25190) | human gut metagenome | biome: human gut; feature: human-associated habitat; material: faeces | place: Austria | collected 2013 | reverse complement strand
CATTCCATTTCTAAAAGGGGATGCGGATATGATTAGGCTTGTCTGCAATACCCTAAGAAAGCTGTTATGCATGAGTGATGAAGGCTATGAGACTTTTCTTATGGACTTGGAAGATTATAAATCGGAACTGGAAGAGAGGGAATGAATTCAAGCCAGAGTGCAGTATAGCAGGTGAAAGATGAGAAGCGAAGGAAAAAGTGTCAGCATTGAGAAGTGTTAACAGGTATATATTGGAAGAATTCAGCCAGGGGAACTCTGGCTGATATAAAAACACATCTGCAGAAATAGTGACTGAAGAAATTTTGAGTAGTGGAATTGGGAAGAAGTATTTAGATACTATAATAAAGAGATTAGCTGGCTTGTATACTGACAGAGAGGACATAGTAAACAGATTTGCGTTATTATCAGGGATTGTAGGGAGATTCCGAAGAGCTTTTGTTCAGATGATGAAACAATAGGATTGGTACAGGAAATATATGGAACAAAAGTTAATAAAGGGATTTGTTGCGTTTTCTGCTATAATAATCTGCCAGCAAAGAATGTGTTGTCTGAATATGTTTGTGATTATAAGAAACGAGCAGGGTTATTTCAAAGATCAGCAGATTTAGAGTAGTTCTTTTTTTTCTGAGAGAAAATTAAAAATCGTTTTTGGTTCTTCTGGAGAGTGATTATAGCGTTTGGGAAACATCCGGAGAAACCATTACCTCAGAGTGTCGTAAAGTTCTTTATCAAAGAAGGCTTTGAGATGCCCTTTCTTTTTTATGCAAATCTTTTCTCTTGTCTACATATATAAACCTAAGAAAAAGCTTGACGTTTAAATATTACAAGTGTAATATTTAAGAAAATATGAAAAAAGGAGAAATAAAACTATATGAGAAAAAAGAAAAGAAAAAAACACACGAAGATTATTACAAAAATAGTTTTATTTAGCGGTATATTGATTGGTGGTGGAATCGGTATTGTAACAATAATGAATTGTAATGTTCCTGAAAAAAGACTAATGGAATATATGAAATATATTGAAAAAGGGGAATATGAGCAAATGTATGCCATGCTGGATCAGAAAAAAAGCAGCATGAACAGTAAGGAAGAATTTATAGAACGAAATTCTAAAATATATGAAGGCATTGAGATGTCTGATCTGTCCATAACCGATATTACAGTAAAAAGACAAGAAAACGGAAATGCGGCAGTTTCCTATACAACAAATATGCAGACTGCTGCAGGAAATGTAGAATTTACCAACGATGCGGTATTTTCACATGATTGGACAGGATATCATTTAATCTGGCAGGATCAGTTGATTTTTCCAGAGTTATCTGCAACGGATAAAGTTCAGGTAACGTCAGAAGAGGCAAAGAGAGGAGATATTTTAGACAGAAATGGTCGTCAGTTGGCTGGAGAGGGAACTGCATCTTCGGTAGGAATTGTTCCGGGCAGGATGGAGAACAGAGAAGATACAATAAAAAAACTGGCAGAGTATCTTGGAATTGGAGCAGACGAAATTGAGGATAAGTTAAAAGCCGGTTGGGTAAAAGCAGATTCTTTTGTACCAGTAGCAACAATTCCTAAAATACAAGAGGTCGATCTTCTGACAGTGAATCCGGATAAAACTGTTCTGGAAGAAAAAGAAAAGCAGGACACATTATTGAAGATTCCAGGTATTATGTTATCTGATGTAAAAGTACGAACTTATTATCTAAAAGAAGCTGCCTCTCATCTGGTAGGGTATGTACAGGCGGTTACAGCCGAAGATTTGCAGGAACATAAAGGGGAAGGGTATCGTACAAACAGTGTGATTGGAAAGACTGGACTGGAAACGCTTTATGAAAAAGAACTAAAAGGAACAGATGGGTGTGAAATCTGTATTGTAGATGCAAATGGAAATAAAAAAAGTGTTATTGCATATGAGCCTAGAAAAGATGGAGAAGATATCCATACTACGATTGATGGTGATCTTCAAAGTACTCTTTATGAACAATTTAAAGAAGACAGAGGATGTTCTGTAGCTTTGAATCCTTATACAGGGGAAGTATTGGCGTTGGTAAGTACGCCATCTTATGATAATAATGATTTTGTACGTGGAATGGACAACAGCCAGTGGAGTGCATTAAATGAAAATGAAGACAGGCCTTTATACAACCGCTTTCGCCAGACATGGTGTCCTGGCTCAACTTTTAAACCTGTAATTGCTGCAATTGGATTAAAAGTGGGGGCATTTACTGCAAATGACGATTTTGGAAATGAGGGTCTGGCGTGGCAGAAAGATTCCTCGTGGGGAGATTATACAGTGACTACACTTCATGATTATGAACCTGTGATCTTGAAAAATGCGCTTATTTATTCAGATAATATTTATTTTGCAAAAGCAGCATTAAAAATTGGTGCGGATCAACTGATGCAGTCTCTAAATCAAATAGGATTTAATCAGGAACTTCCATTTGATATTAAAATGTCAGAGTCCCAATATTCTAATATGGACAAGATAGAAACAGAAATCCAGCTTGCTGACAGTGGGTATGGACAGGGACAGATTCTGGTAAATCCTTTGCATCTTGCAAGCATTTATACGGCTTTTCTAAATGATGGAAATATGATAAAGCCATATCTTCACGCGGATGGTGGAAGCACTTCCAGTGAAATCTGGATAAAAGATGCTTTTTCACCACAAATTGTTTCGGAGGTTATGGAGGGGTTAGAGGGTGTAGTGAATAACCCGGAAGGAACTGGTTATGGAGCATGCCGGGAAGACATTAGATTAGCAGGAAAAACCGGAACAGCGGAACTGAAAGCTACAAAAGAAGATACATCTGGAACAGAAATTGGCTGGTTTACAGTTTTTACTACAGATAGAGATACAAAGAATCCTATTTTGCTCATCAGTATGGTAGAGAATGTGAAAGATATTGGAGGAAGCGGTTATGTGGTGGAAAAGGATAAGGCGATACTGGATGAATATCTTGGTAATGAATAATTTTTACCTTTAAATATTACAAATGTAAGAGGAAAATGATATGAAAAAAATTTGGAAAATATTTTGGGGAGTTATTTTTCTTGCTGTCTGTAGTGGATGTGGCATAAAGAAAGAGCAGAAAAAGACAATTGAAGATACGAAAGAAAAAATTTACAGAGAGTGTGAAATGCTAGCAGAAGGCTATCGGAACATATATGAGAATGCTGTGAAAGAAAATGCACTATATGAGCTGAGTACAATACAAAAAAGTATGGATTATTTTGGAAAATATGGATATGCAGTAATTGATTCCTACAATCAGCTGGATATGGTTCAAAGTATTAAAGTAGATGATTTTTTGAAAAAAGCAGAAAAAGAGAAGAATGGAAAAACTACTATATTTCAAGTTATAGCAGGGGATTATTTTATCCGGTATGATCTGAAAACCAAACAGGGGAAAATAGACGTTGAAGTAAGCTCTTTTAAATGGAAAGAGGACACTTGGCAGGAAACATATTATCATGAGTTTAGAGCTAATTCATGGAAATATACAGAAAACGGGCATTTCTTTATAGAAGAATATCATCCGGCAGGATATGATGGACCGTCTGGATATCGGGACTTTCGGGTAGCACCGTTAAATAAAAAATGTCGGGAGTTGAATCGAAAATATATACTTCCTTTTGGATATACACTTAATAAATTGTTTACTTCTAATTGGAGTGAAAAAAATTATGATGGAATAAATTTTTATGATGTTTTTGATCGTTTACTTTCAATGGAAGAAAAAACTGATGAATTTAAGGAAGGAAAGACTTATGAAATCCCAAAAGAATCATTTGAAACGATATTTCAAAAATATTTTAATATAAGCGCAGAGATACTGCAGACAGGAACGGTATTTCACACAGAAATACAGACATATCGGTATCGAACCAGAGGAATCGTATATGATTTTGCTCCCACACCATATATTCCATATCCGGAAGTTGTTTCCTACATAGAAAATCAAGATGGAACAATAACACTGGAAGTAAATGCGGTATGGCCACAAAAAGAATTAGATCAGGCGTTTTGTCATAGCGTAACCATTCGGCTGTTAGATAAAGATAGATTTCAATATGTATCCAATTATGTATCAAGGTCAGAAATAGAGGTTACCTGGTATACGGAAAGATTATCAGACGAAAAGTGGGAGGAATGTTATGGAGATAATTGATATGATTACAAAAAGAAAACTGAAAAAGATGATGAGCGTTTTATTTATTTCGGGATGCTTTTTCATAGGAAATACAAAATGTAAAGGGGCTGATTTAGAATATATTTCACAGGAAACTGCGAATTATGCTGTACAAGAAAGAGGATATGATTTGCCAGTAGATGAAGTCGTGAAAGAAGAAGCTATTGAAGATTGTAAGAATGTTATGAATCAGATGAAAGCCATTTATCAAAAGGCGGATAAAGGGACTTCATCGAATATAGTAGTTTCTGAGACAGTAATGGAAGAAATGCAGGAAGTATTAAAGGAAAAAAATGTCCCCGTTATTACATCAGCACCGTATTCAAATATGGCTAATTATTCTAAAATGGAAGAATTTCTTTTCAGGGCAGAACAGGATCTGACAGGAGATATCGTCTTATATAGGATTAACAGGGATGGTGGGATAGAAAGACTCAAATTCAATTATGATGGGACAGATATGTATTTGCTGGCTGTGAAAGCTGTTTGGGGTATGAACGACAATCCATCTATTGTATATGTTTCGTATACAAGGATAGAAGAATGGAAATATACAGAAAAAGGCTGGTTTGGTTATACGCTATGCGTTCCAAAGTATCCGGAAGTATCAGAAGCGGTTGATGGCAGTTCTATGATAAGAATTAAACCTTTAAGTGATGAATGCAGGGAAGTTTCAAAGAGGTGTGTGTATTTGCTTGGATATCAGGGGAATAATCTTTTATGTTCTGATTGGGATAGATCTGATATGGAAGGGTTAGATTATAATGGTTTATATGAATATTTATATCGAATGAAATACGGGGAGAGATATGAGTTTTCAGGTAACTCAAGTGGAATTCCGGCAGAAGAGTTTGAAAATCTGATAATGGAGTTTTTGCCGATAACAGCAGATCAAATTAAAAAATGGGCAGTATTTGATTCGGAACATCAAACTTATGACTGGGAACGATTAGGCTGTTTAAATTATAGCCCTACTCATTTTGGAACATCTTTACCGGAGGTCGTTGAAATAAGAGATAGCGGAGAGGGAAACAGTGTGCTGGTTGTTGATGCTGTATGTGATACATTTATATGTAATGATGCCGTTATTACAAGTGAGCTGACTGTTAAGTTCAACGATGATAAGAGTTTTAAATATATGGGGAATAAAATTCTGAATAATGGTACGAAAGAAGTTCCCAAATATCAATATAGAATAAAAAGAAAGAACTGATAACAACTATCAGCCCTTTCATATTTGTTAATTCCATATATGTAATTTTTTTAAGATATCAGAAGTGATTTCAAATGCTTTTTTGCCAGTTGCATTAGAATCACTTTGGATATTGGTTGCAAAATAATAGCTGTTATCGGAAGTTTCTACATATCCGATAAACCAGCCGTTGATATCCTGTCCGTTGACACGACCGGTTCCAGTTTTTCCGTAGAAATTACCATTAGGTGTACTGGCAATTTTTATAGCATTTTTAACAGAAAATACATTTTGGAAATTTAGATGGAATTCATTTGTGTTAAATTTTTTTAATAATGTTACTTGCTCTAAAGGCGAGATTTTTAATGAAAAATCGGACCAGTATAAATCCAGATTTGAACTGGTTGTTTGGTTTCCATATTCTATTTTATTCAAAAATTCCTGGACTCTGTTAATTCCGAGCTGCGAATCAATTGCCTGGAAATACCAGTTAACGGAATTTTGCATAGCAGAGTTTAAATCCTGATCAGCTTCCCAGGATGGAAAAGGAAAGGCATCACCATTCCATGTCATGGAAGAGTGTTCTGGTGTGATGATTCCGGATTCCAACCCTAATAATGCATCGTATATTTTGTAGGTAGACTCTGGCGGAATACGTTTGGTGGCTTCTTCAAGATCGTATATTTTCCAGGAATCCAAATTATTGTCATACAAAACAAATGATCCATCATATGTTCCAAATGTTTCGGATATATCTAACAGGGAGATATTTTTGTCTGTATCACTAAAATGATATACGCTTTGAGTAGAGGCATCAATGGATAAAATGGGTGTACATCCAATAAAAACAGCACTAATGACCAGATAAATTATCAATGCTCTCATTTTTTGATAAAGAGTTTCTTTCCTAAAAACGGCGATGTTGAGAATACGTCGTTTCATCTGCCTGAAATTTCCGGACATTCCAACTGCCAGTGGAGAGGAAAAAGAGGATATTTTTTCTGCAAAATTAATCAGTGTAGTTCCATAAGCTTGGTATTCATCAGCAGAAATCATCTGCAATACAGCAGAATCACAGGCTATTTCACGGTCACAGAGAATTTCTTTTAAAGTGTACCAAACAAAAGGGTTAAACCAGTAGAGTATATTACTTATGACCATGAGGAAGCCAATAAATGTATCTTTGTGACGGTAATGCTGTAATTCGTGTAGCAGCATAAAACGCATATCATCAGGATTCAGTTCGGAAATTAAATGGATGGGAATGTAAATTCTGGGATGTATTATTCCGATTAAAACTGGTGATTTTAAAAATGCAGTACTGTAGACTGATACTGGGTGAGAGATTTTAAGTTCCTTTAAACAATTGTAATAAATAGTTTTTACCTGCTGATTTTGAAGCGGGAGAGCAGATCTTTTTATGGAACGTACATAGTTTAATGAATGAAGGGTGAGGACTGACATAATCATAACACCCGTTATCCATATTAGAAAGAGTATGGTATTCAAGCCTCCAGAAAATTGACTACTGATGGAAACTGAAAAATCATTCACCTGGTTTAACAAAATATTTTGTGTATTACTGGTAAGTTCGGATAGCGTGTCGGTACCAGAGTTAAGTCCTGAGTCAGTTTGAAAAAAATGTAACCATGAAAAAAGTTGTGAGCCATGAATCTGTACAGGAAAAAATGGCACGGCAAGTAGTAAAAATAAAAGAAAACAGAGATGGTACTGTGTAGTCGCAGATAAATATTTTTTCAGAAGTTTTTTTGTTCCGATTATTACAAGTGTAAAAATACATATGAAGATATTACTGATTAAAAAGTGGATGATCCAGTTGCTCATTCAAAACCTCCTATTTCTGATGTTTTGATAATAAATGGCGTAAGTTATCAATTTCTGTTGAAGAGAGCTTATCGTCTTCAAGGTAAGAAGTCAGCATAGAAGAAAGATTTCCATTATAATATCGCTTTAAAAAAGAATTGCTTTCCTGGCGTATATATTCATCTTCTTGGACTAATGGAGTATAGACAAATACCCGGCTTTGTTTTTCGTAGGAAAGAGCTTTTTTGGAAACAAGTCTCTTGATAAGAGTTTGAATTGTTTTTGGACTCCAGCTGGTAGTTAGAGTAAGTTTTTCTGTAATTTCATTTGTATTGATGGGAGCATATTTCCATACAATTTTCATAACTTCAAATTCGGCTTCTGAAATCTGGGGTAGTGACATAATAAAATCCTCCTGCTAAATCCTACATATGTAATAAATATATTATATTACTTGTAGAAGAAAAAAGTCAAATGGCAGATGATATATAGAATATAAAATTAATAATGTAGAGGCAATAAAGGTGAAAAAGATAGAAATTATTGAGAGAATCACAGATGCTAATGGAAGCATAAGTGAAAACATATTGACTAGCTGGGAACATAAAAACCAATTCATACCGGAAATTATAAGGTTTGGAGAATTAAAAATATATCTACAGGAACGAATTGTTAAAAAGAATGATAGTGATGTTCATCTTTCAAAATATGAATATGATATTTTACTTCTTTTAGCGAAAAGTCCAGGTAGAATATTTGGAAAAGAAATGGTTTATGATCTGGTATGGAATGAACCTTATTCCGGTGATTATAATGTGGTTATGCGACATATCTGCAATATCAGAGAAAAAATAGAAGATGATCCTGGACAACCATTATATATACAAACAGTACGAGGTGTAGGATATCGGTTTAATGGGAATTTAGGCAGCGAGTGAAATCGCTGCCTATTATTATGGTTTTACAAAGAAGGGAGTTGGTTATGAGAAGATCTTTGTATTTCAGGAGCATCCTGTTTGAGATATTTGGACAGGTTTTGATGTATCAATTCCAACTCTTTTATTTCTTGCTTAAAAGAAACGTATTGAGTATTTAGTGATTCCTTTCTGGAAATAAGATCTGCAATTTGCTCTTGTAACTTATTGGAATTAAGATGTTTCAGGTCTATACCATTTTCCTGTAAAATATGTTCAGCACCAGCGAAAAGAATAATTTGAGATTCATATTTACGGAAATAACGATCCGGATCTTTGGAACTTTTATAATGGTCATCGTAAATTTTATTTTTCTGATATTGTTTGGCATATTTTAGCATTTCTCGAAGATGGCGTATCTGAGACTCGAGAGAAACAACAGAGGTATTTACCTCTTTTTGCTGCATATGTAACAAGGCTATGCGGTCTTCAAGTTCTGAAAAATTATGTAGATTATGTGTGAACATCTTGTTATATTCAGCAGAGACAATTTTTAAATTTTCCTTATTTGCCCATTTCTGAAGTCCAATGTTTCCTGCTATATTGGGAGTGTTGGTGTCTATTAACTTATTACGAACAGAAGGAACAGTAGTTCTGTGAAGCTTATTATTAATGCGTTCTTTGATACGTTCCTTAGTAAAGTTTTTTCCTAAAGATTTAGCACTTCCACGCACTGGACGGGACATATCGGGAGAACGAAAGGTAATGTATTTTCTGCTGTTTTCGCCAAATTCTGCGTTTTTTATTTCATATCCTTTAGCTTCCATAAATGCAAGAAATTCTGAGTAAGTGGAAACGATTCGGATTGTCTGGTTGATATCTTTTCGCAGCTGCGCTTTTTTACTGGATTCAGATTTATTTGCAGCCCATTCATTGTATTTCATTCCTTTTTTACCATCTGGCATAATTGTGGACAGGTTATGTTCCTGGCATAAAGTGTCGCTGAGATTTCGTATTTTCCAGTAATTCTTTTTACAGTCATGGTAATGAGAAAAAGTGATGTTATCTGCAGAACAGAAAATTAAATGGTTATGTACATGACCTTTATCAGTGTGTGTTGTCAGAACATAGGAGTATTTTCCCTCCAGTAAGCGATCCGCAAGTTCTTTGCCAATTTGATGGGCTTCTTCATAGGAAACTTCACCAGGGGAAAATGCCTGAATCAGATGAAATGCCTTATTTGTATTGTGCGGATCTCTGCAGTCATGTGTATGATCCAAAGTGTATTTAAAGTCAAGAACGGCTGTTTCGGGAGAGCAGGCAAAGGAAGAAATATATAGATTCTGGTCAGTTTTATCTGGATTGCAGATGTATTCTATTGCTTTATCAACGGTTGTTTTAATACTATGGATTTTTGTGACTGCCATATCTGATCCATCAGCTCCTTTATATCGACCACACGGTCGACCTTGTCCCGCACGGGGAGGATATCGTTTACACGGGTATATTTGCTGCTCGGCAGCGAGAAGGGCACGGGAGCCGACTCGTTCGAGCGTACGCGCATCTCGTCGATATACCAGTCGCCGCCCAGATAGCTCGAGTTCATCACACGGACATCGGTGCGCACACCGTCCACCTCCTGATTGAACCACAGGGGGAAGGTATCGTTGTCGCCGTAGTTTATCACGATGGCGTTTTCGGGCACCGTTTGCAGATAGTTCCAGCCGATGTCGCGGGCGAATGTACGGCCCGAACGGTCATGATCGTCCCAGTTCTGCGCCGCCAGCAGCGTCGGCACGCCGAGACATACGACAGTGGCGACGATGGCCGCCGCACGCGAGTCGCGACGCATGATATAGACGAAGAAGTCACGCAGCGCCAACACCCCGAGTCCGATCCACATCGAGAAGGCGTAGAACGAACCGGCATATACGTAGTCTCGCTCGCGCGGCTCCGAGGGGCAGGTGTTGAAGTATACCACCAGCGCCACGCCCATCATCACGAAGAGCCACATCACCACCGTGAAGTTGCGCTGGTCGCGGTTGAGCTGATATATCAGTCCAAGTATGCCCAGCAGGAACGGCAGGAAGAAGTATGTGTTGCGCGCGGGGTTGTCGGCCATTTCGCGCGGCAGCATCGTCTGCGGCCCGAGATAGATCTTGTCTACAACATCTATACCCGAGAGCCAGTTGCCGTGGGCAATAGTCTCCTTACCGGCCTGTATGTCGTCCTGACGTCCCACGAAGTTCCACAGGAAGTAACGCCAGTACATGTAGTTGAGCTGGTAGGTGAAGAAATAGTAGAGGTTCTCGCCGAACGTAGGCTCGACGAAGCTCTCGCCCGTCATCGGATCGTAGACCGTATGCCCGAAGTCCACAACCTCGCCCGTCATCACGCGTCCCTGCTCGTCACGCATCGGCTCGCCGTTCTCGTCACGCACCATATCGGTCTTGGTGCGGTACGCCGCCCACGGCTTATACTCGGCCTCGCCCTTCAAAGAGTTCCACACGCGGGGGAATATGTGTTTGAACTGCGACGGGTAGGTATATCCAGTAAGCTCGGTAGCACGCTGGTAGCGGCCGCTCTCGCGGTCGTAGTAATAGGTCGTACTCTCCACATAGTCGTCAATGGGTGACGAATAGTAGGGGCCGTAGAGCAGCGGGCGGTTGCCATACTGGTCGCGGTTCAGTACCGACAGCAGCGCATGGGGGTTGTTGGGGTTGTTGCTGTTCATCGGCGGGTTGGCTACGGCACGGATCGTAACCGTCGCATACGACGAGAAGCCTATGAGGATCATCGTCGTCGAG
>OLVX01003096.1_pt1 | contig 10939 bp, 10 predicted proteins | sample 1673271 | NCBI WGS metagenome assembly OLVX01 (sample SAMEA3178939, study PRJEB25190) | human gut metagenome | biome: human gut; feature: human-associated habitat; material: faeces | place: Austria | collected 2013 | reverse complement strand
AGATTTCATCAAAATCAAACCCTAATTCAGTAGCAGGAGCAATAGCTGGATTAGTAAAAGAATCAAATAAAGCAGAAATGCAAGCAATTGGAGCAGGAGCATTAAATCAAGCTGTAAAGGCAGTGGCAATAGCTAGAGGATTTGTAGCACCAGCTGGAGTAGATTTAGTTTGTATACCAGCATTTGCTGATGTAGAAGTTGAGGGAGAAGGTAGAACAGGAATAAAACTTATTGTTGAATCAAGAGTGTAAAATATATCAAACCATATTCATTAGAATATGGTTTTTTTGAATCGAAATATTGACTTTTTAATTTTAATATGTGAGAATAAATAAGAAAAATATATATGAAAGGAAGAAGAAAAAATGGAAAAAATAAGAGGATTTGAAATAGCAAAAGGATTTGAGGACAAACAAATAAATTTACCAATTAGAAAAACAAAATATTCAGCAGGATATGATGTAGAAGCTGCAGAAGATACAGTTATACCAAGTTTTAAAAAAGGAATGGCTCCAACATTAGTAAAAACAGGAATAAAAGCATATATGCAAGATGATGAAGTACTAATGTTATATAATAGAAGTTCTAATCCAAAAAAGAAAGGTTTAATTTTAGCAAATAGTGTAGGTGTAGTAGATAAAGATTATTACGGAAATGAAGACAATGATGGACATATAATGTTTGCATTTTATAACATAAAAGAAGAGGATATAACTATAAAAAAAGGTGAAGCAATAGGACAAGCAGTTTTTCAAAAATATTTTGTAACTGATGATGATAATGCACAAGGTGATAGAACTGGAGGTTTTGGGTCTACATCCAAATAGACTGATTATTCAAACAAAAAAATATATAAAAAATTTTTAGCTTGAAATATAGCCGTTTACAGCTAAAATTACATAAAAAGTCAAAATAAAAGCTTTGACTTTTTTCTTTTTTTGTTGTATAATAAATATGGTTAAAAAATCCAATAAAGTTATTTCATATTGACTTAACTTTATAATATTTTTTTGCTGAAAAATATTATAAAAACAAAATGGAAGGAGCTGACTTACATGTTTAATGTAGGAGATAAAATAGTATATCCAATGCACGGAGCAGGAACTATAGATTCAATAGAAGAAAAAGATATTTTAGGAGAGAAACAATCATATTACATCTTAAAAATGCCAAGTGATGTAAAAGTTATGATACCAACAGCTAAGGCAGAAGAGGTAGGTGTAAGAAATATTATAGATAAACAATCAGCAGAAAACGTTTTTAAAATACTAAGTCAAGATGAAACAGAAATGGATAAAAACTGGAATAAAAGATATAGAGACAATATGGAAAAAATGAAAAGTGGAGACATTTATGAAGTTGCTGATGTAGTTAGAAATTTAAGCTTTAAACAAAAAGAAAAGGGACTTTCTACAGGCGAAAAGAAAATGCTAAATAATGCTAAACAAATTTTAGTTAGTGAATTAGTTTTAGCAGAACATGCAAATCAAGATGAAGTAGAAGAACAAATAGAAAACAAAATTAATACTTCATTTATGACTTTCAGAGCCGAGGGAATTGAACAAGAAAGTATTGTTAATAAATTTATACCATTCAACGGAACTGATAGTAATGGAGTTAATGTATAAAATAAAAAAATTATATATATAATTTAAAACACATCTAAAAATTACAGATGTGTTTTTTGGCTTCATATACAATATCGACAGATAACTTTGCTTGTGTTATATTTTTTTGTTTTCTTAATTTTTTTAAATTTTCCATTCTAAATTTGTCTGGACTATAGTATCCTCCTAACTTATTATATATTATATCAATTAGAAGTTTAAATTATAGAAGTATATTTTATATTTAAGGAGTGATAATTGTAAAAAATATAATTCTGTGATATATTTGTCTTGAAATATCATTTTTTAATATTAAATATTTCTTAGTATGTGGAGGTGAATTAAGATGTAAAAATATAATAAGAACAAAAGAATTAAAAGGAGGATAAAAATGTTAAAAGAAAAATCAAAAATTTTGTTAATAATTTTTATTGCAATGTTAGCAATAATATTATTTAGCAATAATATATCTAATGCTTCAAATATTAATAGTGAAGATAATAAAGTATTTACAAAGAATGAAATTATGGGTAGTTTAGCAACAACTGTTAATAAATATGATGGAAATTATGGTACATGGTACCAGTTTGAACTTGATTCTGCAAAAGCATTGGATTTAGTAACAAATACAAACAAATTAAATAGTTTAATCAATGGTGATTATATATACCAAAATATATATTTAAAAGTAGATGATGATATTACAAAAATAGTTATGAATTATCATAATGATAATAAAGAACAAGAAGTAAAAAAAGTTATTATGAATAATGTAAGATATGCTGAAATTCCTGTAGGACTTATAGTAAAGATAGATGGAAAATATCATGTTTGTGCTAGTGGAGATGGACTTGGTTATATTGGAAATAACCATGTAGCTACTGTAAAATTTTTTAAAGATAGAGAAACTGTATCTACCACCCTTTTAAGTTTTGAACTACCAGAAGGTGGAGATAATTTAAAAACAAATACAGCTAATATTTATTTAACTAGTGATACTAAGAAAGATTATCAATTAGGTGGTGCAGGCTGGGGAACTGGCTGTGGAGAACATTATGATAGAGTTTTAGCAGAAGGTAACTGCTATATAAATGTTGGTGTAAACACAAATATTGGAGAAACTTTAGAATTTGAACCTTTTGGTACTCTTAATTATATTGGAACAAAAAGTGAATATGGAATGATGGAATATATATATCAAGCTAAAATAGAAGATAAAACAATATTTAATAAAGACAGAGTTATGTGTAGTATTGCTTCAAAAAAATATAATATATTAACAACTGCTGCTTTTTATTTTACAGGTGATTTAATCAAATCTGAAAATATAAAATTAGATAGTAATGAGACTAAAATAAAATTAGAAGCTTCTTCTGGTGTTGTTCCTGAAAACACAGTACTAGAAACAAAAGAAATAAAAGAAGAAAAAACATTAGAATTAGTAAAAGAAAGTTTAAAAGGAATATCAAATAAATATATTACTTATGACATTTCATTATTAAATAATAATGCTAAAATACAACCAAATGGAAATGTTAAAATAAGTATTCCTATTCCTACTAATTTTGATGCATCAAAATTAGTAGTATATAGAGTTTCAGAAGATGGAACTAAAACAAAATATGATGTAGAAGTGAAAGATAATTATGTTATATTTGAAACAGATCACTTTAGTACATATGTATTAGCTGAGACAGTAAAAGATACATCAACTAAACAAGAAAATACTTCTATAGAAATTAAACAGGGAGAAAAAGATATTACACCTAAAACAGGAAGAGAAACAAAAATATCAAATAGTATCATTGCTATACTAATAATCGCAATTATGGTAGTAATTAAAAAAATAACACAATAAAGGAATGAAGTTACTATGAAGAAAAAAGGAAAACACTCAACTAAAAATCAAGAAAACAAAAAAACAAAATATATATTACCAATAATCTTTATAGTAATAATTATAATTTTTACATATAACACATACTATAAAGATGAAAAAAATAATAGTAATATATTAAATGATATTAACATAGATACAACACAAATTACAAATAGCAAGACTGAACGAATGTTGAAATTGGAGAAGTTAAAAAGTGAAAATTCTGATATAATAGGTTGGCTGGAAATACCAAATACAAAAATAAATTTTCCGGTATTGCAGGGGACAGATAATGAATATTATATGAAACATACATATAAAAAAGAATATTCAAAAGATGGTTCTATATTTTTAGACAAAGATTACAATTGGAATTTGCCTAGTTGTAATTTGCTTATATATGGTCATAACAATAAAAACGGTAATATGTTTCAAGATTTGCTACAATACAAAGAAGAAAATTATTATAAACAGCATCCTACAATAAGATTTACAACAATAAATGAAGATTGTGAATATGAAATAATATCGGTATTTTTGTCAAGAGTATATTATAAAACAGAAAAAAATGTTTTTCGATATTATTATTTTATTAATGCTGAAAGTGAAGAAGATTATAATAATTATATAGAAAAAAGTAAAGAAGCAAGTTTGTATGACACTGGTAAAAATGCTATATATGGAGAACAATTATTAACATTAAGTACTTGTGAATATTCGCAAGAAGATGGAAGATTTGTAATAGTAGCAAAAAAACAAAATGTAAAACAGAATAATATATTAAAATGATATTATATATTAACAGAGTAGCTAGAATTTTCTAGCTACTCTATTTTTGGAAAAATCATTAATCTATGTCCATCATTTTTAAATAGAACATTTTTAAATCTTCTTTATATTTTTTATCGTCCTCTTCAAAATCTCTATTTGTTTCTGCATTCTTGATTACCGCTTTAAAATCATCATGCAGAGTTTCAACTAACTTATCAAATTCAATTTCTTCTTTAGAAATATATTCCTCAAATTTTGATTTACGCCAATTTTTACAAATATTTTGATATGTAGGACCTGGATGATAAAGTGAATCAAATGGACAACGAACATAGGAAGCGGTTTTTATCATTTCAGACAAATAGTACTGTCTTGCATTAACTGCTCTTTTATTAGTAATATTATACAAAGAATTGTAACAGTACTCTACAGCTTTTCTATCTGCTGTATTATCAATGTAGCGATCGCCACCACAATTTGCCATGTGTTCAATGTTTGCAAAACAGTTTAAAATAGCAATTTTAATGTCGGTGGCATAATCTGTAGGAAAATTTGTTTTTTTACAAATTCTCACCAGTTCTATTGCGGGTGCAATCCAATTATAATCAGATTTACTATCTTTCATTACCCGTTCATAGAGCTCTTTAGCAGTTAATACTTGCTTATTTTCCTTTCGACCATGGATTAAATAATATCTTTGTCCAAGAAAATTTATAGTATCTATATCTTTTGACTTATTATTGGTTATAAGTTGTTTCTTTTTTCTGTCTATACATATTTTTAGTAAGAAAGAAATTATAATCACAAAAATATATATTAACAAATAAGAGCTAAAAATAAACAATAAAGCATATAGTACTGATAGAATCCTGTTTGCAGAATTATGAGATTTGACATATTCATCAAAACTTTCTATTTCGATGCTATACTCCTCTTTTAAAATTTTGTATTCATTTGATAATGTAATTGTTGCATTGTATCTACGTTCTGTTGTTGAATCATCTTGTAAATAATAATAAAAGATGATTCTTTCATTATTATTATAAATACTATATTGTATTTCATCATTGGAAATTTTTCTGGTGTCTATGCTAATTCCTTCTTGAATTGATTTATGTGCAATGTCTTTTAATAATTCACATTTTTGCTTTTTCATTTCATAACTGTTTAGCATTTTTTGCTCACTTTGCATAGTGTTGAATAGTACTTTACTTGAAATGATAACAGCTACTATAGTTAAGATGATAACAAAAAGTACTTTGAACCGTTTTGATATAAATTTTTTCCCTTTCATAAATTTCTCCTTTCAATATTTATTGTGATGTTTAATTGTTATATATGTTAACTCCCAAAGGAGATTATAAGATAAAATCTTTTTTTATTGTATCATACATTTATATAAAATACTACTCATATTTAGTATTTAACTAAAATTTGCGTAAATTTTTTGACATAAAAGAGTACTGAAAAAAGTATTCTTACATTCAAAAACAAAAAAAGACTTAAAGCTTTGCTTTAAGTCTATCTGGTGCAGATGGCCGGAATCGAACCGGCACGGTTTATTCAACCGCAGGATTTTAAGTCCTGTGCGTCTACCAGTTCCGCCACATCTGCATAAATATTAAACTGGTTTTGCCTAACGACAATTAGTATTATAATATTAAGATAAAATTTTGTCAATACATTTTTGAAAAAAATCATAAAAAATTTTTTCAAAAAAATGCTAAAAGAAAGAAATACTGAAATATAGTATATTAATAGAAGTAATATATACTATAAAAAATAAATAAAAGTTGACAAAAAAACAAAAATAAGGAATAATATATCAAGAAAATAAAAAAAGATAGGAAATAAAAATGAATAAAATAAAGAAAACAATAAGATATTTAACAATATTTATTTTATTAATAATAATAACTTTTTATATTGTATTAAAAGACCAGGATGTATCAGAAATTTTTAGTATTTTTTCAAATACTAAAAAACAATATATAGCAATTGCAGTTATATGTATGTGTGGGTATGTAATTTGTGAAGCAATAAATATAAGAAGAACATTAAAAATATTAGGGGAAAAAACAACATTATGGAATACCATAAGATATGCACTTATAGGTTTTTTCTTTAGTGGAATTACACCAGCAGCAAGTGGTGGGCAACCAATGCAAATATATTATATGTATAAAGAAAATATTGCAGTTGCACATTCAACATTAGCATTATTAATTAATTTAAGTAGTATGCAAATTGTAACAATATCAATCGCATTATTTAGTATGATATTTCAATTTCAAAATCTAAGTGTTGGACTTAGATGGCTATTTTTTGTAGGAATATTATTAAATTTAAGTGCATTAACATTACTAATAATTGCAATTTTTTCTAAAAAAATATTAGATAAATTAATAGAATTTGTTATAAAAATAATGAAAAAACTAAAACTAAAAAATGTAGAAGAAAAAGAAGAAAAACTAAAAAAAGAATTGATGAAATATCAAGATAGTGCAGTATATATAAAGAAAAATAAAAAGATGATATTAAAAATAGTACTAACTACTTATGTGCAGTTTTTTATATATTATAGTGTAGCATATTGGGTATATCGCTCTTTTGGATTTTATCAATATAATATTTTACAAATTGTAGGACTTCAAGCTGTTTTATTTGGAACGGTTTCTGGAATACCATCACCAGGTGCAGTAGGAGTAAGCGAAGGTGGATTTATTGCAATATTTAAAAATGTATTTCCTGAAACTCTAATAAGTTCTGCAATGATGCTAAATAGAGGAATAAATTTTTATTTATTAATGATAATAAGTATGATTTCTGTAATAATTAGTACATTAAGGACAAAAGAGTTGAAAAAAGAATAAAAATAATATATAATGTCAAAGAAAAAAGAAAATAGGGGAAAATTTAAAAAGTAAAGAAATTTAATAAATTTTAACCACCTTAAGAAAAGGATGGAGATTATGAATATACTTTTATGTGGAAATGAAAAAGTTTTTGATGGAGCATTAACACAATTGATATCAATGACAAATAAAACTGCAGAAGCAATAAAATGTTATATATTCACAATGGATTTAACAAGAATAAAGCCGGAATATACAGCCATAAGTGACGAAAAAATTGAATTTTTGAATGAAGTATTAAAAACAAAAAATCCAAATAATGAAGTAATAAAAATTGATGTTACTAAAATATATGAAGAAGAATTTGGACATTGTAAAAATGAAAATGCATATTGTACACCATATACATTACTAAGGTTGTTAGCAGATTTAGTTCCATGTATACCAGATAAAATATTATATTTAGATATAGATATGATGATAGCAGACGATATAACTAAGCTATATAATATAGATGTATCAGAATATGAATATGCAGCAGTAAAGGAAAAATATGGTTCGATATTCATATGGCCAGATTATATAAATGCTGGAATGTTATTATTAAATATGAAGAAAATAAAAGAAACTGGATTATTAAAAAAAGCAAGAGAATTAATAAAAACAAAGAAAATGATATTTGCAGATCAGGATGCAATATATAGAGCAACAACAAAAAAACTTTTATTACCAAGAATATTCAATGAACAATCAAAATTCAATAAAAAAGATACAGTAGTTTGTCATTTTTGTAAAAGATTATTGTGGAAACCATACCCTCATACAGAAAATTATAAACAATGGAACATATATGAAGTACACAATGTTTTAAAATGTCATGCATTTGATGATGATTTAAATGAATATATAAAATGGAAAAATAAATATGAAGAAAGAAAAGGAGAAAAAATAAAATGAAAGAAATGAAGGATGTACCAATATTTTTTGCAGTAGATGATGGATATATACCATTTTTAGGAGTATCTTTAAAATCATTAATAGATAATTCATCAAAAGAAAATAGATATGCAATTAAAATATTATATACAAATGTATCAAAAGAAAATATGTTAAAAATTAAACAATATGAATGTGAAAATATTAATATAGAATTTGTAGATTTAAATGAACAATTAAAAGAAATAAAAGAAAAACTTTATACACGTAATTATTTTTCAAATACAACATATTATAGATTATTTATACCAGAATTATATCCACAATATGATAAAGCAATATATATTGATAGTGATACAATTGTCTTGGCAGATATGGCTGAATTATATAGTATAGATATAGGTGATAATTTATTAGCTGGAGTTCCAGATGGAGTTGTACAAAATATAGAAATATTTCAAGATTATGTTGAAAGAGTAGTTGGAGTTGCAGATTATAACAATTACTTTAATGCAGGTGTTATTGTAATGAATTTAAAGGAACTAAGAAAATATAAATTTCAAGAAAAATTTGTATATTTATTAGAAAAAATTAAATTTGAAGTTGCTCAAGACCAAGATTATCTAAATAGATTATGTAAAGGAAGAATTAAATTATTAGATTTTTCATGGAATAGAATGCCAATTATGGGACAAAGAAATGGGGATATAAAAATTATACATTATAACTTAGGGGCTAAACCATGGTATTTTGACAATGTTTTATATCAGGAATATTTTTGGAAATATGCAGAAAAAACAGAGTTTTATAAGCAAATAAAAGAAATTGGCTCAAAATATACAGAAGCGGATAAAGAGAGGGACGATGCTAATAGTGCAAAGCTTATTGAATTAGCACAAAAAGAAACAGATTGTGTTGGAGATGACAGAATAAAAAATAAATAGTTGATAATAATAAGAAATATTAATACATAAGCAGTATAACTAATGCAAGAAAGGGAAGGTCTTTATGAAAACGCAAAGAAAATTGATAGATATATTAAATAAAGACAAAAAAGATAAAGAAGAAGTAATAGAAAAATCACAATATAGAGTTGATGTTTTAAAAAAAATAGAGAAACTAGAAGAAGAAGGAAAATTTGATGTTGATGCAGAAGATGATCCACCAACAATAGTTCTTACACCAGAGGATATAGACTATCTAAGAACAAAAATGACAAGTAAAATAAAAAGAGTTTTTGCTAATAAAGTTGGAGAAAGATTTTTAGATAATTTATTAAAAAACAATAAATTGATAATAAAAGAAATAAGAGGTATTGAAAATTTAAGCAAGGTTACAACAGGGGCTATTGTTACATGTAATCATTTTAACCCATTTGATAGTTTTACTATAGAAAAAGTATTTAGAATATCTAGAAAAATTGAAGAAAAAAAATTATATAAAGTAATAAGAGAAGGAAATTATACTAATTTTCCAGGATTATACGGATTTTTCTTTAGAAATTGTGATACACTACCATTAAGTTCTAATAAAAGAACAATGATTGAATTCATGAAAGCAGTAGATACATTATTACAAAATGGGGATTTTATATTAATTTATCCAGAACAAAGTTTATGGTGGAATTATAGAAAACCAAAGCCATTAAAACCAGGTGCATTTAAGTTTGCATCAAGAAATAATGTGCCAGTAATACCAATATTTATAACAATGGAAGATAGTGATATTATTGGAGAAGACGGATTTCCAGTACAAGAATACATTGTAAATATAAGTGAGCCAATTTATTCAGATGAGAATTTAACAGAAAAACAAAATACAGAAAGATTGTTAAATCAAAATTTTGAAATATGGAAAAATATTTATGAAAATTTTTATGGAATACCACTTGTTTATACAACAAAGAAAAATGATGAGAATTCAGAAAAGGAAATTATTAATAAATGAAACAAAAAGAGATAATTTATTATAAAGATGAATTGAATGAAGAATTTTCAACAGCAAAAATAGTACCAAGAAAGATAGATGAAAATTATAAATATATTCATAAGAGTGTGATTTGGAATGCAATAGCATTCCTTTTGCAAAATGTTTTAAGTGTGCCAATAAAATTTTTATATGCTAAAATAAAATTTAAAATTAAATATGTAGGAAAAGAAAAATTAAAACCATATAAAAAACAAGGATATTTTATTTACGGAAATCATACTCAAATTTTTGCAGATACATTTATAACAAGTAATACAAACTATCCTAAAAAGAATTTTTTTATTGTTAACCCAGAAAATGTATCAATGAAATTTTTGGGTAATATAGTAGAAATGTTGGGAGCTATTCCAATTCCAAGTAATAAAGAAGCTATGAAAAATTTTTTAGAGGTAATCGAAAAAAGAATAAAGGATGGAAATAGTGTTACAATTTTTCCGGAAGCACATATATGGCCATATTACACAAAAATAAGACCATTTAAAACTGTATCATTTAAATATCCAGTTCAATTGAATGTGCCTACATTTTCGGTTACTAATACATATCAAAGTTATGGAAAAAATAATGATAAAGTTAAAATTGTTACTTATGTTGATGGACCATTTTTCCCAGATGATGGATGTAAAACGATGAAAGAAAAACAACAAAATTTACGTGATAAAGTATATAAAAAAATGGTAGAAAGAAGTCAAAACAGTAATATTGAAGTAATTAAATATGTAAAAAAAGAAGATTAAAAAATATAAAAAGATATATTTGGATAACTTAACTTTTTTATATTGTCTTAGTAACAATTACATAAAAAAGACTGTAGATTATAATCATAAAATTATAATCTATAGTCTTTAATTCGCTTTAGCGTGTTGAGCCACAAAGCGAAACAAAAAACCGCCAGCTATGCT
>OLVX01003086.1_pt1 | contig 10970 bp, 10 predicted proteins | sample 1673271 | NCBI WGS metagenome assembly OLVX01 (sample SAMEA3178939, study PRJEB25190) | human gut metagenome | biome: human gut; feature: human-associated habitat; material: faeces | place: Austria | collected 2013 | reverse complement strand
TTGCCCAAAGTATACCACAAAGACGAAAAAATGAAAAGGGGCGCGGCTGCGCCCCCTCATTTTCAACTATTTAGTTTTCAGCGCCCGACGTGACCCTGCCGCCGTAGCCGGTCAGCGCCAAAATAGAGACCAACGAAAACAGTGCGATCAGGAATTTCTTCATCATTTTCTTCGTTTCACCGATCTGCTGCCGTTCCCTCCACCGTCCACGGCAGGAAGATCGGCTCAATCTCAATCACAAAGTGCGGCTCCTGAATGTTGTCGCCCGGGTGGGACTGCGCAAGGCGGACCTCGACGTCGTTGACGTCTCTCACCGTCGCGGCGGCAAAGCCCTCTTCCTCGCCGAAAACGAGGTACTGCGGCCCAATGTACGGCATCCGGCCGGCTTCGTCCAGCTCGAGAGGCATCGTCTCAAACGGCTTCGCGATGTCGACGCCGAGCGTTTGAAGGTACGCCGTCACAGCGGGATAGGCCTTCGCGGCCTCATTTACATAATTGCGGCAATAGGCACAATCGCACAGATTAGATCGTTTAAGATCGCGATAAAACCGCTTTGTCCGCTCAATATCCATCAGCAGCGTTCCACCCCTTTCACCGGTTTGCTTTCGTATTATACCATACAGGAAATTTGGCCTGCAAGCGGAAAAGCAACGCCGAAAGGCGCTGCTTTTCTGATTCAAATGGGATGATCACTATTGTGAGCTTGGTGGCTTGAAATTCAATGCAGTTGGCATTGCGCAGAAGAAGGGGACGCTTTCTTTGTCCGGAAAAGTGAACTGCCAAGGCTGAGCACAATGAGCAGCAGCGGGAGAAAAAGACCGAGAAATGCATAGGGCAGATAGCTCATCGTGGCAACGCCGAGAATGCCGGAACAGTAAATGCCGCAGGTGTTCCACGGAACGAGCGGCGAGGTGATCGCACCGCCGCAGAGCAGCGCACGGCTGAGATCCACGCGGGACATGCCGCGGCGGTCATACTCCTCGGCGTACATCTGACCGGGAACGGAGATCCCGAGATACTGGTCGGGAAGGATAACATTCATGCAGACGCACGACACGGCGGTGAGTGCGGTCAGGCCGCCGCGGCTTTTCACATGGGAGACGAGCGGGGAGACGAGCGCTTCGATCTGGCCGGTTTTCTGCATCAGTCCGCCGTAGCCCATGGCGATGATGACGATGGAGTTGGCATGCATCATCGACTCAACACCTCCTGCTGTCAGTAGCTCGTCGAGCAGCGCGACCCCGGTGTGACCGACATAGCCGGAAAAGCCAATGGTGAAGATGTCGCCAAACGGCATGCCCTGCGCTGCGACCGCAACAATGAGACCGGAGACGACACCCGCCATAACGGCGGGGATAGCGGGAAATTTGATCACGATGCACACGACCATAACGAGGATCGGAATCAGACTGACCGGCGAGATGCGGAACGAGGTATCCAGACCCGCAAGCAGCGGAGCAATATTTCCCGCTACGCCCGAGGCATCACCGCCGCCGTAGCGCAGGCCGGAGACAAAGTAAAAGACCTCCGTAACGGCAAAGCCGGCGAGTGCGATCGGCATGGCGCGCTTCATCAGATCAAAGATCTCGCAGCCCACGACCGCGGCGGTGAGATTTGTCGCATCGGAGAGAGGAGAGATGATCTCACCGAGGTAAGAGCCGGAGATGATGCTGCCTGCGACGATCGGGGACGGGACGCCGAGGGCGACGCCGATGCTCATAAACGCGAGTCCCACCGTACCGACCGTGCCCCATGCGCCGATGGCGAACGAGACGATGCCGCAGGTGAATGCAGCGGTGATAAGGAAGAACTTCGGCGTGATGATCTTGAGCCCATAGTAAATAAGTGTGGGGACAGTGCCGGAGGCGATCCAGGTGCCGACAAGCACGCCGATAAGCAGCAGGATTATCACGGCTTCAAGCGCCTGCTCAATGCCGGAGAGCATACCGTGGAGGATCTCCTCCCAGGAGAAGCCGAGGTAAAGCGAGAGGAGCGAGGCAATCGTGCAGCTGAAGATCAACGGGATCTGCGGTTCCGCGCCGCAGACCACCACGCCGATGAAAATCAGGACTGCTGTGCTCGCAAGACTGATAAGCCCGTGATAAAATTTGACTTCTTTTTTGCAAAATAAAGTTCTGTTTTTTGTTGAATTCATTTTCTCTCTTTTCATTTGTTCTGATTTGTGATACAGTATATCAATTATAAGAAATAATGTTCCGCGAATAAGCTGCCGCATTGACAAGCGGCGCGGGAAGAGGAGACGGAAGAAATGAAGAATTTGTTGGAACGGCTCAGCACCATCGAAAGCACACTGCCGACCAAACAGAAAAAGCTCTGCGAGTACATCACTGCCAACGGGAAATCCGTCTATCTAATGAGTGTCGGTAGCCTTTCGGAGGCAGCAGGCGTGGGACGCGCGACAGTGATCCGCCTGGTCGAGAGTCTGGGATATCCGTCCTATGCGGAGTTTAAGAAGGCGCTCAATGCCTCGTACTTCGAGGCGGCAGAGAACCATTACCATTCCAATCCTTTCTTCTGGGCGGATGAGCAGGGCGCTCTCCTGCCGGAGGATACGGACTCTATCAATGCCTGCTGTGGGGAGTCCATGCGGCTTTTACAGCAGGCGGCCAAGGAACTCGACCGTACGCAGTTTGGCAAGATCGTCGACATTCTGATCGCCTCGTGGCGTGTGAATGTGCTGGGTCTACGCACCTCTGCGGCGATCGCCCGCTACGCCTACTACATGCTCGGCTACTTCATCCCCGACATTCGGGACCTGAGCGAGAATGAATCGCTGGCTTACGACTGGCTCATCAATGCCCATCAGGGCGAGGTCATGCTGATGTTTGCCTCCATGCCGGTGACGGCAACCTCTGTGCGTTTGGCCGAGCTTTGCCACGAGCGCGGCATCCCGCTGGTCGTGATCACGGACCGCGAGGATACACCTGTACTGGAGTATGCGACCTATCAGCTTGTCCTGCCGCACACGGAGAGTACGCGCGCAACATCGCTGCCCTTTTATATGGTGCTCGAGGCGCTTATCAATGAGATCGGAACGCGCCTTGCGCCGCTGTCCGTCCAGAAGATGAATGAGATCAACCGCTACATCATCAGCGAGGGGATCATTCGCAATCAATGAAATACAGTCACATGTTCTGTCACCTCTACCGGCAGGAGCCCCGCGCACAGCGCGAGGCTCCTGCTTTTTTTAGAAGAGGCAAGGTCGATTGTGATGACTTACAGCTTGTAGGGCTCATCCCAGAGGTTGAGCTTGGTGCCGATCCCCATTTCAAGGGCCTTGTTGTACACTTCGGTACCCCAGGCAACGTCGGAGACGGGCATGCCGCCCATGCAGAAGAGGATGCTCTCGTCATGGCTGGTGCGGCCGGGCGCCTTGCCGGCGATAATATCGCCGATGTTGGTCACATCGTCCCAAGTCATCAGACCCTCGTCGATGTACTGGATCATGTAGCTGCTGATGATGCCGACATTCTCATGGAAATCGCCCTCGCAGTTCTGAAACTCCTTCCAGAGCTGGTGCATGGCCTTGTTGTCGATGACCTTGCGGCAGGAGAGCATGAAGTCCTTCGGGACGCGCATCTCGGCAGGCAGGGAGAGCAGAACGCCGGACTTGAGCCACTTGTCGTCGATAAAGGGCTTGGCGGCGCCGGAGGTCACGACGGTGACGATGTCGGCATCCTTGACGGCGGACTCGATGCTGTCGCAGATCGCGGTCTCCATATCGGGGAACGTACGGTTGACATAATCAACGAGATTCTGCGCGGCGGCGGGGAAGAGGTCGTAGATCTGCACGCGCTTGAGACCGGGGCAGGCGTCCTTGATGGCGGCAAGGCAAGCACGGTTGATGACGCCGCAGCCGACGACGGCAACGATCTCAGAGTCTGGATTGGCAAGGTAGCGGACACCAACGCCGGGGACGGCGCCGGTGCGCATGGAGCTGATGAGGTTGCCGGACATGAACGCCTTCGGCGCGCCGGTGTCGGGGTCGTTGAGCGTGACCATCAGGATAGAGCGGGGCAGACCCTTTTTGAGGTTCTCATGATTCGAGCCGTACCACTTGCAGCCAGCCATGTTGAAGCGGCCGCCGATGTATGCGGGCATGGCCATGAAGCGGCGGTCGGGACCGGCGACAGGCATGTTGGGGAACGGAGAAGTGAGCGGCGGGACGATCTCGATGCCGTGGGAGTTGTGGTTGACATCGCCCATCAGATAGTCGCCCTGACCGAGCAGACCGAACATCTCCTCCATCGTGTCGATGCAGTGATGCATATCGGTCACGCCAGCCTTGACCACATCATCCTGGCTGAGGTACAGAAAATCGATCTTGGTATTCATGGATGTATCCTTCTTTCTTGAGTTTTCAATATGTAAATAGAATGTGTTTCAATCGTAAAGAGGTCAATCGATGCGCCTGTCGTGGATCGCGCCGCGCTGATCAAGCGGGATATTGTACCACCACTTGAATGCCTTGGAGACAGCAATGGAAACGACAACCACGGCGAGCATGCCGAGGCCGAACCACAGGCCCTTGCCGGACATCATCATGTAGGGGCCGACCGACCAGGCGAAAAGCTCGTTGAGCGTCTGGATGGATTCGGCAAAGCCGGTGTCGGGCAGCGTAGCGGATTCACCATTCGGGTCAACGATGCGGAGAAGCAGCATGCCGATAGCAAACACGCCGGTGGAGTAGCCGTAAACAAAGATGGAACGCTCAAACCAGCTGTCCTTGTTCATGCGCGGGCCGAAGTAGTAGACGGTCAGGAAGACGATCACACCGCCGAGAGCGAGCATGATGACCAGAGGCACCGCGTACTCAATGACGACGGAAAGCTTGATCTTGGCAACGCCGAAGAAGACGATGAAGTCTGTGCAGCAGGCAGAGATGCGGTCCGTGATGCGGAAGTCGATGTATTCCTCCATGCCGCTCTTTTTAAGCAGCGGGGAGAGTGCCAGCGCGATCAGAAAGCCAATGGCATATTCCGGCAGGAACACGCCAGTCTTGCCGCCGAACCAGTCGCAGAACCAGATGCCGAGGACTGTGGGGATGAGCATGATGGCGAAGTGCCAGCAAAGCGGGTCAAGGGAAATGGGAGAGATGGTGTTGGTACCAAAGATCTCGCGGTTTTCACGCTTAACCATACCGGTGCGCAGGTCGTCAGAGATGTTTTTGATATCGTGGACGTATTGGGTGTAACCCTTTTTGGTGGCCCACTTGATGAAAGCAAGGCCGCCGAACACACCGGCAAGGATGCGTGCCGTTGCAAAGGTCATCGCGATGTCACTCGCTTCGGGGAAGCCAAGCTTTGCAAACGTTGCGCCGACCGCTGCCGCCGTTCCATGGCCGCCCATGAAGCCGGCAGCCATCAGCAGACCGAAGCCGTCATTGACGCCCATATTGGCTTTGGAGAGAACCAGGCAGCAGAGAATGACGGGAAGGCTGAACTGCAGCGCCCAGGTGCCCAGCTTATAGAAGAAGTAGCTGCCAATGCGCTCGCCGGAGGCCTTGGTAAACTTGATACCGGGAAGGCCGACAGCAACGAAGGACATGACGACCAGAGTCCAGGTGTAGTCGCCGGAATAATCGGAGAAGTTGAGAACGCCTAAGACCTGATTGCCGAGGATCAGGGCGATCAGACCTGCCAGAAGAGATGCGGGGATGAAGAAAGACTGAAGAAATTTGATCTTTGCGCGGAGCATCTGGCTGACCAGAATCAATGCGCCGGCAATCGCAAAATCGGTAAGAATTGCAACCATGTTTTTTCTCCCTCAAGATATTCGGAACAAATCGTCCTGTATATCGCGAATAACAGGTCCGCTCCATAAGAAAAAGATAGCATTTTGTCGAACTGGTGTCAATATAAGTCCACAATTTCGGAATAATTAACAATTATTTCAAGTGCATTTCATTCCGAAAATACAATATTTCGAGGATGACGGGAGAAGTATGGAATTAACGTTCCGAACAGAAAACTTTGTTCCGAATTTAAGTACAAAGGAACGCTCCGGATCGCTGCCGCGAGGCAAGTCCGAAACGCCCCTTTTGAAAAGCAAAAGAGAACGGCAGGATGCTGTTTTAATAAAAGTAACGTCAGGATACACCAAAAAATAACACCCGCTGTCCGAAAACCTCTTGCCGAACAGCGGGTGTTATTTCATGTTATTGGCGGGGGTGCGGTGATCCGGTGGAGGCGTCCAAAGTAGAGAACGGTTTATCGATTATGCCGTTAAAACCGGTAGGCTTACTTGGGTCAGAACCGCAGGTTTGTATCCTTTACGAAATTCTGCACGCCGTACAGCACCAGTGCGTCGGTGATGTCGTTCTCTTTGGCGTATTCCGTCACATCGCCCTTGAAGAAGCGGAGGTCAATCACATGAACCTCCGCATAGTTCTCCACGGGGAATTGGGAAAAGGTGTTGCCGTAGGAATCTTTAATGAGCAGTAGCTTGCCGCTCTTTCCGCTGCCCTCAATGACGGTCTGCGCCTGGTTGGAGTTCAGAAACACGGCGTATTCGTCGCTGCCGGACAGGTATTTCCGCTCGTAGATGCTGTCCGTCTCATACTGACCGTTGTTGTAGGACACACTTCTATTTATGTGCTTATGCCATGCGGTGATCTCCTCGGCGGGGACAGAGGGCAGCGGGACTTTATTCCAAGTCGTGCCGTGGAAATTATCGCAGAGAATTTCCTGCGTCCATTCGTCCACATTCGGTTCAATGCCCCGCCATGCACAATAGGCATAGTAGGCCCCAAGGCTCGTCCAATGGTGATCGGTACGGTAGTAGATGTTCTCGCCGCTATGAGCGGCGAGAGCAGAAAGCACGTCTGTTGTGTCAACGCCCGCATCGGTCAGCACTTGCAGGATCGCGGTGTAGTCTGTCACTGGCGCATAGGCAGGGAGTTTATCCGTCAGCACTTGTGCCGCCATAGGGACAAGGATCGTATTCATAGAAACGCCCTCTGCTGCCAGTTTTTCCTGTAAATCAGCAAGGGCAGCTGCGTTGGCGGCAAGCTGCTTTTTACTATAAGATGTAAACTTGTCCATCAGATACTTATCCTTGCAGATATAGACACCGCCGCTTTCCCGTTTACCGATGGCCAGTTCCATGTAGGTTTTCATCGTGACCCAGCCATCCCGCAGGGGAACTTGATCGGTAAGATACTTTTCCAGTTCGCCACTAAATTCGCCGGAGATAAAGTCGGCAACGGTAAATTTGGGCTTTTGCGTCAAAGTGCGCTTTTCTCTTTCGGAGTAATAGCGATCCGGCAACAGCAATCCGGCAAGAGTAGAAACCGCCAGCAGCAGGCAGAAAAAAGAGGTAATGATTTTATTTCGCATTTTTCTCACCTCAGAATCGGAAGTACAGGAACGGATTATAGCTGCCGCTGACAAGATAGGCCGCAGCCATCACCAGCACACAGGCAAGACCGCCGCAGTCAACCACGGTCAGCGCCCGCTGCCCCAGCCGTGTGCCGAGCTTTTCATAAAAGCGTTTTCCCAGCGGTGTGGCTGCCAAAGCACGGATTGCCAACATCGGCCCATACGTCAGCAGCAAATACAGACTACTGCTGTCAAACAGCACGCCGGAGAGCATGGCCTTGCACCACGCAGCTCCTTTGCTGATCTCTGTGAACGCAAAGAGTGTCCAGCTGATCGTTACCAGCACCAGCGCGTAAATATGCCGCAATACGGCGGGCAGCCTTTTGAGCCAGCGCAATAGGAACAGCTTTTCCAGCACCAGCAGTATTCCAAAATACACGCCCCATAGGACAAAGTTCCAGCTTGCCTCGTGCCAGAAGCCCGTCAGCAGCCAGACGATGGCAATGTTGCGGAGCTGCTTTGCAAGGCCGCCCTTGTTGCCTCCCAGTGGGATATAGACATAATCTCGGAACCATGTCCCCATGGAGATATGCCAGCGCCGCCAGAAATCGGTAATACTGTCGGCAAGAAACGGATGGTTGAAGTTCTCTAAAAAGCGGAACCCCAGCATCCGTCCAAGGCCGATGGCCATGTCGGAATAGCCGGAAAAGTCGAAATAGATCTGGAAACCGTAGGCGATGACACCCAGCCATGCCGTCAGCACCGTGGGAGCAGCCTGCACGGATGCTGCCTCCCACAAAAGACCGATGTTATTTGCCAGCAGTACCTTTTTCCCGATGCCGCAGGCGAAGCGCTTCACTCCCTCGGCAAAGAGGTCAGCGGTGCAGTCCCGGTGCTCCAGCTCGTCCGCTACCGTCTGGTAGCGGACGATGGGGCCTGCAATGAGCTGGGGGAACAGGGTCACATACGCGCCAAAATTGATGATATTTTTCTGCGCTTTTGCTTCACCACGATAGACATCAATGGTATAGCTCATGGTCTGAAAGGTGTAGAAGCTGATGCTGATCGGCAGCGGCAGATTCGGCTGGGAAATGGCCGTGCCGAACAGAGAATTGACTGCGCCGATGAAAAAGCCGCTGTACTTGAACACGCCCAGCAGTCCCAAATTGACACAGAGTGATATCAACAGCGCGATCTTTGCTCCCCGCTGTCCCCGGTGCCGCTCTACCATCTGTCCGCAGGTGTAGTCCAATGCGGTGGAAAACAGCATCAACACCACATAGACCGGCTCACCCCATGCGTAAAACAACAGGCTGAACAGAAACAGTGTACCGTTGCGCCATTTCTGTGGGACAAGGAAATACGCCAGCAGACACAACGGCAGAAAGCATTGTAAAAATGTCAGGCTGGAGAAAACCATAGTTAGCCGCCAAGCACCGGATCGCTGTTACCTTCATCGTCGGTCATATCAAAAAAGCCACCGTTGTTGTTGCTGTCGTCCTCCTCCGGGATCGTAATACCGTTGTCAGCAGAACCAAAAATACCTCTCCATACTTCGTCCACCTTGGCAGCCTCCTCAGCAGCAAATTTAGCCTGCACCTCATCACTGGCCTCCCAGTCACCCTGCGCACCGAGGATCAGCAGCGCCGCATAGTTGCCGTTCACGAACAAACGAGCCTGCAAGACCTTCTGCAAATCCATGTTGTACATCCGGGAGTAGCTGAGAATTTGCTCATAGCCAGTCTGCAAAAGTGCGGCAGCATCCTGTGCGTAGCCGTCCTTAACTTTAACAATAACAGCGCAACTGGAATTGACTGCGGAATTGGAATTGCTCATAGATGCCCAGCTTTCCACGTGCCCCATATCCAGTCCCCAATAACCGCTTATGTTATCTTCGGCTTCAGCGACGTCGCATCCAAAACTGTCACCCAGCTTTTCTTTCAACGTGTCCATAATCTCTTGTGCAGTCATGGTCACCTCTGTCTTGCCCTTATTGTCATCGGCCTTTCCGCCGCAGGCGGCCAGAGACAGCACCATCGTGAGTGCCAAGAAAAAAGTCAGAATGCGTTTCATCTCTATTTGCTCCTTTGTAGTTCAAAATTCATTTTATGGACGACGGCGTGGCGTCTCCGGAAATGCCACTCTCTTGCCTGTCCATACATCTATACGAGGGAACGGCGCGAAATGTCGGACGAAAAATAAAAAAATTCGGAGAGTGAAAACTCTCCGAATTTCAAATGATTCAGTTGCTTTCCATCAGCGTATCGGCGACGCCGGTGATGGCCGATTCCTCCGCGCCGTCGAAATTCGTCAGGTAATAGCTGACACCGTCCTTGCTCCAATGCGCACGCCAGACGTCGGGCGAGAGACGGTCGAGCGTCGCGTCGTACTCCGCGTTCAGCGACACACTGCCGATGGCTTCGCCATCCGCGCGGGAGAAGTTGCCGTCCAGCTTAGTAGCGGCCTCGTAGGTGTAGTCGTGACGGCTCAGCGTGAAGTCCACGCGGGCGATGGCGCCGTCATAAATGCAGTAGGTGACATCTTCCGCGCCCTCCGGTGCGTCGATGGAAAAGCCGAGCGGTTCAAAATCCTCTGCGCTCTGCACATCCTCAAACGGCGAGCCGACCATGACCGGCGGTTCGTTCGCTTCGCTGTCGCGACTTAAAAACGGTGACAAAAAGCCGAGCGTGACCGTCACCACCAGCGCAAGGCACGCGGCCATCGCGCTGCAGCGCTTCCACATCGGTGTCGGACGGCGGACGGGGAGGGAAACGACTGTTGCGGACGCATCGTTTTCTGCCGCGGGCGCGTCGGTTTTCTCCTCGGGAGCCGCCGCTTTCTGTGCCGCCGCTTTTTTCAGGATGTTAGCGTACATCCGCTCCTATGCGCCGCTCTCCGGCTCGATCCTGTCGAAAGCGGTCTTCACTTCGTTTTCGTTCATGCGTCCTCACCTCCCAATGTGAGCTTCAGTTTTGCGCGGGCGTCGCGCAGTTGGTTCCGTACGGTCGACGGCGGCCTGCAGAGCATCAATGCGATCTCATCGGTCTAGTAGCCCTCGTAATAGTGCAGCCAGACGGCTTCCTTATATTTGACCGGCAGTGCCATGATGGCCTCCACGACCTCGCGCTTTTCGTCCGGCTCCGCGTCGGCCTGCTCGGCCTCTTCGTCGATGGGTGACACCTTCTGCCGCCACCAGTGCTTGAGCTTGTCCTTGCAAATATTCATGGCGGTCGTCGTGAGCCACGAGCGCTCATGCCGCTCGTTTTCAAAGGAGACGTCGCTCGTCATCGCCCTGACGAAGGTGTCCTCCGTGCAGTCCTCGGCGTCCTGCGCGTTTTTCACAAAGGCATAGCAGACGCGGTAAATGGCCTTGAAGTGCCGCAGATAAAACGCTTCAAAATCTCCCTGCATGGCTCCGCCTCCCTCCGTAATCATAATACGAATCAAGAGTACAAATTGTCGGAGGGAATGTCAAGAAAAATGAAACCATCGAAAATAAAGATATTCAAATCGGCATACTAAGAAAGGAGCTATCATGCCAAGTTTATTTCTCAGCCACAGCAGTGCGGACAAGACTTTGCAAACATCACGCCCGCGATGGAGTCAAAGACGAAGGCGACAAGACCCAGC
>OLVX01003083.1_pt1 | contig 10975 bp, 4 predicted proteins | sample 1673271 | NCBI WGS metagenome assembly OLVX01 (sample SAMEA3178939, study PRJEB25190) | human gut metagenome | biome: human gut; feature: human-associated habitat; material: faeces | place: Austria | collected 2013 | reverse complement strand
AAAAAGTAGCACAATACTTAGTACCATTACAGAAATACATAACAACATCCTTACCACCAATAGTAGACAAAACTTCAATATTATTACTAAACATTTGACCATTAGGATGAATAGCAGTAATAATATAATTACCAGGATTTAATCTAATATTCAAACTAGCAACCCCATTAACATCAGTAGTTCTCTTATAAAAAACACCATTAATATTAAACCTAACATCAACATTAGCTAAAGGAGCACCATTACCATCTAAAAAAGTAGCACAATACTTAGTACCATTACAGAAATACATAACAACATCCTTACCCCCAATAGTAGACAAAACAGTGATATTGTTTGTTATTTCTGATTCTTGATAAACATCACTTCCATTAAATCTAACAGTAACGGAATAAGTTCCAGGAATTAAATTAATAGCTATAGATGTTTTACCTTCCCCATCAGTAGATTTCACATATGAAACACCAGAAATAATAATATTAACCTTTTCATTAACTAATGGATTACCATTACCATCAATTAAAATCACCTCATATCTTGTACCATTTTTATAATACATAATAATATCTTCACTTATTAAAACAGTCCTCATATTATCAACTATGAAAAATATTTCCTTGTTAAATCCATTATAATTATTAGATGGTGAAACAGTAATATTAGCAACATGCTCGCCCCTATCTAATGTAGTGTTTATCGATAATTTTGCTGAGCCATTTTTAACAACAACATCATATACTTCTGAATCAATTGTAACAGTTACCGGGATGTCAAAAGTTTTATTACTACTAATTAATATAATGATATCTTCGCCAAAATTAGTTCTGTTAAATACCACGTCCAAATCAACATTCGCTTTAGAAATATCCAATTCTGTTTTTAATAATTGATTATTATAATATTCATTTCCTTCAAACTCCACAATAATATCATATTTCCCTGCATTTAAGTCATCTTTAACAACAAAACAATATTCTCCATTTATCAGAGTTATTTTATAGATATTTTTATTGAAATTAACAGTTAATGTTTCATTTAATGGCATATTATTATAATTAACTAAAGAAATGTTGAATACAATATCCTCACCATAAACTGTATTATTATAATTAACAATTAGAATAACATCTGATTTTTCCACACTAATAACGGAAAATGCAGTTGAACTATTATAATAAGAATTAGTGACATATTTTACAGAAATATCAAAATTCCCAAGTGAGGTAAAAGTATATTGTAAAATAGCTTTACCTTCTTTAACAGATGCATTATATTCCTTACCCCCAATTATAAAAGTTACAACACCACAATCAACTAAGCGTCCATATTCATCAGTTACATTAACTGTAATTTCCACAGGCATGTTTACCCCATATGAAATATTTCCTAATGAAATATTAGTATTAATCATACCTGTTGTAAATGCTTTAATACATGCAACCTGTGATGAAAATTTACTGTTTCCATAACTATAAGTGAAATTTTCTAAATCAAACCATTGATTACCATCAAAACTAACAAAAGAAACCCCTTTGCCATAAGTCATTCTTGTGATAGACACATTTTCACAAACTGCAAATGTAACCTCATTGGCAGAAGTTAATTTCAAACATACCTCAAAAATATCACCTTTTTTAAGAGGGATGAATTTATCCAACTGTATTGTATAATATCCTGCATTAATAGTTCCTGTTTTTACAGTTTTTAAATAACCATTAACATAAATATAAGCTTCAAAATCAGTAGCTTCATAGAAATATGTTGAAAATGCTGCAAGAACATCATCCCCAGTTGAATTAAATATATTTTTAACCCAAACATGAGTATTGTTAACTGTGAAATGGTCAGTTATTCCAGGCATATCATATTGATAATTTTTATTATACCTAATTGTATCATTAAAAATAAAAGTATAAATTTTATCTCTTGTATTTTCTTTACAGAATATAGTATCATAATAGGAAACATAGAAATAACCATTATGCCCCCAATCAGTACCCCAACTATTTTTAACAATAAATGCACCATCACCTTCAGGAGTTAATGGAAAATTATATCTTGAATAATTATCATCCCAACCTACAATTGCAACTTCATGATTTGCATAGAAATCACCATTATAATAATAAGCTGCATTTGAATCATCGTAATACATACTATCAAAGAAAATAGGGCTTGTAACAGCACCATATTTCATAATAGCTTCTTTAACTGCATCATTATCTGTCGGATTAGTTCTAGCTGGAACATAATATACATTTTGAATATGGATTAAACTATTAAGGAAAGGAGATACAGTACTTAAATCATCATATTTATCATCGGATTCATTAATTGGACCTAACCAACTAGTTAAATAACCAATTGCCATCCTATCATTTCCCCCACCATTAGTTTTCAATTTAAATCCAAATCTTGAGTATAATGCTGCCATATTCTTCATATTTTCTTCAGATAAATCATAAGTCAAATTAGTTGCTTTTAAAATATTGCTCTCTAAAACAGCTAATGTTGCAAAAGACCAGCAGTTTCCTCCTTCCTGCTGATTTTTTATTGAAGTAACATATCCAAGTTCTGCAGAATTATATTTCACAGAATATCCCCATTAAATGAAGGAATATATTTAATTATTGTATAATTTGCATCCCCAATTTGTGTACGGAAAGTTAACACACTATAAGTTTCATTAATTGTTAATTGATTGGCAATACTTACAAATTGTGGAACATCATTTATAAAAAGAGATTTACCATTAATTGCAACATTTTCCGTGAAATTAGATAAACTTATTTCAAATAAAGTTAAATTATCGGAAAATATTGCCCCTCCATTCACCGCCGAATTATTATAGAAAATAGAATCAGAAATATTTAATGCAGAATACATTTGGTATAATGCACCACCATCATATTTAGCACGATTGTTTCTAAATTCACTGGATACAATAAATGTATTTGAAGATAAACTACAAATTGCACTACCAAAATTAGCACTACAATTAATAAAATATGAATTATAAATATTTAACAAATTATTTTTTGAATAAATTGCTCCACCTGCATCATCTTTAGAAATAGAATTAATAAAATAAGTATTTGTAACTTTTACATTACCATTATCATCACTAGCTATTGCACCACCATAGTTGTATGCAGTATTATTAATAAAATATGAATTTTCAATATCTACAATCCCACCATCATTATATATAGCACCACCATATTCTGCATGATTATTAATAAAGGAAGTATTTGATATATAGATATTAGAATTAGAATTATAGTTTATAACTGCACCACCAAAAGCATTCCCATAGGGATTTACAGTACCTGTTCCATTATCTAAAATACAATTTTCACATATGAAAGTGCCTTTATTTATAATTATCGGATTTAAAAGTGTTAAATTAATAATAGTGAAAGTTTTACCAGGTTGCACTTCAAAACCGCCATTTGTATAAGAGCTAATAATAGTTTTTTTACTATCTTCACCTATGAGAACTATATTGTTCACCCATTTTAATGCAGGTACAACATATTCCCCATTGGCAAAATGGGCGATTGTGTTTTGTGTTAATCTTGTTGGTTTAAATACATTATAAGGTTTATCTATTGATCCATCACCATCAATAGCTGCAGATGCATCAAAATAAATCTCTTTAAAATTATCATCAACTTCGTAGACATTATTATTTTCACCTATTTCCCCAGAAAAACTAATAGCATTTTCATCATAATTTAAAACAGGATTATCATTATTAATACTTAATTCTTCAACATCAGATTCTACAGTAAAATTATCCGAAGATATTTCCTCTGCAGATACCGTAGAAACTGTAAAAAGAGAGAATATGATGAAAGTGAAAATTAAAAATTTTTTATTATAAATCATTACCACCTATTTATATATATAAAAATAAATATTAAAAAGCTATTTTCTAGCTCTTAATAAATAAAATGCTACACCACAAATGATTATTACAATAACAATGATTAATACAATATTATTAAAAACCCCACCTGTGTCAACGTTATTATTTACTGTATTATTTGTATTATTAGCAGATGTAGTATTGTTAGTTAAATTTGAATTTTGAGCCTTATCTGTTGCATCTCCTGAATTAGTACCTTGAGAATTAAAGTTACTTGAACCACCAGAACTACTACTAGAACTTCCAGAAGAACCACCAGAACTACTACTAGAACTTCCAGAAGAACCACCAGAACTACCACTGTAACTGTTAGATCCTCCTGAACTTCCTGAAGAGTAGGATGGAGAACCACCACCGCCAACATCAGAAGAAGTTACTTCTTCTGGATCATGACCTCCAGCGTGTCCTGGATGAGCTGCTACAGAACCGACAGCTAAAAAAGAAATCAATACTAATACAATTAGAATTATTGATTTACTATTTTTTTTAACCATTTTTTTCCTCCATTTGAATTAATAATCGTATTAAAAAATTTTAACACTAATTACAAAATTTAATTAATAAAATATTTAAAATTTTTGTTACTGCAATATTATGATAACTCATATTTTTAATAAAAACAAGTGCATAATCGTTGTTATTAAAAATTACTGTAAAAATAATAATATATTAATAATTCTATAAATATTATTAATATAAATAATAGAAAATACAAAACTTAAAATTAGAGGTGATAAAAAAAATTTTTTAAACTGAATACTTTAAGAAGAATGTTTTATGAGTTAAATTTGAAAAAGGAGAACAAATAATGAAATTTAGTAAAAAAACAATACTAATAATATGTATTATCCTCCTATTTTTTGTTTCACTTAGTGCAATTTCTGCCCACGATTCAAATGCCCCAAGCGTTATAATCGATAATCCAAGTCCAAATTCAAAAGTTTCTGAAAATGTAGAAATTAATGCAATTGTGGATGATCATTATGAAACAAAATATGTTAATTTCACAATAGATGGAATTGACAATGCTAGTTATACTCACACATATCAAGATAATAATCCTACAAATGGTTGGTCCTATATATGGGATACATCCAATGTTGCAAATGGAAGATATTACATTCAAGCAAAAGCTATTAATTCATTAGGGTTGACAGGCGATTATAATATCATCGTTACTGTAAATAATGTTCAAAAGGACACTTTATTAACAGTAGAGAACACTACAATTGGTATAGACCAAAGTAATAATATTATATTCAGGCTAACTGATAAAGATGGAAATCCACTTGCAAATAAAGAACTATATATAACAATTGGTTCTGTTGGATATACAGCCATGACAAACTATAAAGGACTGGCTACAATATCTTATATGAATTCTAAATCAGGAATTTATGATATTGAAGCTAAATTTATAGGAGATAATCGTTATATTGGCTCTCAAGGAGTCGGTACAATAACTGTAATTCCTTCAAATATCATACAAATCTATGGATCTTATATTGGTGGAAATGGAAATGATAAAGGAAAAGGAGCATATATTGATAAAGATGGGAATATATATCTTGCTATAGAAACAAATTCCAGTGATTTAAACACAACTCAAGGCGCTTATCAAAACTACAATGCAGGAAAACAAGATCTTTTCATATCTAAATTTTCAGCAAAGGGTGAATTAATATTCTCCACATATTTAGGTGGATCCGATATTGAAACATTGAATGATTTAAAAATAAGTGAAAATGGTGATATATACCTTGTTGGTTCAACATGTTCTATAAATTTACCAGTAAGCGATAATGGATTCCAAAAAAAATTATCCGGCATCCAAGATGGATTTTTATTAGTTTTAAATTCAAATGGAGATAAGTTAAACTATGGAACATACATTGGCGGAAGCAAATTTGATAGTGCTTTAGCAGTCTGCATATATGGCAATAATGCATATATTCAAGGAGTTACAAACTCTATTAACTTCCCTGTAACAATCAATGGGTACCAAACAATTAAAAATGGTATTGATTGGGATATAAATAAAAATTCAACCATTGATTTTAAAAACAGCCTTGATTTATTCCTTGTTCAAATTGATATTCAAAATGGTAATCTTACTTATGGAACCTACTTCGGAGGAAATGGTTCTGAAAATACAAATGGATTATTAACCGTTGATAAAAATGGAATCTTATACTTTGGAAGTTCAACAACATCCACAGACTTCCCAATAACAGTTAACACAACTGGAACTATAAATAACAAAGAAAGCAAAACTTTCTTAACAGCATTTGACATTAATAAAAACGCAGTAATTTATAGTTCATTTATTGGAGGAAGCTCCACTGAAGGAAAAGCAATATATGTTGACAAAAATGGATATTTATACTATGTCGGTGATGCGATATCTAGTGACTTCCCAAATGCTACTATATTCAATGGAAAAATAGCTAATGGTGAAAGTACAGCTGGAAGAGACATTTTTGCAATTAAAATTGATGCTTCAAATGGAAAAATTATATACAACATTCTTTTAAGCGGGAATTTAGATGACATTGCAACAGCAATAACTGTTGATAATGAAGGAAACCTTTACATTGGAGGATTTACAAAATCTAACGATTTCCCAGTCACAGAGGATGCATATCAAAAAATTAAAAAAGATTCTATCAATAATGGAGAAACAATAAATAATATGTCATATGATGCTACAATCACAAAAATAAGTGCTGATGGTAGTAAACTTCTTTATAGTACCTACTATGGTGGAGAAAAAAATGATATGATAACAGGAATCACTTTAAATAATGGAGGTTTCATCCTTCAATTAAAAACAGATTCCGATGATTTATATGTTTCTGAAAATGCATATCAAAAACATGAGAATAAACAAAACAATTCTTATATAGCTATTTTCTCAGACCCTTCATTCATGACTACAACACCAGTAATTGGAAACACTGGAAAAGAAGTATTATTGAATGCAACATTAAAAGAGAGTATGGGAAATAGATTTTTAACAAATAAAACAGTTAAATTCTATATTGGTGATAAATACATCGGTTCTGCAAAAACTGATTCAAATGGTGTAGCTTCATTATACTACGAAGTTGCTGAAAAAGGCGGAGAATATGTATATAAAGCTGTCTTTGAAGGGGACTTAGGACATGAAGCTATTGAAAGTATTAATAAATTAACAATCCCACAATCAGAATTATATGTGTCATTACTTTCTAACAAATCCAACACAAAAGTTGGAGACTATATAAAAATAACTTACACCATAACAAATTATGGTCCAGACACTGCAGAAAATGTAATATATACATACAAAATCCCTGATGGATTAAAATATGTTGATTCAAAAGTAGATGTTGGAAAAGTAACTTATGATTCATTAACAAGAACAATTACCTGGATTATAGGTTCAGTCAACATTGATGATAAATTTAAACTTGATTTATCAATGAAAGCTACTGCAAGTGACAGATATAGGTTAACACCTAATCTTACAACTGATACTTACGATGAATCAGCTTCTAACCTTCCAAACAGATATTTAACTGTTAAAAACCAAACAAACACTAATCAAATAGATTCAAATATTGACAAATATAGTTATTACTCAAGTAATTCATACATGGGTGGTTTTCAAAACTCCGGTAGTGGCTCCGGTTATGGAAATGCAATGAAAGTAGCTGGAAACCCTATTGCATTGTTGATATTGTGTTTATTCACAGTATTTGTTGGTCAAATTAAAAGGAGATAGTTAACTCTTAACTATCTTTTAATTTTACAGATTTATCATAAGATAAACAATAAAATAATTTTATATTACTTCTGAAGCTATTTTCTGTAAAACACTCCACCAACCATTTATTTAATGAAATTACTTTAAATTAAACATAATAATAGATATATGCTAACAGATATGAAAAATATTTTTAAAAAAGAGGGGGTTAAAAGGTATAATTAATCAACAATACCTTCTGTTTTAATTTTAAATACACATTCACCTTCAGGCAAATGAGGGCTGTCTACTAAACGAGCAATTCTTTTACCTGCTAAACCTTTTTTAAGCCAGATTCTATAAGTAGATGCATGCCCTAAAACATGTCCACCAATAGCTTTAGTAGGACTTCCAAAGAAGGAATCAGGTTTAGCTTGAACTTGGTTTGTTATGAAAACAGCTACATTATAAGTATTGGCTATTTGTTGAAGTGCATGTAAATGTTGATTTAATTTTTGTTGTCTTACAGCTAAAGATTCCCTTCCAACATATTCTGCTCTGAAATGAGCCATTAAAGAATCAACAATAACCAATTTAATATTATTGCCTTGCTGGATAAGTTCATTAATTTTTTCAGCCATTAAGATTTGGTGAGAAGAATTAAATGCACGGGCTACATGGATTTTTTGTAATACTTCATCAATATCCAATTCAAAACCATTAGCTATTTGTTCAATCCTTTCTGGACGGAAAGTGTTTTCAGTGTCAATAAATACACATTCACCATCAAGTCCTCCTTTTTCAGGAGGCAATTGTACAGTTACAGCCAATTCATGAGAAATTTGACTTTTACCTGAACCAAACTCCCCGAATACTTCAGTAATTGATTGAGTTTCAATTCCACCACCAATTAAATCATTGAAACCTTCACTGCCAACAGAAATGTGACCTACATCTCTTCTTCTTTCAAGAACATCGTAAGCTGTTTCAAAGTCTATTTTTTCAGATTTACGGGCTGCTTCAATAACTTTTTCAGCTACACCTTCACCAATTTCTGCTTTAACAGATAATTCTTTAGGAGTTGCAGTAGCTAATCTCATCATATCTGCAAAACCTGCATCTCTTAATTTTTCCGCTGTTTTTTCACCAACACTTGGTAAATCTTCTAATTCCACCATAATAATCATGCCTCATTAATTTGTTTTATTTTAGTAATATTTGGATAAAATTCTCTTAGGATTAAGCCTAATTTCTTCATTATAATCATCGAAACTAACATTAGTAATAACTTCAACAGTTAAACCATTTAAATCATCTATTCTGCCTTCCATAGGTCCTAAATCAGAACCATTATCAGTAAGATTAATTATATCTTCTTTTTTCATGTCAAGAAGTTCTTCAGCCAAGTTATCAAAGAAAGTGATTGAAATTTCACCAGTGTCATCTTCAAGTCTAGCAGGAACCATTAAAAGATACCTAGGTTCATCGATAGGCTCTCCACAAAAACTACAAACAAAATCATCTGATGACTGATCTACAGTATTTCCACAGCTAGGACATTTTGTAATTAATATCTTATTACCGAATACCTCTTTAAGAGTACCTGTTATACGAACATTCCTATCATCGTCCTCTAGAGCTTCAATGGTTTTAGGAACATAAATGGATTCTTTTAATTCATCATAAGTTGGTAAATCATCAATTTCTGATTCATCAGGTTCAAGAATAGAAGTGGACCTTGATACATTAATTTCCAAGCTATCGTTTCTAAATGAGATTTGAGGATCTTGGAATTTAATAGCATCCCCAACATTCCATTCTTTTTTAGCATTTTCATTCCATAAAGTAACATTAATAGAACCTGAATTATCAGCTATTTCTAAAGATTTGACATATCCCTTACTTCCGTCAGTTCTATCAAATTCACGAACATCACTTGATTCAATTATTCTGCCTGTAACAATAATACCTTCATCATCTTCTTCAACATCAGCTAGTGATTTATGGCTATAAAGCATTGTTTCAATAGTTTTAAAGGATGGGAGGAATCTTGCTTGGTCACTGTCTTCAGGTAATTCGATTACACGTGCAGAACCTCCAATATTCAATTCAACTTCATACATTCCCAATCTAACTTTTGCATTTTCGATTTTGTATGCTCCGCCGGTTTTGTATTCCTGTTTAGCTTTCTGATCCCAAAATGTTAGGCCAACACGTCCTTCACCATCAGAGAATTTGGCTGAACGTGCATATCCCACACTACCGTCATCTCTTTGGAATTCGTTTATTTCACCAATAGCAAACATTCTTCCTATAACATCAACTTCAATTCCGTCTTCATCAAATTCTTCAACTTCACTAAGTCTTTTAATTTGAGAAACTTTCTGTTTGATTTCATCAAAGATGTCCAATTCTTCATCAGATAAGTTTTCCGGATTTATTGAAAGCTGAGTGTTGAAATTTGTGTTAAGTGAATATCCGCTGTCTGTATAATCATCAAAACGAGCGTCTGCACCAATAATTTTGACAATATCTCCTTTAGTTAACAAAATATCTGTATCATTTCCCCATATTGTAGTTCTAATAGAACCTGTATCATCACTAACATCAAAGTTTCTTAATTTACCTTCAGATCCATCAGATTTTCTTGTAAACGTTCTGATATCCTGCAATTTAGAAATTACTCCTTTAATAGCTATATTATTTTGTTCTGTAATATCTCCAATTTTAATAAATTCCTGAGTGAATTCAGGAACATCAAAATCTCCTTTGATTATTCTGCCATCCCAATGAGTTAATGATAATTCACCGTTCCTTTCTCTTACTTGTGCACCTAATATTTTTACAGAATCTCCTGCATCCAAACCCAATTCATCAATCAAATCAACATTTTTATTCCATAATGTGTAGGATATTTCTCCAGTTGCATCCTTTAGCTCAAGAGAAGTGACTTTTCCTTCTTTTCCATTTTTTTCATAAGTTCTTGGAGTTGGAATCCTTACTATTCTGGCAATAATATTTGCTTTAGTTTCAGGAACAAGATCGTCAATATCAGTTATATCTTCATTATATGTCGGAAATTTTGATAAATCCGCTTCTTTAAAATGAGTTATAGTTGATCTAGGTCTTAAATTAGCTTCATTATCTCCTCTAAAACCTTCTTTTATATCAACATCAGTAATTTTAACAATGTTTCCTTCTTTAAAATTTTTAAGAAGTTTAATATTTTCTGTCCATAACACTACCCTAATATCACCAGTGCTATCCTTCAATTCCATATTGCAGACTTGTCCAGATTTGCCTTTACGTGTTTTAAA
>OLVX01003081.1_pt1 | contig 10981 bp, 8 predicted proteins | sample 1673271 | NCBI WGS metagenome assembly OLVX01 (sample SAMEA3178939, study PRJEB25190) | human gut metagenome | biome: human gut; feature: human-associated habitat; material: faeces | place: Austria | collected 2013 | reverse complement strand
AGAGCATCTGCCTTACAAGCAGAGGGTCATAGGTTCGAGCCCTATAGGTCCCATTACATCAGAAGTTCTGATGACAATTTAATATGGCGGAATAGCTCAGTTGGCTAGAGCATACGGTTCATACCCGTAGTGTCGAGAGTTCGAATCTCCCTTCCGCTACTTCAAGACCTCAGAGATTCTGAGGTCTTTTGTTGTATACCGGCAAAATTTTTTATATAATAAGTTTATGATACGAATCCTATACAGGCAGAATTCAATTTTACTTTTAAAGATGCAGGAGAGGAGAACTATGAAACAAAAATATAAGAAGCTGGCATTTTTCATATTATTACTAAGTATGCTTACCGGCTGTATGTTATTGAGTGGCTGTACGGAAAATACAGAAAATGGATCACAGAGCAGCTATATTGTAGATTCGGATGAGCTGCAGGATACAGAAAATCAGATGGAATTCGTACCGGGTTCTATGAAAGGTTCAAAACAGGAGGAAACGTCGGAAAACGAAGAACAGGGTCAGACAGAGCAAAGTCGTCAGACTGTCGCGGAAGAAAATGATGCGGAGCAGGTAAAGACGGCAGGTAATCTGGAAGTACATTTTATAGATGTGGGACAGGGGGATGCGACTCTGATCAAATGTGATGGTCATTCTATGCTGATCGATGCGGGAAATAATGATAAAGGTACACTTGTACAGAATTATCTGCAGCATCAGGGAGTGGAGACTCTTGACTATGTGATCGGCACGCACCCGGATGCAGACCACATCGGAGGAATGGATGTCGTTCTTTATAAATTTGACTGTAAGACGATCATCATGCCGGATGTTGCAAATAACACGCGCACTTATGATGATGTTGTGCAGACGATGAAAAATAAGGGATATAAGACCACTTATCCGGTTGTCGGGGAGACATACACGATCGGTGGAGCAGCATTTACGATCATTGCCCCAAACAAAGAGTATGGAAATGATATGAATTCCTGGTCGGTCGGCGTCCTTTTACAGAATGGAAACCACCGGTTTTTGTTTACCGGGGATGCGGAAGAGGGAGCAGAACAGGATATCCTGCAGAATGGCATCGATATCTCGGCGGATGTCTATAAGGTTGCACACCATGGAAGCAATACGGCAACATCCCAGGCATTTCTTGATGCAGTACATCCGACGTATGCGGTAATCAGTGCTGGGGAAGGCAATTCTTATGGACATCCGCATGCGGAAGTATTAAACAGACTCCGTGCAGCCGGAGTATCTGTTTTCCGCACGGATGAGCAGGGAACGATCGTTGCCGCGTCAGACGGAACAACACTTACCTGGAATATGTCTCCATCAGAGAGCTGGCAGGCAGGGGAAGCAAAAAAGAGTCAGGACACAGATAAAAGTGAAAAGTCAACTGACAGTCAGAACAATGCAGAAACAGATGCAGCCGTAAGTAATCCGACAGACCAGACGGATGGAAATTCGGATGTGATCGTTCACATCACGAAAACGGGAGAAAAATATCACTCTGCCGGATGTCAGTATTTAAGAAAAAGTGATATTGAAGTGACATTATCAGAGGCAAAAGCAAGAGGACTTACACCGTGTTCAAAGTGTAATCCACCACAGTAAAAATATTAATAGAAGGGAAAAGAAAAATATGCGCGTAGGAATGGGATATGATGTTCATAAATTAGTGGAGGGCAGGGACCTGATCATTGGAGGGGTAAAGATCCCACATACATTAGGACTTTTGGGACACTCGGATGCAGATGTATTGCTTCATGCCATCATGGATGCACTGCTCGGAGCAGCAGCACTTGGAGATATCGGAAAGCATTTTCCGGATACAGATCCGAAATATGAAGGAATTTCAAGCATGAAGCTGTTGGAACATGTGGCAGAACTGATCGCAGAAAAAGGGTATATTGTGGAAAATATCGATGCGACGATCATCGCACAGAAACCAAAGATGCGTCCACATATCGAACAGATGGAGAAGAATATTGCAGCAGCACTTAAAATATCAGAAGACCAGATCAATGTGAAAGCGACCACAGAAGAGGGACTGGGATTTACCGGAACGGAACAGGGAATCTCTGCGCAGGCAATCTGTGCACTGACAACGATCTATGAGAGCAGTGTCAGCGTGGCGGATTCTGCAGGAGGCTGTGCGGGCTGTCCCGGACGTGCCTGTGGAAGATAAAAGTATAAATAAAATATAAAATGTATTGACACGATCATAAAAATAAGATATGATAAACCATATTTTGGCGAATTGAAATGAGACTCAGATATATTTTTTGTAAGGACATCAGTGGATATTCAAAACAAGGATATATATTGGGTCTTTTTATGTACAAAAGAAGGGAAAATGAGTATATGAAAAAAAGGACGATACGTTTCTGTTGTGGAGTTATGGCTGCGGGCCTGCTGATCTGTGGCATACCGTCTGGGGGAGCAGAGAGAGTAACCCAAAATCATTTGCTGTGGAATGTGGCTGCGGCGGCTGAGACAGCAGTTACAGTGTCGAATGAGAATGAGTTTCTGTCGGCACTTGCACAAAAGCAGAAGAATATTGTTGTAACTGGAAGTTTTTCCGTCAGAGGTCAGGCAGAAGCGAGCGGACAGATGATGCCTGTTGAGATACCAGACGGGACAGTGATTACTGGAAATAATACAGGAAGTATTACGTTCAGCGGACCAATCCAGATCATGGGAGACGGTGTTGTGATCCGGGATATCCAGATTGGTTTTATCTCTACCAATAGTATGAATTCTGTGCCGCATCGTGAGATTTTTCTTGCAGGGCACAGCCTTACACTGGATAATGTAAAAACATATTTGCCGGGAGGAGGGGACGCCAGCCTGGGTGGTTTTGGCGGCACAGAAAAAGAACTTCTTCCAACCATCTATGCAGGAGGATATCACAGTAATACAGCGGTGGGGACGAAAGCGTCACTCACAGTTGTAAATGCAAACAGTGATACAATGTTCCAGAATATCTATATGGGACATAAAGCGTCAGCAGGTGAGAGGACTGCCTATACGGGGAGTGTGGAGTTAAATCTGGACGCAGATGCAAAAGTGCGGGATATTATTTCGGCAGAGGACACAACATCTGCATCACTTGTTTTTTCAGGTGGACAAAATGGAACGGATGAGATCAGCATTTCAGGGATCAAAGGAAATGCCAACACGGTGTTGACTGTAAAAAATTGTGCTGTGTCAGGTGTCGTTACAACAGGGATTAAAGATATTGTTTTAGAGGCAGGAGGAAGACTGCAGCCGAAAGATGAAACAGCGCAGTTAAACAATATTACACTGAAAAACGGTGGTTGTCTGGATCTTACAAAAATAATAGATGCTCAGGTAAAGGGCAATTTCACAAGTGGTGGCAGTGCGGCAAAGGGAAAGCTTGTTCTTGATCAAAATGGATACGTTCAGATCAATGGACAGGTAAGCGGTGTTACACAGTTTCAGGTGGGAAGTCATGCTATATCTGGTAATCTTTTAAATGAGCATACCTATATCATAGCAGAGAACGGAACAGCAGGAAATTTTGTGTTATCAGATAAAGATATCAATAACAACTATAGCCTGGTCTGCAAAAATGGGATATGGACAGCGTATCGCAATTATGTACCGGAGAAACGTGAACTTGAAAGTATCGAGATAAAATCCTGCCCGAAAAATGTTTACACCGGTAATATTCCGGCAGACATTACAGATAAAACTGATGATGCGCCATATCTGGATGTGATATGGAAGGATCAGTATGGAGAAGATTACACGTTTGATGAAGTTGCAAATGAATATGATGGCTATGGATTTTATAATCATATGATACTAATCCGCTCTGATGACTGGAATAGTGATGATGAAGAAATTCAACAGAAAATGGACTGGGGAAACCCAATCTATCTGGATGTGGATAAAAATGAGTCAGACCGCTATTATCTGATTGCATATGGTGAAGTGAAAACAGGAAAATACACCTTATTATTATGTTCGGAGCCGTTTGATGATCTTGATACTGTGGCAGATGTAAAAGCACTGAAAGATACCGTGTTGGCGGAAAAGGAAATAATATTCACAGATGAACCAGGTGTATCACATCAGCATGTGGAGGGCGAGCCGGTAAAAGAAAACGAGATAGCTGCGACCTGTACCCAAAAAGGAAGCTATGATAAGGTAGTTTATTGTAAGGATAAAGATTGCGGGGAAGAGCTTTCCCGTGAGAACATAACGGTTCCGGCATCAGGACACAAAAAAGGAGAGCCGGTCACTGAAAATCGCGTGGAAGCGAAAGTGGGTGTGGAAGGAAGCTATGAAAAAGTAATGTATTGCACCACATGTCATGAGGAGTTAAGCAGAGAAAAAATAGTGATTCCAGCCCTGAAAGAGCCGGACACAGAAGAGCCGGGAACAGAGACACCGGCACCGGAACCGGATACAGAAGAGCCGGGAACAGAGACACCGGAGCCGGACACAGAGAAACCGGTGCACAAACACAGTTATGTGTTGAAAAAAACGACAGAGGCAACCTGCATGAAAGAGGGAGAAAAAATTTATTCCTGTGCATGTGGGGACAGTTATACAGAAAAAATTGCAAAGAAGTCCCATACACCGGAGAAAAAACTGACACCTGCAAAACCGGGCAGCAATGGAAAGAATGTGACCATGTGCAGCTTGTGCAAAACAGTATTGAAACAGGTGAAAATCAATGCACCAAAGACGGTAAAATTGTCGAAAGATCATTACAGTTATGATGGAAAAGCGAAAAAACCTGCCATCAAAGTGACGGATAATAAGGGAAAAGTGATTTCAGGCAGCTTTTATAAAGTCTCGTATCAGAATAATAAAAAAGTCGGAAAAGCAACAGTGACCGTGAAGTTTCAGGGAAATTATTCGGGAATACTGAAAAAGACATTTGAAATCTGTCCAAAGGGAACTTCTATTTCAAGTGTAAAATCCGGGAAAAAATCCATGACTGTGAAATGGAAGAAACAGGCATCACAGACGAGCGGCTATGAGATAGTATATACAGCAGATGCATCGTTTGGCAAAAAAAATACGAAGACGGCTGTGATCAAAAGTAATAAGACGACAGTTAAAGAAATCAAAGGATTAAAACCGGGAAAGAAATATTATGTAAAAGTACGTACATATAAAGAAGTAAAGTCCGGTACAAAAAAAGTGAGGATCTACTCAGACTGGTCAAAGAAAAAAGCAGTTCAGATAAAAAAATAGTTCAGATAAAGAAACCGGATGAAAGAAAAACAATGGTCAGATGAATGATAAGTAACATCTGACCGTTGTTTTTTTACAGGGTTTGATGTTTTTTGATACGTCTTTTTATGCTTTCCACATCAATCGGTTCAAAAATGAGATCATTGATCAGATCAGATAATATGGCATTTCGAATCTGAGTCAGATTACCCTCTTTGCAGATTGCGATAATGGGAGTTGACGAAGCCCAGGACTCATGACTTAATTCATCCCACAATTGCCTGCCATCATCTCCGGTTTCGGATACATCTATGAAAACGGCAGGAACATGGTTATTTTTATCCATAATGGCATAGCGTATTTCCGTAACGGAAGATACTTTTATGAGTCTGTCCGGGTAAGAATATGCAAATTTTAAAGTGGAAGCAACATTTCTGGAATGTGTATATAATAAAATATTTTTCATGGCAGTGTCTGGTTTCTGTGCAGAAACACCATACTCGGAAAAACATTGTTTCCCGGATTTTTTTGAATTCCCAAGTGCAGTGTCTGCTTTCTGAAAAAGTGTTGTGTAGGAAGTTTCATAAGGCTCTGTGAATGCAATACCGATACTGATCGTAACGTTTTCAGGAATGGATAAAGCTTCTTTATCTAAAATTGCATCTAAAAGTTCCTGTGCTTTTTCATAGACAGCCTGTCTGGAGGCTATATCCCGCATAAAAGCAACAAATTCGTCTCCGCCGATGCGTCCGATAATGTCGGAACCGGAAAAATGAGATGCAAGAATACCGGCTACGACAGAGATTGTATGATCGCCCATTTTATGCCCAAAGATGTCATTGACAGCTTTGAAATTGTCGATATCTATGGCAAACAATGCATGTAATTCTTCCGGAGTGGATAAAAGTATGTGGGAAATGGCGTGCTCTGCTGTGGCCTTATTCAGCAGATGCGTCATCTCATCCACTTCTGATTTAATCCGCAGAGCTTCCTGTTTTTGTAAAATATGATTCAGTCTGCGGTTCGTCTTTAAAATATTGTCAATACGGTGACGTGCAATGGCAGGTTCAGTGGGTTTACTGAGAAAGTCGCTTGCGCCTAATTCGAAAGCTTTCGTCTGTACTTCCGGAGTGTCGGTGGTTGTCAGAACCACGACTGGAATTTGTTTAAACTCCGGCATTTCCTGGCGGTGTTTTAAAACATCGAAACCATCCATTCCCTGCATGACAAGATCTAAAAGGACAAGGTCAATCATATTTTTTTTATCTTTGATCATCTGCAGACATTCCTCACCGGAAGATACTTCAAGAATATTGAAGGCCGGAGAGAATATTTCATTTAAAACGGCATGCTGTAAGCGTGAATCATCTACGATTAGCAAAGTTTCTTTTGACTGTTCCATATTAAAAAATCCTTCGTATCAGTTATAAATTATCCCCCTGGAAACCACAGGATACTATCTATAATGTAACATGGAAAATGGTTGTGTGCAATGAGAAAAAGACTGAGAAAAAATAAAACCGTTGACAAATCGGGGGTAAGTGCATAAACTAGAGTAAGCGAATCAACTTACCAGTATAAATACGATAAGGGCGTTGAGCGGGAAGAGTAAGAAATCAGAGTGCTGACAGAGAGAAACTGCCATCGGCTGCAAGCAGTTTTCAGAAAGAGATTTCCGAAGTGCCTCCGTGAGCCTGTCCGGGGAAACGGTTTGTCTGCCAGTACAGTATCCGGATACGAGTAACACGCGTTAAGTGTATTGAGTGAGGATCAAAAGATCCTTAAGTTAGAGTGGAACCACGGATCATTTCGTCTCTTAGAGATGAAATGATCCGTTTTTCATGATAATGGAATGTTCGCGGAGCGTACATTCTATTATTTGGTTAAGGAAAGGGGATGCCAGTTTTGGGAATCATCAGTCATATTAAGGAAGAATTTACAGTGATAAAGGAGCGGGACCCGGCGATCAAATCGCCGATGGAGGTATTGCTTTATCCGAGTTTTCGGGTTATGTTGAGCTACAGACGTGCGCATAAGCTGTATTTAAAAGGACATTTCTTCTGGGCGAGATTTATTTCACAGCGGGCAGCGAGAAAAACAGGAATTGAGATACATCCGGGAGCAACGATCGGGAAAGGATTTTTTATTGATCACGGAAGTGGTGTGATCATTGGAGAGACGGCGATCGTTGGGGACAATGTTACTCTGTATCAGGGTGTGACACTAGGCGGTACCGGAAAAGAGACCGGAAAACGTCATCCGACGATTGGGGATAACGTTATGATCAGTGCGGGTGCAAAGATCATCGGTTCCTTCACCGTTGGAGAAAATTCCAAGATCGGAGCGGGAAGTGTGGTCATAGAGGAAGTGCCGCCAAACTGTACCGTAGTCGGTGTTCCGGGAAGAATCGTAAAACGTGACAATGTGAAGATGCCGCGGAGTGATATGGATCAGTGCCATCTGCCGGATCCGGTCAAAGAGGACATCAATGTGCTGCAGAGGGAAAATGCAGAACTGGTCAACCGTGTGCTTGATTTAGAGCAGGCAGTCCGGATTTTAAGTGCTGATGCACAAAAAACAAAATAAATTGCATTTTGCTCCGCAAAACAAGGAGTAAAATCCTCTGCTCATCAGAGGATTCGCATTTTGCTTCGCAAAACAAGGAGGATTATTTAAATGGAAAATAAATTTCAATTTTACAACACACTGACAAGAAAAGTAGAAACGGTGATCCCGCATGAGGATGGAAAGATCGGCATGTATACCTGTGGACCGACCGTATACCATTTCGCACATATCGGCAACCTCAGAAGTTACATCATGGAGGATGTATTGGAAAAATCACTCCGCTATGTCGGATATGATGTAAAACGTGTTATGAATATCACGGATGTGGGACATTTATCTTCCGATGCAGATACCGGGGAAGATAAAATGTTAAAAGGTGCAAAAAGAGAGCACAAAACAGTGATGGAGATCGCAAAATATTATACAGACGCTTTCTTTAGTGACTGTAAGAAGTTAAATATCAAGACACCGGATGTTGTGGAGCCGGCAACGAACTGTATCCCGGAGTTCATCCATATGATCGAGGTGCTGCTCGAAAAAGGTTATGCTTATGTGGCAGGTGGAAATGTTTATTTTGATACATCCAAATTAGACGATTATTATGTATTTTCTTCCCAGAGCGAAAAAGAGCTGTTAGTCGGTGTACGCGACGATGTGGAAGAGGACGTAAATAAGAAAAATAAAAATGATTTTGTACTCTGGTTTACAAAATCAAAATTCGAGGATCAGGCACTCAAATGGGATAGTCCATGGGGTGTTGGATATCCGGGATGGCACATTGAGTGCTCATGCATCAGTATGAAACATCTGGGCGAGTATGTAGATATCCACTGCGGCGGTGTAGACAATATTTTCCCGCACCATACCAATGAGATCGCACAGTCAGAGAGTTACCTTGGCCATACATGGTGTAAATACTGGTTCCATGTACAGCATTTAAATGATAAATCCGGAAAAATGAGTAAGTCCAAAGGGGATTTCCTTACCGTATCCCTGCTGCAGGAAAAGGGGTATGATCCGATCGTATACCGTATGTTCTGTCTGCAGTCCCATTATAGAAAACCGTTGGAGTTTTCCTATGAAGTATTAGATAATATGGCTGCAGCTTATAAAAAACTGACCAAACGAATCGCAGAATTAAAGGATGAGGGAACCGTACAGCAGGATAAATTTGATGCTTATAAGGCAAAATTTGAGGATGCGATCAGCAACGATCTAAATACATCGATGGCGATCACGATCATTTATGATCTGCTCAAAGATGATATGAACGATAAGACAAAACTTGCGCTGATCAATGATTTTGATAAAGTATTATCCTTAAATCTGACAACGGCACAGGCAGATGCAAAAGAGGAGATCGATGCAGAATTAGAAAGCTATGTACTTGCAAAGATTGAAGAACGAAAGGAAGCAAAGAAAGCAAAAGATTTTGCAAAAGCAGATGCAATCCGCGATGAACTGCTTGCAAAAGGCATTGTACTGAAAGATACCCGAGAAGGTGTGATCTGGCACAAAGCGTGAGAGAGAGGAAATGCCAATGCAGAAAGGAATAGACTCTTATATCAAAGAACAGTTCGGAATCAGTGAAGTGGATATCCGGACATATTCGCCTCTTACGTTAGCCTATATCGGAGATGGAATATTTGATCTGGTGATCCGGTCTGTTGTCGTAGGAAAAGGAAACACGAGAGCAGGAGAACTTCACAAGCGGACAAGCCAGATCGTAAAAGCACACACACAGGCGGAAATGATTGAAAAATTACTTCCGATGCTGACGGAGGAAGAAGCAGAAGTGTACCGTCGTGGAAGGAATGCAAAATCGCCGACAATGGCAAAAAATGCCACAATGTCTGATTACCGGAAAGCAACCGGATTTGAGGCGCTGATGGGCTATCTCTATCTGACCGAGCAGTTTGACAGGATGGCAGAACTTCTGGGAAAAGGGCTGGAACAGATGGGAGAATTGGCGGAGGCAGAGGGAACATCCACAGATTCGCATGCGCTACAGGAAGCAGAGAACGAGAAATAACAGTGAGAGTGCGGAAGTACCGCCGGAAACGCTATAAATATCGTTATAAATCATGATGAGGAAGATAGATGGAACAGGAAAATAAGCAGGAAAATAGATTTGAAGAGACGATGATCGAAGGCAGAAATGCCGTTTTAGAGGCATTCCGTTCGGGCAAGACGGTGGATAAGCTGTTTGTGCTGGATGGCTGCCAGGATGGACCGGTCAAGACGATCACGAGAGAGGCAAAAAAGCAGAATACGATCATCCACTATGTGGCGAAGGAGAGACTCGACCAGCTTTCTGAGACCGGCAAGCATCAGGGCGTGATTGCACAGGCAGCGGCATACCGCTATGCAGAGGTGGAAGATATGCTAAAGCTGGCAGAAGAGAAAGGCGAGCCGCCGTTTCTCTTTATTCTGGATGGCATTGAGGATCCGCACAATCTGGGTGCGATCATCCGTACTGCCAATCTGGCAGGCGCACATGGCGTGATCATCCCGAAACGCCGCGCAGTGGGACTGACATCGACGGTTGCGAAGACCTCGGCGGGAGCGCTGAATTATACGCCGGTGGCGAAGGTAACCAATATTTCAGCCACGATCGAGGAGCTGAAAGAGAGAGGACTCTGGTTTGTCTGTGCCGATATGGGAGGAGAGAGCATGTACCGCCTCGACTTAAAAGGACCGATCGGTCTGGTGATTGGCAATGAGGGCGAAGGTGTCAGCCGTCTGGTGCGGGAAAAATGTGATTTCATCGCATCGATCCCGATGAAGGGAGATATCGACTCCCTGAACGCATCGGTGGCAGCTGGCGTGCTGGCATATGAGATTGTGCGTCAGAGAATGATGTAGGGTAAGTGAAAGGTATCGGGCAACCGATTCCGCTATTCCCCTCCCCGTTGGAATCATATAGAAATATGAAAAGATAGGAAATGAGAATCGGATGTCTGCGAATGAAAACGGAGGCATCCGATGAAAAAAACGGGAAATTTAAAAAAATAAAAAAAATTCAAAAAAACCGTTGACAAAACGATTGTATCATGATAAACTAATCGAGGCTTAGAGATGAGCCGAAAACAAAAAGATGCTGCTGTAGCACAGTCGGTAGTGCGTCGCATTGGTAGTGCGGAGGTCACGGGTCCGATTCCCGTCAGCAGCTTTTTTCATATTTGAAAAAGAGCTGTCTGG
>OLVX01003074.1_pt1 | contig 11018 bp, 9 predicted proteins | sample 1673271 | NCBI WGS metagenome assembly OLVX01 (sample SAMEA3178939, study PRJEB25190) | human gut metagenome | biome: human gut; feature: human-associated habitat; material: faeces | place: Austria | collected 2013 | reverse complement strand
ATAATCTGAAGGAAATGTGGAAGAGTCCCAACGGAACCATCCGTGCGATCTTAGACGGTACTGTATTCCGTGCACCGATTCTGGTAAAGGGTATCGTTCCTTATGTCAAGAACTGGACCAAGCCCATTACCATTGCCCGTCATGCTTACGGCGATGTGTATAAAAATACTGAGATCAAGGTACCCGGCCCCGGTAAGGCAGAACTGGTATTTACTGCAGCAGACGGCACCGAGACCCGTGAACTGATCCATAATTTTGATGGAGCAGGTATCATTCAGGGTATCCACAATACGAATAAGTCTATCGAGAGCTTTGCAAGAGCATGCTTCAGCTATGCCGTAGATACGAAGCAGGATCTGTGGTTCTCCACCAAGGACACCATTTCCAAAAAATACGATCACACCTTCAAGGATATTTTCCAGGAAACCTACGAAAAAGAGTATAAAGAACGTTTTGCAGAAGCAGGTATTACTTATTTCTATACTCTGATCGATGACGCAGTTGCCCGTGTCATGAAAGCAGAAGGCGGATTTATCTGGGCATGCAAAAACTATGACGGTGATGTTATGAGCGACATGGTTTCTTCTGCCTTTGGTTCACTGGCGATGATGACTTCCGTACTGGTATCACCGGACGGCAATTTCGAGTACGAAGCAGCTCACGGAACGGTTCAGCGTCACTATTATAAATACCTGAAAGGCGAAGAAACATCCACGAACTCCGTGGCAACGATCTTTGCATGGACCGGGGCACTCCGCAAACGCGGTGAGCTGGATAAGATTCCGCAGCTTGGCGTATTTGCAGACAAACTGGAAAAAGCAACCCTTACCACGATTGAAAGCGGAAAGATGACAAAAGACCTGGCACTGATCACCAGCATTGAAAATCCTACCGTTCTGAACAGCGAAGGATTTATCAAGGCAGTACGTGAAGAGCTTGATAAGAATCTGTAAAAGAACGTGTAAAAAGTACATAACGCATTTTTATATTTCTATAAAAAAGCACCGGGGAAGAAAGTACCTTTCATTCTCCGATGCTTTTTGTTTTATTCTGCCAGTTCTTCCCAGCGTTCGTAGAGCTGTTCCAGTTCTTCATTGATCGCTGTTTTTTCTTTATTTAATTCCACGCATTTTGCCACGTTTGTAAACACTTCTTCCTGCATCATCAGCTCATCGATCTCTTTATCACGGACTTCCAGCACATGGATGCGGTCCTCCGTTTTCTTCAGTTCATTCTGACGTTTGCGGATGCGTGCCTGCTCTTCTTTCTGCTGCTGCCAGGTCAGTTTTCCGGCAGTTTCCGCAGAAGAGGATGGAAGAGAAGCAGTTTCTTCTTCTGTGGCAGACGGCACATAGATTTTGGTGAGCTCATCTTTCTTTTCCAGATAATAATCATAATTTCCGATATAATTGACCAGCGTATTTCCGGTCAGCTCCAGGATCCTGGTTGCCGTCTGGTTGATAAAGTATCGGTCATGCGATACATAGAAAACTGTTCCGGTATAGCGGTTCAGTGCCTGCTCCAGGATCTCTTTTGATAAAATATCAAGGTGGTTGGTCGGCTCGTCCAGTATCAGGAAGTTGGCTTCCGACAACATCAGTTTGGCAAGAGAAACGCGGCCCCGCTCGCCACCGCTCAGATCAGAGATCCGTTTGAAAACATCATCTCCGGTAAAAAGAAAAGCCGCAAGCATGTTCCGGATCTGTGTGTTGGTAAGTGTCGGATAATCATCGGAAATTTCTTCAAAGATCGTCTTATCCATATGAAGGACGTGGTGTTCCTGATCGTAGTAACCAATCTCCACATTGGCACCCAGTGTAAAGGAACCGCTGTCTGCCTGGATCACATTGTTCAGAATCTTGAGAAGCGTAGTTTTTCCGGTTCCGTTGTCGCCAATGATGGCTATATGTTCCCCACGCTTGATCTCGAAACTGATATCGGTGAAAAGTGTCTGTGGCGGAAAGGCTTTGCTTAATCCTTTGACAGAAAGGACATCATTGCCACTGACACGGGAAGGCTCCAGCTTCAGATGGATGTCAGTGTTGATCTCCATCGGTTTGTCTACAAGCGTCATCTTGTCCAACATTTTTTCCCGACTTTCGGCACGCTTGATGGATTTCTCACGGTTAAATGAACGGAGCTTTTCAATCACGGCTTCTTGATGTTTGATCTCACGCTGCTGATTCAAGTATTCTTTTAATCTGGCTTCTCTGAGCTGTTCTTTTTTGACAGCAAAATCAGAATAATTGCCCATATAAGTATGAAGCTGTCCCTGCTCGACTTCAATCACCTTTGTAACCACACGGTTCAGGAAATAGCGGTCGTGGGATACGATAAGAACAGCACCCGGATAATTCAGAAGATAGGTTTCCAGCCATGCGATGGAGTTCATATCCAGGTGGTTTGTTGGTTCATCCAGAAGCAGGACGTCAGGCTTGGTAAGAAGGAGTTTGCCAAGAGATACACGGGTCTTCTGACCACCGGATAAAGAATCTACGGGTTTAGTAAATTCTTCTTCTGTAAATCCGAGACCTTTTAGAACGCCGGTAAGCTCACTTTTATAAGCGTAACCGTCTGCGTGCTCAAATGCAGAAGTCAGTCTCTGATAAGTGGCAAGACGTGCTTCAAGAGCATCTCCGGAAAGAGACGGAAGCTCTATCTCGATTGTACGGATCTGCTTTTCCATCTCAATGACTTCGGCTTTTGCCGTGCGGACTTCTTCATAAATGGTATTGCCGCTTTCCATCTCCTGATGCTGTGCAAGGTAGCCGAGAGTTTTGCCTTTGGTAAGAACAACCGTCCCTGCATCGGGAGAAAGTTGTCCTACAATCATCTTGAGGATCGTGGATTTGCCGGCTCCGTTAAGACCTACAAGAGCAGCTTTTTCATGGTTCTCTATATGAAAGGATCCGTCCTTTACGATGACCTGATCCCCAAAACTTTTTGACAGATTATGACATGCCAGTATCATTTTTATATCCTCCTGTTAAAGTGGCAATTATGTTACTGCTCACAGTAACATAATTATAGCTGAAATACGACAAAAAACAACTATAAAATTTGACTTTTTCACTAGATTCTTATATAATTAAAAATAATGAGTCAAAAAATAGGAAGGTGGAAGTGAAAGTGGCATCAAGAGAAATATCTCAGGCAGTAATAAGGAGACTTCCGCGGTATTATCGTTATTTAGGGGAACTACTGGAGAGCGGAGTCGAACGGATATCATCCAATGAATTAAGTAAAAGAATGAAAGTAACTGCTTCACAGATCCGTCAGGATCTGAATAATTTTGGTGGATTTGGACAGCAGGGATATGGCTATAATGTAAAGTATCTTTATACAGAGATAGGTAAGATCCTTGGACTGAACGAGAAACATAAATTCGTTATCATTGGAGCAGGAAATCTTGGACAGGCACTGGCGAACTATGCAGCATTTGAAAATCGGGGATTTGTTTTAAAAGGGCTGTTTGACGTAAACCCAAGGCTTGCCGGATTGACGATCCGTGGAGTTGAGATCCGTATGATGGATGAATTGAAGGATTTTGTGAAAGAAAACGATATTGAGATCGGGGTTCTTACGATTCCGAAGACAAAAGCAGTAGAGGTTGCCAATCTCCTGGTAGATAATGGAGTTAAGGCTATCTGGAATTTTGCGCATACAGATCTGAATCTGCCGGATAATATTATTGTGGAGAATGTTCATTTGTCTGAAAGTCTGATGAGATTATCTTATAATATCACCAGATACAATGAAGAACATGAAGGAAAGTAGGCAAAGCAGACCAGAAGGCAGAGGTGCAGGAAAATTTTTTCCTGCACCTTTTTGAAAATTAAATGTATGGGAGACCGGATATGAAAGAAATACTGACAGCAGATCAGATGAGAAGATCGGATCAGAGAATGATACAGAAGATGCAGGTCCCGTCCCTTGTCCTGATGGAACGGGCGGCACTTCAGTGTGTGGCTGCGATGAAAGCAGAAGACATAGATTTGTCGAAAGCATTGGTCGTGTGTGGAAGTGGCAATAACGGTGGTGACGGATTCGCAATTGCAAGGATGCTCGTAGAAGAAGGAAATCATCCAGATGTAGTATTGGTCGGAAATTATGACCATCGTAGTGAAGAAACAAAAATCCAGATGAAAATTCTGGAAAATCTGGGAATATCTGTAGGAAACAGTTTGCCACAGAAAGAATATAGTGTTATTATAGATGCCGTATTCGGTATTGGCCTATCCCGTGAAATAAAAGGCAGATACGCAGAGGTGATTGATCAGATGAATCGGATGACTGCCTGTAAGGTGGCAGTCGACACTCCTTCAGGGATCCGTTCGGATGATGGAAAAGTGCTTGGAACGGCATTTAAAGCAGATCTTACAGTGACCTTTGCGTTTCAGAAGATGGGACAGATCCTATATCCGGGATGTGAGTATACAGGAAAGCTTGTTACAGCGCCGATCGGAATTACCAGACCGGAGTTTTTTGCGGAAGAAGAAATCTGCATGGCACTTGAAAAATCCGATGTGCCGGCAATGCTGCCGCAAAGGAAACCGGATTCTAATAAAGGGACTTATGGAAAGGTTCTGATGATTACCGGAAGCAAAGGAATGTCCGGTGCAGCATATTTAAGTGCCAGGGCAGCATATCTTTCGGGAGCAGGTCTTGTCCGGATTTATACGGAGGAAAGTAACCGGGCAATCTTACAGGAACTTTTACCGGAGGCGGTAATGACGACCTATTCTCTGGATGAGACAGAATCATTTGAAGAACTTCCGGATTTGCTGGAATGGGCGGATGTGCTCTGTATTGGATGCGGACTCGGTATGGGACCGCATTCGGAGGAATTACTGAAAAAGGTGCTTGAGAATAATAAAACCCCGGCTGTTATTGATGCGGACGGACTGAACCTTCTGGCAAAGACCGATGAGTGGGGGATCGAACAGATTCGGATGAATCCTTCCGGATATGTACTTACTCCACATATGAAAGAAATGTCCAGACTGACCGGATACAGCGTACAGGAATTAAAAGACAACAGAAGAGAGCTATTAAGGAAATATACAGAAAAAGTCCATGCTGTCTGTGTACTGAAAGACAGCAGGACACTTGTGAAAGCGCCAGAGGGAAGGCTTATGATCAATACCACCGGTAATGCGGCAATGGCAAAGGCCGGATCGGGAGATGTGCTTGCAGGAATGATCACCGGACTTATGGCACAGCATATGAGACCGGATGATGCCGCTGTGCTTGGCGTTTATCTGCATGGCCTGTGCGGAGATCATGCCAGAAAAGAACTTGGCTCTTACAGTGTGCTTGCGGGTGATCTCTTGAAAATGCTCGGCAGAACACTTAAGGAATTGGAGGATATGACAGAATGAAGAAATACAGCAGACTGCGTGCGGTGATCGATCTGGATGCGGTGATGTATAACATGGAAATGATGCATGCAAATATAGAAAAAGGAACCAAGATGGTCGTGGTCATCAAGACAGATGGTTATGGTCATGGAGCGGTGCCGATTTCAAGAATGCTGGAAGATGTGGACTATGTCTGGGGCTATGCGGTCGCAACTCTGGATGAAGGTGTTGTACTCAGAAAAGCCGGCATTCAGAAGCCGATTCTTTGCCTGGGATGTATTTTCCCGGACCAGATGGAAGAGATGATCCGTCATGAGATCCGCATGACAACCTACAGCTATGAGCTTGCGAAGCTTGCGGATGAGACCGCATACCGTATGGGGAAGAAGGCATATCTGCACATTAAGATCGATACAGGAATGTCAAGACTTGGCTTTCCGGTAGCGAAAGAAAGTGTAGAGGAGATCCTTAAGATCGGCAGACTTGTTTATACGGATTGCGAAGGAATGTTTACCCATTTTTCAAAGGCAGATGAGACGGATAAGACCACGACACTGGAACAGATCCGTGCTTTTCTGTGGATGAAAGAACATCTTGCAGCAGAAGGTATGGAATTTACTTATTATCACTGTGCAAACAGTGCAAGTATCATTGATATGCCAAAGCTTGGAATGAATCTGGAGAGAGCCGGGATTTCTACCTATGGACTGTATCCGTCAGATGAAGTCAATAAGGAGGCAGTTCCGCTCCGGCCGGCAATGGAGCTGATCGCGCATGTGACTTATGTGAAATGGATTGAAAAGGGTACGGAAGTCAGCTACGGAGGCACCTTTGTTGCCCCGAAAAGGATGCAGATCGCCACGATCCCGACGGGATATGGAGACGGATACCCTCGAAGTCTTTCCAACAAAGGATATGTTCTGATCCATGGTCAGAAGGCGCCGATCCTTGGCAGAGTCTGTATGGATCAGTTTATGGTAGATGTGACCGGAATTCCGGATGTGAAATTTGGTGACAGGGCAACACTGGTCGGTCACGATGGGGATGCTTATCTTTCAATAGATGAACTTGCCAACCTGAGCGGTAGATTTAACTATGAATTTATCTGTGATATCAATAAACGTGTTCCGAGGGAATATCTGCGTGACGGAAAAGTTGTAGAGCAGGTCGATTATTTCTAAAATGCGGGGATGCACTTCGAAAGAGATATGAATACAGCAGGAGAAAGCTGGCAATAATGAAAGTATCTTGATAAGCGGAGTGTGAAAGAAGTGCAGATCAGGCGTGGAGATATTTATTATGCGGATTTAAGTCCGGTAGTCGGTTCGGAGCAGGGCGGTGTGCGTCCGGTTCTTGTCATCCAGAATGATGTCGGGAACCGGCACAGTCCGACCGTTATCTGTGCCGCAATCACTTCAAGGATGAATAAAGCGAAGCTGCCGACACATGTGGAAATTGATGCAAAAAGGTACAGAATCGTCAAGGATTCTGTTGTCCTTCTGGAGCAGATTCGGACTATCGATAAACAGAGACTGAAGGATTACGTGTGCCGGGTAGACAAAGAGCTTATGAGAAAAGTCGATGAAGCGCTGTGCGTCAGCCTGATGCTTCATACATAAAAGAGGAGAAGTATGGGAAGCAATGGAAACGGAAGGTAATTTACTTCAGAAAATGAAAAATGTATTTTCTGACAATGAAGATAAAGAGAAAATTGCAGAAGAAATCATTGAAAAAGTACTGGAAGGCTATGAAAAAGGTGTTCTGACAAGACGTGAGATGAAGATGATCACCAACATTTTTGAATATATGGATTCGGATGCAAAAGATATCATGACGCACCGGAAAAATATCGTAGCACTGGATGGAGAGGAATCTCTGGAAAAAGCACTTACCTTTATGCTGGAGGAGAACAAATCCAGATTCCCGGTTTATGAAGAAGATATTGACAACATTGTGGGAATTCTTCATATCCGGGATGCGATGCAGAGCTACCTGGACGGTCCGGCAAGGAAAAAACCGGTGCACGATCTGAAGGATGCCATCCGTCCGGCAGGATTTATCCCGGAAACAAAGGCGATTGACAAACTGTTTCAACAGATGCAGCAGGACAAGAGCCATATGGTGATCGTGCTGGATGAGTATGGACAGACATCAGGGATCGTTACGATGGAAGATATTGTAGAAGAAATCGTTGGAAATATCCAGGATGAGTATGATGAGGAAGAAGAGCTGATCATCAAACAGGCAGATGGTACATATATCGTGGATGGTATGACACAGCTGGAGGATCTGGAAGAGCTTCTGGGAATCAGTTTCAACGAAGAAGATTACGATACGATCAATGGTTATCTGATCGACTGCCTGGACAGAATTCCTTCGGAAGATGAAGAATGTCAGGTGGAATTCGGAGGCTATCTGTTCCATGTATTGTCAGTTGATAATAATACAATACGCAAAGTCCTTGTCAGTAGGACAAAAAAGTGATAAAATAGTACAATTGAGAATAGTAAAAATACTGAAGAGAGGTAAAAAGTAATGTCAGGACATTCAAAATTTGCGAATATCAAGCATAAAAAAGAAAAAAACGACGCAGCAAAAGGAAAAGTATTCACGAAGATCGGTCGTGAAATCGCTGTAGCAGTCAAAGAAGGAGGCGGAGCTGATCCGGCTAACAACAGCAGACTCCGTGATGCGATTGCAAAGGCAAAAGCAAATAATATGCCAAATGACAATATTGACAGAAGTATCAAAAAAGCAGCCGGAGACGGAGATGCTAACAACTACGAACACATCGTATACGAAGGATACGGACCGAACGGAACTGCAATCATCGTTGATGCACTTACTGATAACCGTAACCGTACTGCTTCTAATGTAAGAAGCGCTTTCACAAAGGGAAAAGGAAATATCGGAACCAGTGGATGTGTTTCTTTCATGTTTGATCAGAAAGGACAGATCATTGTCGATAAAGAAGAATGTGAACTGGATGCAGATGATCTGATGATGCAGGCACTGGATGCAGGAGCAGAAGATTTTTCGGAAGAAGAGGACAGCTTTGAAATTCTTACAGATCCGAATGATTTCAGTGAGGTTCGTCTTGCTCTGGAAGAAGCGGGTATTCCGATGGCAAGCGCAGAAGTTACAATGATTCCACAGACATGGGTAACTTTGGACAACGAAGAAGATATCAAGAACATTCAGAAGACGCTTGATCTTCTTGAAGATGATGATGATGTACAGGAAGTATATCATAACTGGGAAGAAGCATAGGATCGATTCCGGGAGGAACCTGAATGAATCAGAGTATACAGGATGGATTGAATGACCTTTTTGACCAGATTATTCCGATTTCCGGAGATTTCAATAAAAAGACTTATGCGGATTCGTTTAAAAATGCATACGAGAAGTATAAGCCGCTTTTTACTGAGATTGCACAGGAATGCGAGAATTCGGAAGACAGACAGGAAGAGATTGAAGAGATTGCTGCTGTTCTGCCGGATAGAATGCGGGAAGTACTGGATCAGGAAAGTTCAAAAAGAAAAAAAGAAAATGTACTTATGAAATATAATCTGGGCATGGTTACGTATGTGATCCCGATGTTCCGTTATGACAGAATGGATGCTTGTGAAGAGATTGTAGATTGCATGATCGAACGTTGGAATGATCATGATCTGGAACTAAAGATCAGTAAATCGGAATTCGAGCAGATCCAGGGAGGCTTCAAATCACGTCTCTGCTATATTACTACAGCCGTATGTGCAAGCCTTGGCAAACCGGATGACTGTTACGAACTGAATCTGATGAGAAGATACAGAGATGAATATCTGGTGAATCAGAAAGGCGGCGAAGAAATTGTTGCCGAGTATTACGATATTGCTCCGACAATCGTAAACCGGATCAACCGGATGGAAAATTCAGAAGATGTATATGCAGATATCTGGTGCCGTTATCTTCACCCATGTGTTTCCATGATCGAATCCGATAATCTGGAGGCATGCCGCAAGATTTATACGGATATGGTATATAGCCTGCGCAGGAAATATTTATTTTCATAATGTTTAAATCAAAGAGAATGTGCCGAGTCACATTCTCTTTTGCATATACAGTGAATCAGGTACAGATTTGTGTCGCTACAAGAATCTGCGATTCATTTCTGTGGCGAAAATCCTGCATATTTTCATAAGCATTGTCCATACTAAGCTAAAAAGAACGGAGGAATGCGGCAATGAAAATACAGGAAGAAACGGATGTAAAAGAATACCAGATACGTAAGAAAAAGAGCAGGGAACAGACTGTAGAAAATATGGAAAATAAAGAAAAGGAAGTCAGAGAGACAGAGCCGGAAACCACAAAGGAAGAAGATGAACATGTTAAAGAAATGGGAATGCTTTCGCTTGACCGACGTCGGAATCATCAGATCGAGCTACTCACGATCATCGGCGAAGTAGAAGGGCATGAGACGGTTTCAGGCAGTACAAAGGCAACCAAGTATGAGCACCTGCTTCCAAAGCTGGCACAGATTGAGAACAGTGTTCAGACTGATGGTGTGCTGATTCTCTTAAATACATTGGGCGGAGATGTGGAGGCGGGACTTGCGATTGCGGAAATGATCGCGTCTTTAAGCAAACCGACAGTATCTCTGGTACTTGGAGGGTGTCATTCTATCGGTGGCCCTCTTGCTGTGTCGGCAGATTATTCTTTTGCGGTTCCAAGTGCAACGATGGTAATCCATCCGGTGCGTTCCAGCGGAATGTTTATCGGAGTGGCCCAGACCTATCGGAATATGGAAAAAATTCAGGACCGTATCACAGGCTTTATTGCGGCACATTCCAGAGCTTCCAAGGAACGTCTGGAGAGACTGATGCTGGACACCAGCCAGCTGGTCAAGGATGTCGGAACGCTTTTGCGGCTCGACGGGCTGCGGAGCCGGAATGGACATCAGCATCTCATCCAGCTGCGAGGCGGAAAAACTGTTGCGCACCGCGTGCAGTCCCAGACGACCTATCTGCTGATACCAGCTTTCCGCCTGGCTGAGCAGGCTGGTCGACCACTCTGACGGGGCGAAGCTCAGCTGGATGCACACCGGGTATTGTCGGCCAACGCTGTCCCGACCGGGCAGCAGGCAGCCCATCTGGATCATCTGGCTGCCCAGCATTGGGGGGACAACAAAATTCCACACCGGCGCTTTGGTGAACGGGCGTTCTCCGCTACGCTGCTCTTCCTGCTGCCAGGCAAGCAGGCCAACCTGAAACCAGTGCGACCACTGGCGCTGTAAGGTGTCAGGAAAGCGGCGCTGCAGGAAATCTCCGGCGCTGGGTAATTTGCCATACCAGCTGTAGCGGTTCATCGCAGGGGTATTCGTCATACGGCTGTCCTTGCGGTTATGGGCATGAGAAACGGGGTAGCTGGAACGGATTGCGAATGCTGTTTGGCGCAAACTCCAGCGTGACCTGATGTCCGTCGACGTTGAAGGTGGCCTGACGGCTCAGGCTACCTGCGCCCGGGCTGGTGCTCGCTTTGTCGAAAAAGCGGTTGAGTGCCCAGGCGCCGTTGGTCACCAGCGTCGCTGTGCTGCCGTTAGCCAGCCCCAACTGCATGCGGACCTGGTTGGTGCCGCCCGGCCCCGGCCAGTTCATGATTTGAACGGCTTGCGGACCG
>OLVX01003073.1_pt1 | contig 11018 bp, 9 predicted proteins | sample 1673271 | NCBI WGS metagenome assembly OLVX01 (sample SAMEA3178939, study PRJEB25190) | human gut metagenome | biome: human gut; feature: human-associated habitat; material: faeces | place: Austria | collected 2013 | reverse complement strand
TCTGGGTCTCGCCCTTGAGGTAGCGCAGCTCCATGATCCGCTTTTCGCGCGGGGTCAGCCCGGCCACGGTCTGCCGGAACTGCAGCCCGCTGATCCAGCTGTCCTCGCCATCCGGGTCGCGCACCTGGTCGATGAGGTACATGGCATCGCCGCCGTCGGTATACACCGGCTCTTCCAGGCTCACCGGCTCTACCACCGATTCCAGTGCCGCGGTCACCTCCCGGCGGGACAGGCCTGCCTCCCCGGCGATCTCGTCCATGGTGGGTTCCCGGCCCAGCTGCTTCTCCAGCGTTTCGCGGGCCTGCATGGCCCGGTAGGCGGTATCGCGCAGGCTGCGGCTTACCCGCAGGGCATTGTTATCCCGCAAAAAGCGCCGGATCTCGCCGATGATCATGGGCACGCCGTAGGTGGAAAACCGCACCGGCTGGGCAGGGTCAAAGTTGTCGATGGCTTTGATGAGCCCGATGCACCCCACCTGAAACAGGTCGTCGAGGTTTTCACCCCGCTGGGCAAAGCGCTGCACCACGCTCAGCACCAGCCGCAGGTTGCCCTCCACCATGCGTTCCCGTGCTCCTGCATCCCCGGCGTGGGCCTGCAGGAGCAGCTGCCGCTTTTCGCTTTCGGACAAAACAGGAAGCTGCGCCGTGTTCACGCCGCACAGTTCCACCTTATTGTACATCCAAACGCCCCCGGTCTGTTTTGAAGTTCACCGGGAGTATGGCCGCAGGGGCAAACCACTATGCGTGGAAAAAATTACACGCCCACCCGGCAGCCGGATGAGCGTGCAAAAAAGCCGCAATTGCAATTGGCACATAATTATGGTATGCTTTAAACGCAGCCGCAAGGCTGCCACGAGGCGCTGCGTCCCACAAATGCAGGCGGCTGAGCTCCTTACCGGCACCTGAGTGCCCGGTGGAGCGAATTTTTCTTGAAATCTCGGCCTCCCCCGGACGCCCAAGGGCAGAAAGGGGGGATGCACCATGACGTTTGAACAGGTCGTAATGCTGCTTTCGCTGCTTGGCGGAGCAATCTACGTTACATTTCAGATCACATGGACTGTCTCGCACAGGGATGACAAAAAGAAAAAATGACCGCCTTCAAGTCTCCACACCTGAACGGTCATTTCTTCTGATCAATCTGGTAAGGAGCTAGTCGTTTGTATGGGCCAGCGCCTTTTGTATTTTCAGTATAGACGATTCCACGCGGTTTGTCAAGGACAAGGCCGCGCTTTTTTATTGCCCTTCCAGTTGGAGCTTCAGGGTCTGGATGATGCGCTTTTCAAGGCGGGAGATGTAACTCTGGCTGATGCCCAGGGCGTCGGCGGCTTCCTTCTGGGTGCGTTCCACGCCGTCGGTCAGGCCGAAGCGCAGCTCCATGATCCGGCGCTCCCGGGCCGAAAGGCTGTTCACGGCGCGGCGCAGACCGGCGCGCTCGGCGTCCTGCTCCAGCTGCTGGCCCACCATGTTCTCGTCGCTGCCGAGGATGTCCGACAGCAGCAGCTCGTTGCCGTCGCCGTCCACATTCAGCGGCTCGTCAAGGCTGGCCTCCTGGCGGCGGTTGGAGGTCTTGCGCAGGTACATCAGGATCTCGTTGCCGATGCAGCGGCTGGCGTAGGTGGCCAGCTTGATGCTGCGTTCCGGCGTGAAGGTGTTCACGGCCTTGATCAGCCCGATGGTGCCGATGCTGATCAGGTCCTCGGCGGGCACACCGCTGTTCTCGTACTTTTTGGCAAGGTACACCACCAGCCGCAGATTGTGCAGGATGAGCGCATCGCGGGCGTCTGCCTCTCCGGCGGCCATGCGGGCCAGCAGGGCTTTTTCCTCGGCGGGGGAGAGGGGAGAGGGCAGGCTGGCGGTGCCGGCCAGATACTGCACGCCGCCGCAAAACCGCAGCCGCGCACACAGGCGGTGCCAGAGCTGCCGCAAAAACTGGAACATGAGCAGTCCTCCCTATAATAAGTATTATAAGAGCAGCTGTGCCGCATCCTCGCCGTACAGCAGCTCCCATGCAGGGTCCGGCGGCGTGGGGCAGCAGAACGCCGCCAGCAGCCCGCCTGCGCGGTCTTTGCCCAACTGCAGGGCAGCGGGCAGGGCAGGCAGCATGCTCTGGCCGTGGATGCTGCGGCAGGGCACCAGATGCACCCCCAGCTCCGGCGGGGGCGGGGCTGTGCTGTGGGCAAACCAGCCATCGAGATACTGCCGGGCTGCCTGCGGCAGGCGGTGCCGTACCGCCGGGTACTGCACCAGCACCACGGCCTTGCCGCTCAACGGCTCCTGCAGGGCAAAGCCGGTGTCGTGGAAGGCCTGTACCGGCAGCTGCACCCCGGCCACCTCCAGCGTGGCGGGCACGCTGGGCGCGCCGCTGCGGCCAAAGCAGTACAGCAGGGCCCGCAGTACGGCATACACCCCCGCACAGCTGGCCAGCAGCCGCCCCGGTGACAGCGGCAGGCTGACGCTCAGGTTGCGGCTCTGCACGCCGGGCAGCACCACCGCTCCGCACAAAAGCAGGTTGAGCAGTGCATACCACGCACACAACCGGGCAAAACGCCCCCGCCCGGGCAGGCCGTAGGCGGCGGCCACCACCGCGCAACCTGTGAAAATTTTATAACCAACTGCCACGGCTCCCGGCAGCTCCGGGGCCAGCAGTACCAGTGCCGACACTGCCGCCAGCGCCGCCCCGGTGCACAGCCGCACCCCGGTGCACACGGTGGCGCACAGCAGACCGGCTGCGGTGAGAAACAGGGCAGCAAGGACAAAATTGGTCAGCAGAAGCTCGTCGAGGTAGATCACGCTTTTCAATGCCGCAGCCCCCTTGCAGCCAGTGTACCGCCCGGCGGCGGCAAAGCTTGTCGGAACCGGAAAACCGCCTGCGGACTGTACAAAAGCAATACTTTTATAGACCTTGTTTCACATTTTTTACACTTTTTGCAAAAAGGTACTTGAACATTTCTGGAAAGTGTGGTATATTATTGCCATCCTAGTAAGGATTGGTGAGCACACGAAAGTGAGCTTGCAAAATATCTTTCTACATTTTGAAGGGAGTAATTCATTATGATGATGCCTGCAAACTTTTCCGCAATCTCTGAGAACGAGATGACCTACGTCAACGGTGGCGCTTCTCTGGCTGAGATCCTGGCCCCCGAGCTGAAGGTCGAGAACTGGCAGAAGTTCAACACCAACATGGTTACCATCATCGGCAACAGCTTCATGGACAAGTACATCGGCAACACTGTCGGCACTCTGTTCAACGGCGCTTACAAGCCCGGCAACCTGGGCAACGCATGGCTCACCGGCGTCAAGGGTGCTTACGGCACCGGCTCCGATGCTGGCTTCGGCAAGCATGATGGTGAGCTGACCGCTGGCGACAAGTTCCTGAACGGTGCTAACGGCGTTCTGAACGCTGGCCTGCGTATGGTCGGTTCTGCTGCTGCCATCTACAACCTGGCTACCGGCACCGTGAAGAACACTGTTAATGAGAATGTTCTGAAGTTCACTGTCGCCTAATCGGTACTTGTGACTGACTAGCTGGTTTGCCTGAGGGCAGACCAAAGAACAGGTTCTGAATGGGCCCGGAGACGAAAGTCCCCGGGCCCATTTTTGCGTGCAACGCCCTCAGTCGCCTGCGGCGACAGCTCCCTCTAGGAGGGAGCCTTTTTTGTTGGTACGGGAAACTTGGCCGGGCTGCCAAAAGCCTCCCTCCGGGAGAAAGATTTCCCCCGGCCGGGGGACGCAGAATTGTTTTGACAATATACGCGGATGTGATACAATAAACTCATATCGTCCGGTTGGGACCGGACCAAAGGAGGAACAAAAAATGAGATCATGGAACTACAAGCTGCTGTGCGGGGCGGTGTGCCTGGCACAGCTGGCCTGTCTGAGCCTGCCGGTGTGGGCAGCACAAAATTCGGCGGCGTTCACCCGGCAGACCACCCTGCAGCAGCTGCGGGATGACCCGGCCATCCAGTCGTCTGGCTACTATACTTACTGCCGTGAGCTGAGCGGCCTTGGCAACGAATACTGGAAGAACAAAACGCTGGAACAGTACATGCGCCCGGAGCTGGTGGATGACAGCGTGGCGGCCATGAATCTGGTGGCGGAAAATACCCGCAATGGGGTACAGGTGACCTGGCAGGTGTACAGCCCGGAAGAAATCGCGGCAAACTCTTCACTGGGGTGTGTGCAGCTGTATTATTTCCCGGGCAAGGAGCCGGGTGGCAAATATGCACTGGTGGTGCCCGGCAATGGCAGCACCATGACCTCCGAGATGGAAGAGGGTGGCTCTGCGGCCTACCAGCTGCATGAACAGGGCTACACCGTGTTCGTGCTGCGGTACCGCACCTGGATCGACATGGGCGACAATGCGCCCATTCAGGATCTTGCCAATGCGGTAAAGTTTATCACGGCCCATGCCGGGCAGTTCGGTGTGCAGCCGGAAAATTATGCGCTGGTGGGCTATTCCTCTGGCGGACAGATCGCAGGAATCTTTGCAAACAAGGAACGGGGCTATGGCTCCTATCAGGTGGAAAGACCCGGTGCACTGTTGTTGGGTTACCCGGTGGTGGACCTGACAGTGATGAAGCCGCTTTACCACATTCTGTATGACATTGGCACCTGCGGCTGGCGTTACTACTGGGCAAACCTGTGTAATATGGTAGACGCAGACTATCCGCCTGTGTACTTCTGGTGGGGGAAAAACGATGTTGTGCTGAGCTCTGCCGAGATGCCTGGCCAGCACAGGGATTTTGACCGGACCTTGGAGCGAAACAACATTCCCCATCAGATGGTCGTTTATCAGAATGCCCCGCACAGCATCGGCACCGGCAACGGCACCGATGCAGAGGGCTGGATGACGGATGCGGTGGCTTTCTGGGAAGCACATACCACCGGCTGATTCAAAACGGAAAGGAAAGGGTGAAATGTTCGGACATCTGCTGAAACGCGGTGCAGTCGTGCTGTGCCTTGCGGCTGTTCTTGCCCTGCCGGTGTGTGCGGAGGGCCGCATCACCACCGATATGACCATGAAGGAGATCCGCTCCGACCCGGCCATTGCGGGCAGCGGGGTCTCCACCTATTGCAAAGGGGATGCGGACAGCCTTGCACTGCGCCGCCTGTATGAAAACAAGACCCTTCTGGACTATGTGGGTGAGACCACAGCACAGGACAGCGCCGACGGCCTGAACATCGTCATTGAGAATTACGAAGCCGGTAAGCAGGTGACCTGGCAGGTGTACAGCCCGGAAGAGGTCGCAGCCGACTCCTCGCTGGGCTGTGTGCAGCTGTTCTGGTTCCCCGGCACGAATGCCGATGGCAAATATGCGCTGGTGGTGGGCGGCAATGCGGCCATGAAAAGCGGCGACCTGAACGAGGGCATTGCTGTGGCAGCGAAGCTGAACAAGATGGGCTATAGCGTCTTTGTGCTGCGGTATCGCATCTGGTGGGATATCAGCAACAACGGCCCCCTGCAGGATCTGGGCCGGGCGGTGCAGTTCATCACGAACCATGCACAGCAGTTCGGCGTGCAGCCGGAAAACTATGCCCTCGTGGGCTTTTCCTCCGGCGGGCAGCTGTGCGGGCTGTTCAGTTCGGATAAGCGCTATGGCTACAAGGCCTATGATGTGCCAAAGCCCGGTGCACTGCTGATGGGCTACCCCGTCAACGATTTTGCAGAGATCAAGCCGGTGTACCATGCCGTGATGGACCCGGCATCCTGCAGATGGAGGTATTACTGGTCGGATATCTCAGGCGGCATCACACCGGACTTCCCGCCGACCTATTTCTGGTACGGCAAGAATGATGTTACCCTGAAGACTCTGGGATATCCGTTCCAGGGTCCGGCCGTCCGGAAGGCGTTGGAGGCAAACGGTGTGCCCTGTGAGGTGCATGTCTATGAAAATGCACCCCATGCCATCGGCACCGGCAATGGCACCGATGCAGAGGGCTGGATGACGGATGCGGTGGCTTTCTGGGAGCAGCACACTTCCTGAAATATCGGAATTTGAATTTATAAAAAAGGGGATGCTTTTATGCAAAACAAGATCTCTCGCCGCCAGTTTCTGCAGGTGACCGGTGCTTCGGCCGCTGCGCTGCTGCTGGCCGGTCTGCCGGTGGAGGCCTCTGCCGCATCGGGCCATCTGACCGTTACGCCGGATACCCTCGTCTCTGACCTGCGTGCCGACCCGACATTCGCCGCCAGCGGCGTGTGGACCTGGCAGAGTGCCGTGGACAGCCCGGACACCCCGGAAGCAGGTACCACGCTGTCGGACTATGTGGGCGCCAACATGGCACAGGACAGCGCCGACGCCCTGAACGATCTGGCCGATACCTATGAAGCCGGCACTCAGGTGACTTATAAAGTGTACTCCCCGGAGGAGATCGCCGCAGACGCCACCCGTGATGGCGTGGAACTGTATTACTGGCCGTCGGAAGTGCCCGGCAGCAAGTTTGTGGTGGTCATGTCCGGCAATGTGCTCAACAAGACTTCCAATATGTCCGAGGGCTATGCCACGGCATGGCGGCTGCACCAGATGGGCTACGCAGCCTTCGTGCTGCGCTACCGCGTGTTCCTCAAGGCAAAGGACAACGCCCCGGTGGCTGACCTTGGCAACGCTGTCCGGTTCATCACCACTCATGCAGACCAGTTCAATGTGCAGCCGGAAAACTACGCCCTGCTGGGCTATTCCTCCGGCGGCCATCTGGCCGGTGTGTTCTCCGGCGACGAACTGGGCTACAAGCACTATGGGGTGCCCAAGCCCGGTGCTTTGCTGCTGGGCTATCCCATCAACAATTTCTTTGAGTATAAGCCGGTCTATCATGCTGCCATCGACCCCTTTGTGCTGGAGGGCCGGTACTATGAACTGAACATCTCTGACTGTGTCACCGACGATTACCCGCCGGTGTATCACTGGTACGGCGAGAACGATTATGTGTTCCCGCTGCTGTGCTACCCGGCTCAGCGCCCGGCGCTGAGCCGCGCACTGGAAAAGCACCATGTGCCCTGCAAAGAGGTGCTGTTCCCCAATGCGACCCACGGCGTGGGTACCGGCGCAGGCACCGATGCCGACGGCTGGATGCTGGACGCTGCGAACTTCTGGGAGACCCAGATCAACGGCTGAATCTGAACAAAAGAGGAGCGGAATGCAATGAAGAACCTGAATGCCTGTCTGGCAAGCCTGAACCTTGGCCTGCCGGACGATGTGCGCCGCCTGAAAGAGGCGGGCTATTATACCGAGGCCATTGCCTGCATTGACACCTACCTGGCGGAGGACTGGACAAAGACCCAGAACCAGCCGGTGCAGCCTGCCGGCCCTCTGCCGGAAAACCCCACGCCCCACGGGGTGGATGCCATGCGGGATGCTCTGCTGGCCCAGCGGGAGATCCTGCGCCGTCTGCCGCTGGACTATACGGTGCCCGAAGCACAGGCGCTGGAACTGCTGCAAAGCCTTGTGTGGGACTTTACCCCGGAGGAATTCCGGGCACTGGACCACGCCGGGGCTATGGACTGGCGGTTCGTGGAAGGGGAAAAGCGGTACATCCGCTCCTTTGCCGAGACCCTGCTGGCTACCCACCCGGAGCTGGCAGAACGGCAGATCGACCCGCCCCTGCAGCATCCCAGCTGGGAGCGGTATGAGCCGGAGCACGAGCAGATGGTGCGCACCGGCGCAGTCAGCGCGGACATCACGCTGGAAACCAGCATCGGCATGAGCGACGAAGCCTTTGCCGCTGCCCTTGCGGCTGCAAAGCAGCAGGGCCGCAGCACCGTGCACATCCGGGTGTGGCTGCCGCTCCCGGCGGCCTGCCCGGCACAGAGCAATATCACGCTGGATTCCTTCACCGAGCCGCCCACCTGCATTGCCCCGGAAGATGCCGCCCAGCGCACGGCGTACTGGGAGGCCGACCTTGCCGAGAACCGGCCCTTTGGCGCGGTGTACAGTTACCGTACCACGGCCCGCTATGCCGACCCGCTGCACATGCAGGCGGACCCCGTGCAGCCGGATTTTGACACGCAGGAGGAGCTGCCGCATCTGGAGTTCACGCCCTATCTGCGGGCACTGGCGGCCCAGCTCACCCAGGGGCTCACCGACCCGGTGCAGAAGGCAAAGCGCATCTACGACTATGTGACCCTCAACACCCACTACCACTACCAGCCGCCCTACTTCGTGCAGGAAAACATCACCGACGGCTGTGCCCACAACCGCCGGGGCGACTGCGGCATCATGGCCTCTACCTTCATCGTGCTGTGCCGTCTGGCCGGCATCCCGGCCCAGTGGCAGAGCGGCCTTGTGGTGCGGCGGGAGATGGTGGGCTGCCACGACTGGGCCGCGTTCTACATCGCGCCCCGCGGCTGGATGTACGCCGACTGCTCGGCCGGTGCCTCCATGGCCCGTGCCGGGAACGAGAAGATGCGCCTGCACTACTTCGGCAATCTGGACACCGGGCGCATGGTGGCCAACCGTGCCCTCTGCGCACCCTTTGACCCGCCCATGTGCTCCTTCCGCGCCGACCCCTGTGACAATCAGGTGGGCGAGGTGGAAGCCGACGGTGTGGGCCTGTACGGCGAGCAGCTGCAGTGGAGCCAGACGCTGCGCCGCTACGAGACACTGTAAAAAGCAAAAGGTCCGGGCTTTGCATCTGCACGGCCCGGATCTTGGATTTTATAAGGAGACATCTCATGGGATTTCTTTCGCTTTTGTATACGGTTCTGCTGGTGGCCATCTGCCTGCAGCAGGCACTGCTGCTGTACCGATCCGGAAAACCGGCACCCCGGCAGGACGACGAAGCCCTCAAGGAGTGGGTGCGTCAGCAGCTGGACGCCCAGTCGAAGCTCTTTGCCCAGAAGCAGGCCGAGCTGGCCCGGCAGAACTACGACGCCATGCGCGGCATCAGCGAAACGCTGCAGACCGCTGTGCAGGGTATGAGCAGCACCCTGAATGCCGGGCAGGCCGCGCAGCAGCAGACCATGGAACAGCGCCTGCAGGGGCTGGAAGCTTCCAACGCCCGCAAGCTGGAAGAAATGCGCAAAACGCTGGCCGAAAGCATGGCCGCCTTGCAGGCACAGAATGCCCAGAAGCTGGACGAGATCCGCTGCACGGTGGACGAACAGCTGCAGGATGCCCTGCAGAAGCGGGTGACCGAGAGCTTCAAGGCGGTCAACGCCCAGCTGGAACAGGTGTACAAGGGCCTGGGTGAGATGCAGAGCCTTGCCGCCGATGTGGGCGGCCTGAAACAGGTGCTGTCGGGCGTCAAGACCCGCGGCATCCTGGGCGAGATCCAGCTGGGAGCCATTCTGGAAGAAATTCTGGCCCCAGAGCAGTACGACACCAATGTGGCCACCATCCCCGGCAGCGCCCAGCGGGTGGAGTACGCTATCAAAATGCCGGGTGCCGACGGCGGCAGTGTCTGGCTGCCGATCGACTCCAAGTTCCCCGGTGATACCTACGCCCACCTGCAGGACGCGCAGGCATCCGGCGATGCGGTGGCAGTTATGGACTGTGACCTTCAGCATCCGGCAGAAACACTGATTGAAATGTACCAGAAATGGAAAGAAGGGTACGAGGTTATTGAAGGTGTAAAAAAGAGCCGGGGAGAAGAGAGTTTTCTTCATAAAGAAAGTGCCGGCTTCTTCTATGGAATCATGTCAAAAGCAACAAAAGTAGATATGCAGAATGCTTCTGATTTCAAGATGATGGACAGAAAAGTAGTGAACAGCATTCTGTCACTTCCGGAGCGGAATATGTTTTTTAGAGCAACATCTTCATGGGTGGGATATAAGACAACCTATGTGGAATTTGAAGTGCATGAACGTGAAGCGGGAGAGTCCAAGTGGTCTACATGGTCGTTGATCAAATATGCTTTTACAAACATTGTTGCATTTACGACGGCTCCGCTTCAGTTTGTTACGGTTGGTGGAGGAATCTGTTTCGGGTGTTCTCTGATCATGATCATTTATTCACTGATCCAATATTTCAGAGGTCAGGCGATAGAAGGTTATACAACAACGATTTTGCTGCTGCTTCTGATCGGAAGTGCGATTATGCTGAGTCTTGGTGTGATTGGTTATTACCTTGCAAAGATCTATGAAGAAGTGAAACATCGTCCGCGATATATTGTGTCACAGATCGTGCGTGGAAACAAAGATGTAACGGGCAGTGTCAGACATGATGTGTAATATACAGGAGAAATAAAATGAAAAAGATCAAAGAACTAATTTCATTCTGCTACGGGAATGATGTGGTCAGATATGTGTTTTTTGGTGGATGTACCACACTGGTGAATCTGGTATGTTTTTATATATTGTGGAATCTCTGCCACTTAAATCTGAATATCGCAAATGTAATATCAATTATTGTGGCAATTATTTTTGCATACATAGTTAACTCAAAATATGTATTTCAGGATAAATGTGAGACATTGCGTGATCATATCCGGCCATTTTGCAAATTTATCAGTGCACGTCTTCTGACAATGGTAATTGAGGTTGGAGGTGTCTGGCTTCTTTGCGAAAAAATGGGAATGAATGGAATGGTTGGTAAATTCTGTACCCAGTTTATTGTACTTGCACTGAATTATGTATTCAGCAAATTTTTTGTATTTACTACAGGAAAATAATAAAATACAGATCAGATCTGGAGGAAATAAAAATGACACTGGAAGAAACACTGGCTCAGATAAAGCCTTTGGACAAAAATGCAATGGATGTTGCCGCAAAACGCTGGGACAGTATTGCAAAACCCCTGCATTCTCTTGGAAAAATGGAGAAACTGGTGATTCAGATTGCGGGAATCACCGGCAATCCGGATATGAAAATTCAAAAACGTGCTCTGGTACCAATGTGTGCAGATAATGGGGTGGTGGAAGAAGGTGTAACCCAGACCGGTCAGGAAGTGACTGCGATCGTTGCTGAAAATTTCCTTTCCGGAGATTCCTCTGCGTGTGTGATGAGCAGACAGTGCGGAACCAAAGTTATTCCGGTTGACATCGGTATGGCAGTGGACACAAAGGTTGCGACAGATCTGAAAGTTG
>OLVX01003070.1_pt1 | contig 11026 bp, 11 predicted proteins | sample 1673271 | NCBI WGS metagenome assembly OLVX01 (sample SAMEA3178939, study PRJEB25190) | human gut metagenome | biome: human gut; feature: human-associated habitat; material: faeces | place: Austria | collected 2013 | reverse complement strand
AGGTCTTGCCGTCGATGACCTTGGTCAGAACGTGCGGGGGAGAGACCTGCAGCTCATAGCCTTCACGGCGCATGGTCTCGATGAGGATGGACAGGTGCATCTCACCACGGCCCATGACACGGAAGGAATCGGTGGTGGCGGAGTCCTCCACCTTCAGGGCCACGTCCTTCAGCAGTTCCTTCTGCAGACGGTCGCGGATCTGACGGCTGGTGACGAACTTGCCCTCACGGCCGGCCAGCGGGCTGTCGTTGACCGAGAAGGTCATCTCCACGGTGGGGTCGTTGATCTTGACGAAGGGCAGCGGCTCCACGTTGGAGGGGCTGCACAGGGTGTTGCCGATGGTCACGTCCGGCAGACCGGAGAATGCCACGATATCACCTGCGGTGATGTTGTCGCACGGCTGACGGCCGTTGGCCTGGAAGTCGTACAGCTTGGTCAGACGGCCGCGCATCTTCAGGTCGGGGTTGTGCCAGTCGCACACGACCACTTCCTCACCCACCTTGGCAACGCCGTTCTGGATACGGCCGATGCCGATGCGGCCCACGAACTCGTTGTAGTCCACAGAGGAGACCAGCATCTGGAAGGGAGCTTCAGGGTCGCCCTCGGGCGGCTTGATGGTGCTCAGCAGGGTGTCGAACAGGGGGATCAGGTCGGTGCCCGGCACATCCGGGTCCAGGCTGGCGGTGCCGTCACGGCCGCAGCAGAACAGGATGGGGCACTCCAGCTGCTCGTCGGTAGCACCCAGATCCATCAGCAGGTACAGCACCTCGTCGATGACTTCCTTGATGCGGGCATCGGGACGGTCGATCTTGTTGATAGCCACCACCAGGCTCAGGTTCTGCTGCAGAGCCTTCTGCAGCACAAAGCGGGTCTGGGGCATGCAGCCCTCGGCAGCGTCCACCAGCAGCAGTACGCCGTTGACCATCTTCAGCACGCGCTCCACCTCGCCGCCAAAGTCAGCGTGGCCCGGGGTGTCGACGATGTTGATCTTGACGCCCTTGTAGGTGCAGGAGCAGTTCTTAGCCAGAATGGTGATGCCGCGCTCACGCTCGATATCGCCGCTGTCCATCACGCGCTCGGCCACGGCCTGATTGTCGCGGAAAGCGCCGCTCTGACGCAGCAGGGCATCCACCAGGGTGGTCTTGCCGTGGTCAACGTGAGCGATAATGGCAACGTTGCGCAAATCGTTACGAACCATAAAAATTCAACCTCTCTATTATTTCAAACTCATAAAATACGAACGAACGTCATACAAACCTAAGTTTATAACAGAATGGGGCAGTTTGTCAAGATTGTATAAAAATTTTTTGCTCCTTTCGGCAGATTGCCCGCAAAAATCCCGCCGATTTGTGCGGCGTGTACCTTTAAAATATGCTATACTGAAAGCACAGAATAAAAAGGCGCGGCTTGGTACGGCAGGCCGGCAGTTTCCAAAGCGAATGATCCGCTGGGGAGGGCGATGGAATGGCCCTGGGCATTTGCGTGGAAACCGCCGGACGGCCGGAGAAGTTGGCCTGAATAACCGGAGGTGTTTTGGGATGAAAATCACGTTTCTGGGCGCGAACCATGAGGTCACCGGCAGCTGTACGCTGCTGGAAGCCGCGGGCCGTCGGTTCCTGATCGACTGCGGCATGGAGCAGGGCAAGGATGTCTACGAGAACCAGCCCATCCCGGTGGCACCCGGCGAAGTCGACTGGGTGCTGGCTACCCATGCGCACATCGACCACACCGGTATGCTGCCGCTGCTGGTGCGCAACGGCTTCCGGGGCAAAATCTATGCGACCAACCCCACGGTGGAGCTGTGCGGTATCATGCTGCGGGACTCCGCCCACATCCAGGAATTCGAGGCCGAGTGGAAGAACCGCAAGGCCCAGCGCTCCGGTGCCGAGCCGGTGGAGCCCATGTATACCGTGCAGGACGCCGAGGCGGCCATGAAGCTGTTCGTGGGTGTGGACTACGACAAGCGCATTGAGCTGGCTCCGGGCATCGAGGTGCGGTTCGTGGATGTGGGCCACCTGCTGGGCTCCGCCAGCATCGAGCTGTGGATCACCGAGGGCGACACTACCACCAAGCTGGTGTTTTCCGGCGATATCGGCAACCTGGACCAGCCTATCATCAAGGACCCCGCCTATATCAGCGAGGCGGACTATGTGTTCATGGAGTCCACCTACGGCGACCGGCTGCACGGCCCGCGCCCGGATTATGTGAACGAGCTGGCTAAAATCTTGCAGCGCACCTTTGACCGGGGCGGCAATGTGGTCGTGCCCAGTTTTGCGGTGGGCCGCACCCAGGAGATGCTGTATTTTCTGCGTGAAATCAAGGAAAAAGGGCTGGTCAAAGGGCACGGCAATTTCCCGGTGTACATCGACAGCCCGCTGGCTACCGAGGCCACCCGCATCTTCCGGGACACAGACCCCGATTGCTTTGACGCCCAGACCCGTGCTTTACTGGAAAAGGGCATCGATCCCATCAACGTGCCGGGGCTGCGCATCAGCGTGACCAGTGACGACTCCCGCATGATCAACACTGACCGCACGCCCAAGGTCATCCTGTCGGCCAGCGGCATGTGCGAGGCAGGCCGCATCCGCCATCACCTCAAGCACAACCTGTGGCGGCCGGAGTGCACCATCCTGTTCGTAGGCTATCAGGCAGTGGGCACGCTGGGCCGCACCCTCATCGAGGGTGCCACCACGGTCAAGCTGTTCGGCGAGCCCATCGAGGTGCAGGCGGAGATCTGCCAGCTCACCGGCATGTCCGGCCACGCAGACCGGGACGGACTGCTGCGCTGGGTGAACGCTTTCACCGAGAAGCCCAAGCGGGTGTTCGTGATGCACGGCGAGGATGAGGTGGAAAACATCTTCGTCGACACCCTCACCGGGCAGGGCTTCACCGCCTGCGCACCTTACAACGGTGCGCAGTGGGCCATCGGTGCCGAGGGTGCCGTCTGCCTGCAGGAGGGCACTAAGGTACGCATCCAGCACAAGGTATCGGAGGGCCAGAACCGCGCCGCCACGGTGTTCCAGCGTCTGGTCAGCGCCGGCAAGCGCCTGCTGCGGGTCATCGAGCACAACGAGGGCGGTGCCAACAAGGATCTGGCCAAGTTCGCCGATCAGATCAACGCTCTGTGCGATAAGTGGGACCAATGAACGGCTGAACAACTGTACAGGAAAGCAAAACAGAAAAACAGGCAGTCCTGTGGTTTCATGGAATCACAGGGCTGCCTGTTTGCATGTTGAGAAAATGGAAAATGTTGCAGATAGGAGACCGTTTCGGACAGGGGCTTGCGTGCAAAGTGGTTGGGGAGGGCCTTGGCACCTTCGGCGGCATAACCAAAGCCCCACTGGGGCTTTGGTTGCGGCAAGCCGCCGCCCTGCCGGAATCCCTCCGGGTCCGGATGCGGCAGCATCCCCGTTAGACATTCCTGGAGGCTGGGACCCGCGCACTAATCAACAGCCCACCGGGCTGTTGATTGCCCTGCCTGCGGCAGTGCCGTACTGTTCGAATCCCTCCGGGTCCTGAATAAAAAGAAAACTCCGTGTCAGCAGACACGGAGTTTTGCTTTTTATGGACCTGGAGGGATTCGAACCCTTGACCTCTCGGATGCGAACCGAACGCTCTCCCAACTGAGCTACGGGCCCACGTCATTTGACTAAGTTAGTTTACCCCTTTTTGCGGGAAATGTCAAGGGTGAAACACAAATTTTGTTGTGCGAAGGCGGACATATCCTGTAACATACGATTTTATATTGTCATAGCACCACTTTCGTATCTATCTTGCACATCTCTATATAAAATGCTATAATACTACAAATCTTGCACTTGCCGTATAAAAACGTATATGCAGTGTGGATTGAATCCCGCACATCGGTTGAATTATAGTAGGGTAATAAAACCATCGCAGTTTACGCTGCGAAAGTATGTGAGGGGGAGCCTTTATGCCAGCCAAACTGATTGCAAGCTACCGACGGGAACTGTCCGCGCTGGCAGACCTGCAAGATGCCGGGACAGTGACCTACACGCTGCTGCGCGAAGCCGATGCCTACTGCATCCGTGCCCAGCGGGATACAGCCCCGGCGGTGGAGTGCATGGTGTGTGATACAGGGGAGGAACGCGTCGGGATGCTCACACGTTTTCTGTATGAAAATGCGGTGGAACCCGCGCAGGTGCCCGCTGTCCTGTACGACCTCTGCGGATCGGCGGTGGGCTGATGGCGGTACTGTTGCATGAACGGCCGCAGACGGCCGGCGGAAAAACGCGCAAGACCCCGAACCTGCCCAAAACCTCTGCTGTGGTGGCGCTGTTCGCCTTCAGCTCCCGGCTGGACCGGGATACGATGAGCCTGTTTGCCAAGACCCACAGCGATGAAGTCCGCGCGGCGGCCATTGCGGCCACCGGGCAGGAGGTGCTGGAACTGCTGCACGGCGGGCTGCGCCCCAACGTATTGGTGCTGGACGCGCTGCTGACCAAGCCCGGCGTGACCGAGGTCTTGCAGGAAATCGGCACGATGCAGCTTGACCCGGAACCAGCGGTTCTGGTGCTGGTCCCTGTGCCGGAGGAAACCGCCGCCCGCAAGGCACTGCGGCTGTTCTCCCAGTACCAGATTATGCTGCGCCCTTACGGCATGAAAAATCTCTTTGATGAGGTCTACCGCATGGGCACGAACGAGGATGAGCACCAGCTGTACTACCTGCGCCAGTGCTGCGACGATGTGCTGGATGCCTACGGCGCGCCCGAAACGCTGAGCGGCTACCGCTATGCCGAGCGGATGCTGCTGTACGCCCTGTACGCGGACAAACCGCAGCAGATCGGCAGCCTGCAGCAATACGTGGCTGCGGAGGAAGGCATCGAGATCGGCACCGTGACTTCGGCGCTGAATCGTATGTCGGCAGCCATGGCAAAGCGGGGCGAAGAACCTTACCGGACGTTATGCCTGCGCAGCGGCCGCCTGGCGGACGGTGTACTCTCCAATGGGCAGCTGTTCAAAGGGCTGCTGAAAGATTTGCGGGATAAGACGGAACAGTACTTATAAGGTGCGGGCGGATATGGGACCCGCCCCTGCGGCCGGTGCCGTGCGGCTCAGCACCGCACCCTGAAACTGAAATGAAATAAAGAAGGTGTCCACCATGGTTCATCAGGAGGAAAACGCGGCACTGCTGGCGCTGCGGGGCGGGCTGCGCGGGCGGTTCCGCCGTTCGTTCGACTGCATGGAGAATGCCTTTGAGGTCCTGCAGGACCGTCTGGATCACACGGCTACCCCGGCGGAACGCGCCGAGCTGACGCCGCTGCTGGAAGAATTGCAGACGCAGCTGCTCTGCCTGCGCCGCCTGGGCGACCAGGCATCGGACGCGGCCACGGCGGCATTGCTGCATGGCACCTGTGAGCCGCGGCCCATCGACCTGCTGGGTCAGCTGCGGGAAATCTGCGAAATTTTGCGGGAGGAAGCCGCGCAATACGCGCTGCCCTTCACGATAGAATTGCAGGCCACAGGGCTGGATGTGCTTCCCACGCTGGGGGATGCGTCGCTGCTCAACGGTCTGCTGACGAACCTTGTCTCCAACACACTGGCTGTTGACCGGGCCGCCGCCATCACGCTGGTCTGTGCGCCGGGACAGTTCTGCTACCGCGATAACGGCCCCGGTCTGCCGCCCGACGCAAAAGCGCTGCTGACCGACGGACAGTGGAGCGACCGTCTGCTCCACGCGGGCGGGCTGGGCCTGCCGCTGATCGCCGCCTACGCCCGGGCCATGGGCTGGGGTCTGGCCGTGGGGGAGGGGCCTGGCACGGAACTCTGCTTCACCCTGCCCACTGCGCCGCCGCTGGACGGCCTGACGCTGGAATCCCCGATGGAGCGCCGAGCCGAGCAGCAGACCCGGCGGCTGGTGCTGCGAAGAGAACTGAAAATTATAGCCGCCCAGTAGGAAATGCCTGTCGTATGCGCCCGGGCCGGGTATGCCCGGCCCCTACAACACAACAAAGTTTCAGACCGTCCAGCTTGGGCGGCCTCTTTTTTTCCTCCACCGCTTTACTTTATCCCGGATTTATTGTAAAATGTACTACAAAAAGAATGGTTTACTATGCCTGCACGGCAGGGTAGACCGCCAAAATACTTACAGGTGGTGTTTTTTATGGCAATTCAGTATAAACGTATTCTTCTGAAAGTCAGCGGCGAGGCACTCTCCGGCCCCAAGGGAACCGGCTTTGATGAGGAAACCATCGCCTCCATCTGCGCGGGCATCAAGGCCGCGCACGACTTGGGCACCCAAATCGCCATTGTGGTGGGCGGCGGCAACTTCTGGCGCGGCCGTTCCAGCGGCAAAATGGACCGCATGGACGCCGACAAGATCGGTATGCTGGCCACCGTTATGAACGCACTGGCCGTCAAGGACGCCCTGCACCAGCAGGGTGTGGACGCTGTCGTTATGACCAGCTCCTTCATGCCCCAGGTGGCCGAGTGCTTCACCAGCGACAAGGCCATCGCCGCGCTGGAAAGCGGCAAGATCGTCGTTTTCGGCGGCGGCACCGGCAACCCAATCTTCTCCACCGATACCGCCAGCGCCCTGCGCGCACTGGAAATCAGCGCCGACGCCATGTTCAAGGCCACGATGGTGGACGGCGTCTACGACAAAGACCCTCACAAATATGCCGACGCCGTGCGCTACGACACGCTGACCTTTACCCGTGTGTTGGATGAGCGCCTGGCTGTCATGGACTCCACTGCTGCCACCCTCTGCCGTGACAACGGCCTGCCCATCCTCGTGTTCGACCTTGGCAAGCCCGAGAACATTGCCAAAGCCTGCGAGGGCGAGATGGTCGGCACCCTGGTCAAAGAGTAAGACCTGAAATTGAAAATTTCATATTTTCCCCCTATACTACTTTAAAAATAAGGAGAATCACCTATGAGCAGCACGACGAAACCCTTTGAAGAAAAAATGAACGCCAGCGTCAACCACCTCGTCCATGAGCTGGCCTCCATCCGCGCAGGCCGCGCCAACCCCGCCATCCTGGACAAAGTCACCGTGGACTACTACGGCAGCCCCACGCCCATTCAGCAGATTGCCGCCGTCGCCGTGGCCGAGGCCCGCATCCTGACCATCTCCCCCTGGGACCGCTCGATGCTCAAGCCCATCTCCAAGGCCATCCAGACCAGCGACATCGGCATCAACCCCATTGATGACGGCCAGGTCATCCGTCTGGTGTTCCCGGCCCCCACCGAGGAGCGCCGCAAGCAGCTGACCAAGGATGTCAAGAAGCAGGGCGAGGATGCCAAGACTGCCGTGCGCAACATCCGCCGCGACGCCATGGACAAATTCAAGGCCATGAAGAAGGCCGGCGAGCTCACCGAGGACGACCAGAAGAAGCTGGAGGAAGAGACCCAGAAGCTGACCGACAAATATGTCAAGCTGATCGACGACACCTGCGCCGACAAGAACAAGGAAATCATGGAGGTCTGATCTCTCCATGAACGATAGCCTGTGCGGGCATGTCATGCGACACGCCCGCATAGGCTGTTATTGCATCATTGAATAAAACGATTCCGCGAAAGGAAACCACCGTTTATGAAGACCCGCATCATCACCGCCGCTGTCGGCCTGGGCGTTTTGGCCGTTGTGCTGGCATTTTTTGACACCTTCCTGTTTGACTTGGTATTAAGTGCCGTCTGCCTGATTGCCATCCATGAGGTTTTTTCCGCTATGGGCTTTGGCAAAAAGCAGTGGTATCTCTATGTCGCCGCTGTGCCGCTGACGCTGCTGGTCATGCTGAGCACATCGCAGATGGTGCGCGGCCTGCTGCTGCCCGCGGCCTTTTTGACGGTGCTGTTCTACAACGTCTGTCAGATCGCCCACGTCAAAACACTGGATTTCGGTAAGCTGACGGGGTTTATCTACTTCTCGGGCGTCATCACGTTCTGCTTCTACTCGCTCATCCACTTAAAGCGGATGCTGCCCTTCGCAGAATATCGCTATGACGCAATTTATTTCATTCTGCTGATCCTCTGCTTTGCCTGGGGCGGCGACACCGCGGCCTACTTTGCGGGCCGTGCGTTCGGCAGGCACAAGCTGGCTCCTATCGTCAGCCCCCACAAGACCGTGGAGGGCGCTGTGGGCGGCGTGCTGGGCAGCATGGCTGCGGGCTGTGTGCTGACGCTCGTCTACTCGCTGCTGTCGGCCAAATACAACGTCATCAGCATTCAGGTGCAGCCGAAGCATTATCTGGTGCTGCTGGGCATGGGTGCCGTGGCGTCGGTGCTGGGCATTCTGGGTGACCTGTTCGCGTCGTCCGTCAAGCGCCAGGTCGGCATCAAGGATTACGGCACGATCTTCCCGGGGCACGGCGGCATTCTGGACCGCTTTGACAGCGTCATGTTCATCGCGCCCTTTGTTTCCATCGCGGTACGCTACTTCTTCTATCTGCTGTGAGGAATCGTAAAAATGAGTAAAGTCATCACACTTTTGGGCTCCACGGGTTCCATCGGCACCCAGAGCCTGGACGTCTGCCGTATGCACGGCTATGAGGTGTTCGGCCTGTCCGCCAATTCCAGCGTCGATAAGCTGCTGGCGCAGATCGCGGAGTTCCACCCGAAGTACGTCGCCGTCACCGACCCCGCAACCGTCGAGCGCCTCTCGCAGCTCAACGCCCAAGTTATGGGCAGAGAGGGAGATCCCTTCTACGGCGCCAAGACCGTTGTGGTGGCGCTGGTCGACCGCAGCGTGCCCACGCACCTGGAAGACGGCTCGCTCGCCATGGGCAACCTGCTCAACGCAGCCTATGCGCTGGGCGTCGATTCGTGTTGGATCCACCGCGCGCACGAGGTCTTTGACTCACCCGAGGGACTGGAACTGCTGACCAAGTGGGGTCTGCCCGCCGACGGAAGCCTGCGCGGTGTGGGCAACTGCATTCTGGGCTATGCCGAGGGCACGCTTCCCGAAGCAAAGCCGCGCCGCGACAACGTGGTGTATGTTCCGCCGTTCTAACGAACGGCGGACCCGCTGAAAGGCCCCGTCCCAAATTTGCTGCCCCACTCGCAACTTATCTTGCCGATGGAGTTGTTGCCGTTTCGCTCGTCTGACTCGCATCGGCGTCGTCGCTTTGCCCGCCTTCGTCCTTTTGAGCATCGGCAATGGTGGCAGCGACTGCGACCATGCCGCGCTGGGGCGCGACGCCCGTCTGGGTCTGAGCACCCTCGACAACTTCTGTGCCTGCATGCGCAAGTTCGGGCGATTTAAACACTGCGTCCAAGTTGGCGCCACCGCCGGCATATCCGAGCGCCGCGAGCGCGATGACGATTATCGCGGCAACGACCACGATCGGCACGTAACGATGCCAGCCTGCAGGATTGAGGCCGCTACGGCGGGCAGCACCGCGGCTAATGTAGCCAAGCGTTCCATCGTGCTTGAGCTTTGAGCCCACCACGCGCCTTCGTCCCCACAACGAGGACTCGGCCTGCATGGCCAAGCGAGCGCTTGCCGAAGGATAGCCATATTTTGTGCGCTTGAACGAGCCGTCGAACCCCGAGGCGCTTTTGCCCCACGTCCGCGAAGTCGTACGCCGGCCGACCGGCGCCGCACTTCGCTTTGTTCGGTTCGTTTTTGAAGTCTCCGCCATACTCCCCCGCACGCCGTAACACAATCGAAACAATGCTTCTTTGGACTGTATCACACGCGCCGCACGCGGTCACGGCGCCTCGCTCAGCGGTCGTTGTCCTTCAGCAGGCGCCATAAAGTCGTGCGGCTTATACCGAGCACCTCTGCCGCACGTGTCCTGTTGCCGTGAAGGTACTGCAGGACCAACCGTGCGACATCGCGCTCGGTATCGGCCAGGGGACGCAAGATGTACAAATCGCTTTCGAGCGCCGGGGCGCCAAAGGTCGCGGTCTTGATAACGTCCTCCTGGGCAAGCACCTCTTTCGCCACGGCACGCTCCACCGTTCCAGCCCCCACTAATATATAGAGTCGTTCAGAGACTTCACGCAGCTGCAGGTAATTGCGGGGCCAACGGTACGCATCGAGCGTCTCTGCCGCGGCGGCGGACAACATGGGGGCACCCGTCTTAAACATATCTGCCAGATACCCCAGATAGCGCGCAACCTTTTCCGACGCGCCGCCCTGCTCGGCAATCGCCGGCGCCACACTCACTGCACAGGCCAGACGCTCGGTTACAAAAGCAGCCTGATCGCTTTCGCCGCCGCCCGGCATATCGTTTGCCGTCAACACCACATGGCAACGAGTTGCGAGCGCCGTGTCGATCATTGCGGACACGAGCTCGCGCAGACGTTGGGGGCCAACAGCATGCCAGCCGCTCACGCAAAGCGTCAGCCCCGTTTGGAATAGCGGCGATTCGGAACTTTTGAGCAGATGGCGCCAACCGCGATCCGTAAGCTCATCGAGCGCAACGGACACAAAGGGCTGATCGGCATAGGGTCCATCCAGGTACAGGCGTTTTGCAATCTGGTCCTGCCCCGCGCCCAGTTCACCCTCGAGCATAAGGGGCACCCCGCGTGCGTAGCTCTCCCGTACGGGGGCAGCGACCGCTGCCGCATCTTCGACGATGCCGTGCGTGCTCGACTCGTAGCGAGCCTCGACTTCGTCGGCATTGAGCCACTCGATGCCCGCATGCGTCGCAGCGGCGCGCACCTCATGCGCCACGACCACCCAAAGCGCTCCGCGCTCCTTGGCCGTCGGGCGCACCGTCAAGCTCAACCGCACGCCCTCGTGGCCCATCACCAGGCGTGCCCCATCGCCCACGCGAGCGAGACGCTCAGAAACAAAAGCAGCGATATCCTGCTCGAGCGCCGCGTCACTCATAGTCGAGATTACAACGCCACCGCGCCCGTCGATTGCCAGCGCCGATACTCCGGCTGCGGACAATGCCTCAATCAGAATCTGCAGCTTGGCATCGCTGTCCATGGTTCGCCCCGTCTCCAGCCGCGGTCCCATCTGGGCCCCGACATCTCAAGTGTTTCAAAATTGAACGATAATGTTCACCAAACACTATAGGGCCTGCGGTGCCTTCTTGCGAATATATGAATT
>OLVX01003063.1_pt1 | contig 11047 bp, 10 predicted proteins | sample 1673271 | NCBI WGS metagenome assembly OLVX01 (sample SAMEA3178939, study PRJEB25190) | human gut metagenome | biome: human gut; feature: human-associated habitat; material: faeces | place: Austria | collected 2013 | reverse complement strand
AACGCAAAAGTTATTGAATCTTTTAGAGCTTATGTACCAAATGGAATGATTGGTCCAAGTTTTGCATTCTCACCAATATATGCAAATACATGTAATCCAGAGGATGTTATAGCAGCAGAAAATGCAGAAGAATTAAATAATAACTGGTGGCTTGATGTTTATTGTAAAGGTATATATCCAGCATTTGCAATGAAGTATTATGAAAAATTAGGAGTAGCACCAGTGATTGAAGATGGTGATTTAGAATTATTAGAAAGAGCAAAACCTGATTTCATTGGAATAAATTACTATCAAACAACAACAATTGAAAAAAATGGATTAGATGGTGTAGGTGCTGTAGAAGGAATGAATAACACTGGTAAAAAGGGAACAGCACAAGACAGTGGTATACCAGGAGTATTTAAAAATATTAAAAATCAATATTTAGAATATACAAATTGGGATTGGGCAATAGATCCTGAAGGATTAAGAATAGGATTAAGAAGATTAACAAGTAGATATGGGTTACCTATTTTAATTACTGAAAATGGTTTAGGTGAATTTGATAAATTAGAAGAAAATGAAGTTGTAAATGATGATTACAGAATAAAATATTTAAGCAATCATGTTAGAGCTTGTAAAGAAGCTATCACAGATGGTGTTGAATTGTTAGGATATTGTACATGGTCATTTACAGATTTATTAAGTTGGTTAAATGGATATCAAAAACGTTATGGTTTTGTATATATAGATAGAGATGAAAATGAAATTAAAGAATTAAAGAGAATTAAAAAGAACAGTTTCTATTGGTATAAGAGTGTAATAGAGACTAATGGAGAAGAATTATAAAAATATTATAATAAATAAAAAAATTTATGAGGTGATTAATTATGAAAAAAATATTATTAGTTTGTTCAGCAGGAATGTCAACAAGTTTATTAGTTAATAAAATGAAGAGCGCAGCTCAAGATATGAATGTGGAAGTAGAAATTGAAGCATTACCAGTATCAGAATGTTCAACAAAAATTAATGAAGTTGATATAGTTCTTTTAGGACCACAAGTACGTTTCCAAAAACCAGTAGTGGAAAAATTAGCATGTGGAAGAATACCAGTAGACGTAATCGATATGAGATTATATGGAATAATGGATGGAAAATCAATATTAACAAGTACATTAGAAAAAATTAAATAGTAAAATAAAAAATTAATAAAGAATGAAAGAAGGGTATATTATGAGTTTTATGGAAAAATTTCAATCTCAAATTGAAAGATTTCTAGTGCCATTAGCAAGTAAGTTGAATTCACAAAGACATATTTGTGCAGTAAGAGATGCATTTATATTAACATTCCCATTAACAATGGCTGGATCATTAATGGTATTAATTAATTCAGTATTTTTATCACCAGATGGATTTGTTTGTAAGATGTTAAGATTACAAAAGATATTTCCCAATATTGCAGAATATCAAGCTATATTTAGTCCAGTATTAAAAGGATCAACAGATATTCTTGCAATATTAGTAACATTCTTGATTGCAAGAAATTTAGCTAAACAGCTTAAATCTGATGATTTATTATCAGGATTAACAGCAGTATCTGTTTATTTTATAATATATCCTGATTATGTAAATGTAGAAGGCGCAAAGCATTTAGCAACTCAATTTTTTGGGCCACAAGGTCTATTTGTTGCAATAATAGTTGGTTTATTAGTTGGTGAACTAATGTCAGCTTTATCAAAATCTAATAAGTTAGAAATCAAAATGCCAGAGCAAGTACCACCAGCAGTGGCTAGAACCTTTAAGTTATTAGTACCTATAATAATAACAACACTTTTATTTACTCTTGCAAACTTCTTTATTAAGAAAGTTGCACCAGGTGGATTAAACGAAATAATTTACAATGTAATTCAACAACCATTAACTAAATTATCACAAAATGTAGGATCAGTTTTAATATTAACATTAATATCTCAAACACTTTGGGTTATGGGTATCCATGGACCAAATACTATTGCGGCTGTACGTGATACTATGTTCTCAGAAGTAACTAATGCTAACCTTTCATATGCAGCAGCAAATGGAACTGCATGGGGAGCACCTTATCCAGTAACATTTAATGCTTTATATGATGGATTTGGAGCATACGGTGGATCAGGAGCAACATTAGGGTTAATAATTGCTATATTCTTATTTAGTAAAGCAAAAGAGCAGAAGAGTATTGCAAAACTTTCTTTTGCACCAGGTTTATTTAATATAAATGAAATGGTTATCTTTGGATTACCAATAGTATTAAACCCAATATACATGATACCATTTATTTTAACGCCATTAGTAGGTGAAATGATTGGTTATTTATCAATAGTTGTATTTAAAATCATACCACCAATTGCTTTCCAAGTACCTTGGACAACACCAGGACCATTAGCACCATTCTTAGGTACAGGTGGAAATATATTAGCATTAATAATGGGATTTGTTTCTCTTGCTGTTAGTGTATTGATGTATGCACCATTTGTAATTGCTGCTAGTAAAGCAGAAGTAAAAGCAGAAGAAGACAGAAGAGAACATGAGTTAAGTAATAGTAAAGATACTGTAACTATTTAAAAATTAAAGTAGGAGTTGTAAGTAATGGAAGGATTAGAATTAATAGCATTTGAAATTATTAGTAATGTTGGTATGGCTAAATCATTAGCTATTGAGGCATTAAGAGTAGTAAGAAGTGGTAACTATGCTGAAGGTGAAGAGAGATTATCTGAAGCAGCGAAGTATCTTACGGAAGGACATCATGCACATACTTCATTAATACAAAAGGAAGCAGCAGGAGAAAAGACAGAATTTTCATTAATGCTTATGCATGCAGAAGATCAAATGATGAGTGCAGAAGTTATTAAATCTTTAGCTGAAGAAATGATAGAAATGTATAAAGTATTAAAAGGTTAAGAACTTTTAATATAAAAATCAAAAAATAAATTGATAAATAATAATATTTATCAATTTATTTTATCTATAGTGCAAACGTTTTCTGTTAAATGTGATTGGGTATCTTATGATCCAATGTAATAAAAATTAAAGAATAATAACTATAATAGGAGAATAAAATGAAGAAAAAGTTTTGTAATGTGTTAGTTGGCACTTTAGTAACAAGTATGATGAGTAATATGGTTACTATTAGTAATGCATATGCAGATGATAATATTGACTTTATGAAAGAAACTAGTGAAGACTGGAAACTAGTGTGGGAAGATAATTTTGATGGTGATTCATTAAATATGGAAGACTGGAATTATGAAACACATGAACCAGGATGGGTAAACAATGAATTACAAGAGTATACTGACTCTACAGATAATATTTATGTAAAAGATGGAGAGCTAGTTCTTAAAGCCATCAAAGATGAAACTGAAGATGGTGTTAAATATACTTCAGGGAAAGTAACAACTCAAAATAAACGAGATTATAAATATGGTCGTTTTGAAGCTAGATTGAAAGTTCCAGAAGGACAAGGGTTATGGCCAGCCTTTTGGATGATGCCAACAGATGAGAATCTTTATGGTTCTTGGCCAAGATGTGGTGAAATAGATATTATGGAGGTATTAGGACATGAGCCAGAAAAAGCTTATGGAACAATACATTATGGTAATCCACATAGAGAACAGCAAGGGACTTATATTTTAGATGGAACTACATTTGCTGATGATTATCATGTATTTTCAGTGGAGTGGGAACCAAGTGAAATGCGTTTCTATATAGATGGAAACTTATATCATACAGTGAATGATTGGTATACTAAGCAAGAAGGTGATGATGAGAAAACATATCCAGCACCTTTTGATCAACCATTTTATCTTCAATTTAATTTAGCAGTTGGTGGAAATTGGCCAGGTAATCCAGACGAAACTACTGATTTTGAAAATGCTGAACTTAAGGTGGATTATGTTAAGGTTTATCAGTTAGATAGCTATGATGAAAATGTTACTAAGCCAGAAAAAGAACCAGTTGATTTAAGAGAGCCAGATGCTACTGGAAACTATATTAATAATGGAGATTTTTCTGTAAATGAAGATTTAACTGATAATGAAGGTTGGATTAAACTTACAACTCTTGGTGGAAGAGGAGAAAGCATAATTGAAAATAATAAAATTATTCTTACTACTGAAGAAGTAGGAAAGGAAAATTACTCATTACAATTAGTTCAACCTCAATTACCTTTAAAGCAATATGGTGAATATAGACTTACTTTTGATGCAAGATCAGATGAAGATAGAACAATGATAGTAAATGTTACTTCACCAGATAGAGGATATGTGAGACAATTTGAAGATACAGTAGTTAATCTTACAAATGAATTACAAAGCTATTCTTATGATTTTATTATGAAAGACATTGATGAGGCTAATGGTAGAGTAGAATTTAGCTATGGTAATCAAGGATCATTAGCTACTATTGAAATAAGTAATGTTAGATTAGAAAAAATAGGTCAACATGAAGCAGAAGATAACAATAAAAAAACAGTTCTTCCGGATGGAAACTATGTATATAATGGTACATTTGATGTAGGACAAGACCGTATGAAATATTGGGATATAGAATCTACAATAGATAATGTTTCTATTGGTGTACCAAATATCAATAATTCAAGAGAGCTAAAAGTAGATGTTAAAGAAAATCCAGCATCATTAAGTGATGTAATAGTTAAGCAAACAGACCTTGCTATAGCAAAAAATAAAGAATATACTCTTTCATTTGATGCTTATGGCGAAGAAGATAAAACTATTAAGGCGCAAATTAATGGTGAAAGCTTTGAAGCAAATATTACTACAGAAAAGACTAACTTCAAATATAAATTTAAAACAGGAGAAGTTTTAAATAATTCAAATTTAGAATTATTATTAGGTGCTTATGGAGTAACTTATATTGATAATGTTAGAATTAAAGAAACAGGTTTAATCACAAATGGAGATTTCGGCAATGGATTTGCTAAGTGGGAGTTATTTGCAGATAGCAGTGTATCATCTAAAGTATCATCTTCAATAGATAACTCTACAGGTGATCCTTCAGCAAGAATAGATATTCAAGATACTGGTGATGCTGATTGGAAAATACAACTTAAGCAAAGTAATGTAAAACTAGAAAAAGGAAAGAAGTATGTATTATCTCTTGATGCAAAAAGTACAATTGATAGATCAATAATGTTTACTATTCAAAGAGATGGAAGCAGTGATAACGACTGGAGACCATATTCTCCTAATGAAATAGTTGAGTTAAAAGGTGAATACAATAAATATCAAGTAATTTTTGAAATGACAGAAGAAAGTGATGAAAATTCAATTTTCAGTATAGCTATGGGAGCTGTTAATGGAACACAAATTACTGATGAACATTCAATAAATATAGATAATGTAAAATTAGAAGAATATATTCCACTAGTTACTGAAAATTTATTTAATACTATTAAAAATGCAAAAGTAATAGTATATAGTGATGAATTTGATGAAATAGTTGAAGAAGATAGAGAAAAGCTAATTGCTGCATTAAATGAAGCAGAAGAAGTGTATGAGAATTCAGTTTCAGAAAATCCAACAGTAACACAAGAAATAATTGACAATGCAGAGCAAAATTTAAAAAATATTATGGATAATTTAAGAAAAGAAGAACAAAAAGAACCTGGTCAAGATGACAATAATCAAGATGAAAACAATAAGCCAGGAAATAATAAACCTGGAGATAACAAACCAGGAAATAACAAACCTGGAGCAGACAATAAAAATGAAGGCATTAATAAGAATAATAAATCTTTAGTTAATACTGGAAGTGAAGCTCATGTAATAATATTAGCTTCAGCTCTAGTAATGGTTGCAGTTGGAGTTAAAATTATAAAAAGGAAAAAGAGCATAAATTAATTTAAAACCTATAGTTGAATTTATTTTCAACTATAGGTTTATTTTTATAAGTATAGTTTTTTTAGTAAACAACATTTATATATTTAGTGCAGTCTACTTGAACATTTGTATGCTTTCTAAAGTAATTAATTATTACTTCAGGCATTTCGCATTGTATTTCTTTTATCATAGGACATTCCGTTAAGAATTCATAGCCACCAGCACCTGTAGCCCTATAATTATTCATTACAAGTGATAATGATGTATTATCAGATAGCTCTTGGCCTTTAAATTTTATAGAAGTTACTCTTGAACCTACAGGTTTTCTTAAATCAAAAGTATATTCAATATTATTAAAATAATCATAATTATAATGTTGCACTTTAGGCTTTAGAAACCTATTTGAGATTGAAATAGTTTCATTATCTATATGGAAGTAGCTAGCACATCTTTCTAAAGCTAATTTTAAGTATTTTCTATTTACTTCTAAAACTGCAAGGGTGTTTGGAAATTTATAAGTAGACATTATATCTCTTACAGTAACATTTTTATTAAAGCCTTTTATTTCGTTAGAAAAAGAAGTACAAGAAATATCAGCTCCGCTTTCAGCAATTTGAATTTGATTAATAAAATTAGCTAGTTCTGAACCATTTAGAGCCATTTCTAAGTGTGATGAAGGCATTAATTCTTTGTTTAGGAAGCCAACTGGTGTATCAAGCCATTCTTGAATTTTTTCTTCCAATGGAAGATATTTTTCATACATTTCTTTTTGTGGATTTATAGATACATCTTTTAAAGATGATTCAATAGTTTTTATTCCATCATTTTGTAATGTAAGATCTAATTCTAGATACTTAGTTCCATTAAAAGGCGTTTGAGCTATATGAGTGCCATGAAGTGTCTGCCCAGCGATAGACATATGTTGATGGCCTGTTAGGAGAATATCAAAAGAAAAATCTTCACATAATTTATAGGCTATATTTTCTGATGTTTTAGTAAGCTGTTTATGTGTTTCTAAGTCATACTCAAAGCCACCATGATAAATACCAATAAGTACGTCACAAGAAGATTTTACTTCATCAAAATAATATGAAACAGCTTTATATGTAGTACTAATTGTTAGATTTTCAATATTTTCAGCACGTTCCCATCTATTTATAAAATCTGTTGTAATACCGATTATACCAACTCTTAAACCATTACCTAATGTTTTAATATCGTATGGTAATATAGGAAGCTGTCCAGTTTTATCCACTATGTTTGCACATAAGCATTTAGCTTTTAATGTATGGAGATATTTATTTAAATAAGTAAGACCATAATTAAAATCATGGTTTCCTAAAGTTATATAATCATAGCCAGCAGCATTCATTATGTCTGCTATTGGATGAGTAGTGAAATCATTATTACTTAAATAGTTTGTAAAAGGAGAACCTTGAATAGTATCACCACAATCAATTATTAGAGTATTATCATCCTTTTTAAAATTTGACATTATGTTTAAAAGTCCAATGTTTTTTTCACTTCTATCAACATAATTAGTAGGATAAATATATCCATGCATGTCAGAAGTAAAGTAAATTTTTAAATTTTTCATATTATTACCTCATCTATAATATAGTATTTTCATAAGTTTGCTATCTACATTTAGATTATAACATTTATTGTATGATAAAAAATATAGATATATTTATATAAGTATGTAAAAAACAGAAAATATATAAAAAAATTAATTTTTTTATATATTTTATTGTAGTACTAATGTATACTTAATAGGGCTTTAAATAAAGTACTAAAATATAATTTTATAAAACGGAAGGGGAATGATAAGTGGAATACGGTGTATTAAGTATTTTACCAGCATTGATTGTTATAATCTTTGCTTTATTAACAAAAAAAACATTAGAAGCATTATTATTAGGAACATTATCAACCTATATAATAATGTACGGGTTTGGGTTCGGTAGTAAATGGTCTGAGGCCTTTTTTACAGCTGCTGGTAATCCAGATAATCAATGGGTATTAATTGTATGTGGTTTATTTGGGAGTTTAATTGCATTACTTAGAAAGTCTAAAGGAACATTGGGGTTTGCAGGAAAGTTAGAAAGATATTGTAAAACCCAAAAAAGTACATTGATTACAACCTGGATATTAGGGATTTTAATTTTTGTTGATGAATACTTAAACATCATGACCTTAGGGGCATGTATGAAAAATATAAGTGATAAGAAAAAAGTTCCAAGAGAATCATTAGCGTATATAATAGATTCTACAGGAGCACCAGTTTGTGTATTATTACCATTTTCAACATGGGCAATATTTTATGCCAGTGTTTTTGGAAAAGAGCCTGCTGTTGCAGCATTAAATTATGGAAGTGATATAGCTACATATCTTAAAGTTATTCCATTTACTTTTTATGCATGGGCATCAGTTATTATAGTGCCACTTTTCATTTTAGGGATAATACCTAAAATTGGTAAAATGAAAGACGCTTATAAGAGAGTGGAAACAACGGGAAAAGTTTATGGTGAAACTAGTAGTAAGTTTAATTCGGATTTGCTTGATGAATATGCAAATGGAGAAGGAAAGCTTATTGACTTTTTATTACCAATGGGTGTGTTAATTGGTATGACAATAATTAGCGGAGATTTATTTATATCTGTTATAGCAGCACTGTTTGTGTGTCTTGTACTATATGTACCAAGAAAGAAAATGACATTTGATGAATTTTGTGATATTTATATAAGAGGATTCTGTGACATGGTGCCAACAATAGCCATTGTGTTTATGGCCTTTGTTATGCAGCAAGCAGCTAATGATATAGGGTTGCCTAACAGTTGCTCCATATTTAAATGGAGATATTTTCCCGGCAGTATCATTTATTGTGGTTGCATTACTTACATTTATTACAGGAAGCAACTGGGGCATACCAGCAGTATGCGTACCAATTATTCTTCCACTTGGAGCATCATTAGGTGCTAACTTAGTTTTAGTAATGGCAGCAGTATTATCTGGAGGAGCATTAGGTAGTCATGCTTGTTTCTACTCAGACGCTACAGTATTAACATCTAGTTCATGCAGTATTGATAATATGGATCATGCACTAAGTCAAATTCCATATGCACTGATTGCAAGTGCAGTAAGCTTAGCAGGATTTTTAATTTGTGGATTTATTCTTTAATAATTCCATGGCTTTTTCCTTTGCATAAAGAAAAGAGTCTTTTACTAATTGGAATTCTTTTTCGGTGGAAATAGGACGATAATATCCTTCTAAACATACTCCTTTAGAAGGACCATGAACATTAATGGTCATATTCATATAAGCAGGTATGCCATAAATACATTCATCACAGTTATGTTCTATGGATTTGAAAAGTTCAAAATTATTACGAAGGGCTATAAGATGATTGTCTATATCTGTACTTTTTATGATAATTGATATATTACCACCGTTGGGGTCAAGAGGAAGGAATGAATATTGGATAAACCACTTATTATTAACGATTGTGAGAATTCCACCACAGGGTAGTTTTTCATAATAAGGTAAAGTCAAAATAAAACCTCCTTGTAAAATTTGGTTATAAATATATTTTAAGATATATGTAAATTTCTTTCAAGGATATTTAAAACAGCTAGTTTTACTGACTAGCTGTTTTGCTTTTACCAGCAAATTAACATATCTTTAATTTGATAAAATATTTCTTCTTAGACATTTTAATATAATAGTCATATCCTAATGACCAATATTTTAAGAGAGAAGGTTTATATTCAGCTAAATATTTTAAAAAATCATCAAAAAGTTTAAGTTTTACAAGTACATGAATGATATCTTTAGGATAAGGTGTGTTTTTTATATATGGCTTTCTTGGATCGATGACTTTAAGTTTTGCATTGCTATCAATGAAAATATGAGCGCTTCTAATATTAATTCGTGTAAAATTTAAATTTTTAAATTCCTCTACAAGCTCAATTATTTCAATAGCAATATTATACGATAAGCCGTGCTTATAAAGATAATTTCCTAAATTTTCACCAGAAATATATTCTCTAAGAACCATTTTATCTGCTATAAATAGAACATTAGGAAAGAAGCGACTATTTTTAACTTTTTCTAAAATTTTTACTTCATCATGGGCATTTTTGGTTTTATAAAATATTTTTAAAGCAAATCCTTCCGGTGTGAGATAGACACGACCTTCGTGTCCTTTTCCAATAAATTTACATTTTTTTATATCTAGAATGTATCTCATTTTATCACTTTAATATATTGATTTAATAATATTATATGAAGTATATTGAAATATGATTATTGGGAAAAGTAGAGTTATGCTGAAAATCCTATATATAAGTATAATAAATGTGATATAATAATTATTATTATTAAATAGGAGTGTATATATATGGAAAATAAAATAGCTTTAGTGTATTCTGGTGGACAATATACAGTTAATATAAATGGAACTTTGATACATAAGGGAAATGATGCTGAAGAGATGTTTGAAAAATTTCAAAATGTTATAAAGAATAATTCAATTAGAGAAACAACATCATGGGAATATATAAAAAATAAAATTAATGAATTAGCTTTAAGTGAAGTTGAAATAAATGAAGTGTATAAGACTATTCAATTCCAAGATATTAAATACTTCCATAATATAAATAAGTTATTTAATATGGCAGGAGATTCAATGGTGGAACTGGCAGGTGCTTATAATTTATTCTACTTTATTTTACAAATGAATAAGGCTGGATATATTACATATTCTAAAGATTTAGTTGATATATGCATGGTTGCAATGGACAATAAAGCAAATTATAGATATTATGATACTAACTTTATTATTACAAGTGCAATGTTTAATTATGGTGTTGCTGAATATAATTTTGCAACTGGCAAAATACATAGAGGAGTATCAATAGAAAAGGGTACATTTGAAGAATTTAAGAAATACGTATTTGGTGTATTTGATAAATAATACTTAAATTTGATAAAATAAATGCTATAAGTCTTTTTAAAAACAGAGGGGAGAAACAAATGAAAGAATTATTATTAGAAGCAGTAGGAACACCACTATTAATAAAAACACAATGTACAGAAGTGTTTCCAAGAGTTGGTGTAGAATATGAATTTGGCGATACAAAATTTACAATACCCCTAATGATTAGTGGTATGGATGGAAAATTTACAA
>OLVX01003047.1_pt1 | contig 11100 bp, 8 predicted proteins | sample 1673271 | NCBI WGS metagenome assembly OLVX01 (sample SAMEA3178939, study PRJEB25190) | human gut metagenome | biome: human gut; feature: human-associated habitat; material: faeces | place: Austria | collected 2013 | reverse complement strand
AAGCTGCAGGTGCGCTGCTTCGGCAACTTCGATGTGTTCATGAACGACCAGCCGCTGCGTTTCAAGCGCACGAAAAGCAAGGAGATGCTAGCGTATTTAATCGACCGCCGCGGTTCTCGTTGCACCATCGGCGAGCTGGTCAGCGTGCTGTGGGGAGACGACGCGCACTCGCCGTCGCGCCGCACGCAGGTGCGCAACCTTATCAGCGACCTGCGCAACGCCTTGAAAGACGCAGGTGCCGAGGACGTTATCGTGCGCGGGCGCGACGAGATTGCCATCGTGCCCGAAAGCGTCGACTGCGACTATTACCGCTTCCTTGACGGCGACCCAGACGCGGTGAACCTGTATCGCGGCGAGTACATGTCGCAGTATTCGTGGGTGGAAATGACGGCCGGCAGCCTTTCGCGAGAGTAGGAGCTGCGAGCCCCGTTTCCTTCGAAGCGCTTGCGAGGCTAGGGCCTTCGAAGCCAAATGGTGTTGCGCGACTCGGAAAGCAACGTGCCTCCAACTCCTCACATCTTAAAAGCGGCCTTCTGGCTGCACGAAATGCAAAACGCCTTGGCACCACTGCGGTGTCAAGGCGTTGTTATCGTAAGGTTCCGCGCACGCCTCAAGCGACTGCGCGGCAGACGTTACGCCTGGCGATAATGCGACAGGAAGTCGCCGAGCTGTCCCATGGCTTCGCTGAGCACCTCGATGCGCGGCAGGTACACCACGCGGAAGTGGTCGGGGCGATGCCAGTTGAACGCGCCGCCGCGGCAGTAGTTACCGGTGGAGGGCCACACGGCGTGATGATACGTCGCGTCGAACTGGCCGGTGACGAGGCGCGGGGCGAGGCAGCCGAACGAAGCGCCGACCTTGTGGCAGCCCGTGGGGAACCACTTGCCCGCCATGGCGAGGATGCGGCAGGGAACGCCAGAGAGCTCGGACGGAATTTCAACATAATTCGGCACGGCCTGATAGAGGCCGCCGGTCTCCTTGGCTTCGTTCTTCCACGTGATGCGGAAGAGGTTCAGCGGGTTGACGTCCCAAAGGCCGACAGTCTTGAGCTTTTCCTGAATTTTCTCAGGGATGGTCTCAGGATGCTGCATCTGCGCGATGGTCGGAATAATGACGTTGTTTTCCTTGGCCTTCTCAATGTTGTGCTGCAGGCCGGTCTTGTTGATGGTCAAATCGATCTTGCCCATGGTTCACTTCTCCTCCTGTTGTTTGTCAATATAAGAATATAGTGTATATTTGGATATGCCGAAGTATTTTGCGATCTTGTCTCCGGACTTTGTGACGAGGAATGCTCCGTTCTGGCTCAAAAAACCGATGGCGCGCATCTTGTCCTCCTTATTCATCAGGGCGACGGGCTTGCCAACGAGCGCGACAGACTGGGCGATGAGCTCATCCAAAAGGTCGTTGACGTTCACGATCTTTTCCGGCTCGCCCTGCGTCTTATCCTTTGTGTCGATCAACTCGTGCACCGCATCCTCGACCATCAGGAGTGAGGAAATGTCGTAATTGATGCCAAGGATTGCGGCGACCTTGCCGCTCCTGCCGCGGATATACATGGTAGAGGACTTGAGGATCTTCCCGTCCGGCGTTTTGGTGAGGTAGCTCAAGTGGTCGCTCGGCTGCGCGTCGGCCTGACGCACCTGCTCTAAAACAACGTGCGACGCGCCGTCGCCCACCTTGCGGCCTGTGACGTGGCCGTTCTCGATGGCAACGATGGAATGCTCGGGGTGCTTGGCGCCCACATCGTGGATCACCACCTCGCAATGGCTGCCAAAGGTCGCGGCGATGCCCTTTGCGACCTGCTCCAGGGTCTTCAGCGTTGCGGCTTCTATGGTCTATCCCTCCTCTGATCGCCCGTCCGCCCTATTTTGCTGTGCAAATTGCACAGCTTTCCATCGGAACGGGCATGTTCTTTTATCCCTATAATACCATAAATTGATCGAATTGCAATCACTTTCTTAAAAAATTTTTGAAATGCAAATTTTTTGTTTGACAACTGCCGTTCTTATGCTATGATAAAGACAGTGTAACAGAAAATTGACCCCGATCGACAGAAAATACTATTACTTTTAACGGAGGTTTTACCATGGATTTCGAAGCCATCAAGAAAGCCGCACAGGCCTACGGCCCCGATATGACCCGCTTCCTGCGTGATATGATCGCCATCCCCAGCGAGAGCTGCGAGGAAAAGGGCGTCGCCCACCGCATCGCCGAGGAGATGAAGAAGCTCGGTTACGATAAGGTCGAGTTCGACGCGCTCGGCAACGTCATCGGCTGGATGGGCTCGGGCGACAAGATCATCGCCATCGACTCCCACATCGACACCGTCGGCATCGGCAACCGCGAAAACTGGACGCACGACCCGTACGAGGGCTACGAGGATGACAAGGTCATCTACGGCCGCGGCGGCAGCGACCAGGAGGGCGGCATGGCTGCGGCGGCCTACGGCACGAAGATCATGAAGGACCTCGGCCTCATTCCCGAGGACTACAAGATCATGGTCGTCGGCTCCGTGCAGGAGGAGGACTGCGACGGCATGTGCTGGCAGTCCATTGTCAACGAATACTTCAAGGGCCCCGAGGACGCGAGAAACCAGATCGAATTCGTCATCTCCACCGAGCCGACCGACGGCGGCATCTACCGCGGTCACCGCGGCCGCATGGAGATCCGCGTCGACATGCACGGCGTCTCCTGCCACGGCTCCGCCCCCGAGCGCGGCGACAACGCCATCCACAAGATGGCCGAGGTGCTGCTCAACGTGCGCGACCTGAACGAGAACGACGCCGCTGACGACAAGGAGATCAAAGGCCTTGTCAAGATGCTCGATCCAAAGTATAATCCTGAGCATTGGGAGGATGCGCGCTTCCTTGGCCGCGGCACCTGCACCACGAGCCAGATCTTCTTCACCTCTCCCTCCCGCTGCGCCGTCGCCGACAGCTGCTCGATCTCCATCGACCGCCGCATGACTGCGGGCGAGACCTATCAGTCCTGCCTGAAGGAGATTGAAGACCTGCCCGCGTGCAAGAAGTACGCGAACGACATCAAGGTCTCCATGTACATGTACGACCGTCCGTCCTGGACCGGCCACGTCTACGAGACCGAGGCTTTCTTCCCCACCTGGATCAACAAGGAGACCGCGCCCCACGTGCAGGCGCTCGTCGACGCGCACCACGCTCTCTGGGGCACCGAGCGCATCGGCGCGGACGAAAAAGCCATGTCCACGCGCACTGGCCGTCCCTTAACTGACAAGTGGACGTTCTCCACGAACGGCGTTTCTATTCAGGGCCGCTACGGCATCCCCTGCGTCGGCTTCGGCCCCGGCGCTGAATCTCAGGCCCACGCGCCCAACGAGATCACCTGGAAGCAGGACCTCGTCACCTGCGCGGCGCTGTACGCGGCTGTCCCCAGTCTCTACAAGCCCGAGAACAAGGACGGCTCTGCCACCTCCTTCCGTCAGGAGTTAACGGGCAATAATATCAAATAACGTGCTTCGCCCGTCATTTGATATTAAGAGGCTGCACTCCGCTTCGCGCCTCGCCTTTGACTCGACGCGCGCTGCGTGAGAAGTGTTTTTTGCCACGCGCATGTCGCGGCAAAAAAACGGATCAAGATCATTTGCGCCGTGCACGGCGCAAATATTTCAAACGATTTTTAATATACTATAAAATGAAGGAGAAAATTATCTATGAGCAAGACTGTTGAACTGGCACGCCACCTTGAGACTCTGCACATCAATAACATGTACAAGACCGACTTCTACTGGACGTGGGACAAGAGCGACGAGGAGATCGACGCGGTCTTCACCGTGGCCGACGCGCTGCGCGACCTGCGCGAGCGCAACAAGAACACGAAGATCTTCAATTCCGGCCTCGGCATTTCGATCTTCCGCGACAACTCCACGCGCACGCGCTTCTCGTTTGCCTCCGCGTGCAACCTGCTGGGTCTTGAGGAGCAGGTGCTCGATGAAAAGAAGTCCCAGATCGCACACGGCGAGACCGTGCGCGAGACGGCGAACATGGTCTCGTTCATGGCCGACGTCATCGGCATTCGCGACGATATGTTCATCGGCGAGGGCCACAAGTATCAGAAGACCTTCATGGACGCGCTCGAAGAGGGCTACCGCGACGGCATCCTCGAACAGCGCCCGACGCTTGTGAACCTCCAGTGCGACGTCGACCACCCGACGCAGTGCATGGCCGATATGCTCCACATCATCCACTACTTCGGCGGCGTGGAGAACCTCAAGGGCAAGAAGGTCGCCATGACATGGGCCTATTCCCCGAGCTACGGCAAGCCCCTCTCCGTCCCGCAGGGCGTTATCGGCCTCTTCACCCGCTTCGGCATGGATGTCACGCTTGCTCACCCCGAAGGCTACGAGGTCATGCCCGAGGTCGAGGAGATCGCCAAGAAGAACGCGGCGGCCACCGGCGGCAGCTTCAAGAAGTGCAACGACATGAAGGAAGCCTTCAAGGACGCCGACATCGTCTATCCCAAGTCCTGGGCGCCGTTCAAGGCCATGGAGGAGCGCACGAAGCTCTATCAGGCCGGCGACAAGGACGGCATCGACGAGTTGGAGAAAAAGCTGCTCGCGCAGAACGCCGAGCACAAGGACTGGGCCTGCACCGAAGAGATGATGAAGCTCACCAAGGACGGCAAGGCGCTCTATCTCCACTGCCTGCCCGCCGACATCACCGGTCTTTCCTGCCCTGAGGGCGAGGTCGACAACAGCGTGTTCGACCGCTATATCGTGCCTCTGTACAAGCAGGCTTCCTACAAGCCGTATATCATCGCCGCAATGATGTTCCTCGCGCAGGTCAAAGACCCCGTCCGCGCCCTGATGGAGATGGACAAGTCCGGCGAAGAGCGCAAGATGTTCTAAGGCGCATTTCATATGTAAAAAGGCGGGTCAGCCGCTTTTGTCAGCCGCTTTTGAGAGAAGAGAGTTTTCAAAAAATCAAAGGAGAGATAGTCATCATGAGCAAAAGAATCGTCATCGCCCTCGGCGGCAACGCGCTGGGCAACACCCCCTACGAGCAGCTCGCCCTTGTCACCGAGACCGCCAAGCCCATCGTCGACCTGATCGCGCAGGGCAACGAGGTCATCATCGCCCACGGCAACGGCCCGCAGGTCGGCATGATCAACCTCGGCATGGCCACCGCCGCCGAGGCGGGGGCCATCAAGTCCGACATGCCCTTCCCCGAGTGCGGCGCGATGAGCCAGGGCTATATCGGCTACCACCTGCAGAACGCCATCGGCAACGAGCTCGCCTCCCGCGGCATGAACAAGGACGTCGCGACCGTCGTGACGCAGGTGCTCGTCGACGAGGCTGACCCCGCTTTCCAGCATCCGACCAAGCCCGTCGGCGCGTTCTACGACAAGGAGACCGCCGACCGCATCGCCGCGGAAAAGGGCTACACCATGGTTGAGGATGCCGGCCGCGGCTACCGTCAGGTCGTTCCCTCCCCCAAGCCAATCGACGTCATTGAAAAGAACACTGTCAAGGCGCTCGTCGACAACGGCACGGTCGTTATCACGGTCGGCGGCGGTGGTATCCCCGTCGTTTGCCGTGACGGCAAGCTCTACGGCACGCCCGCGGTCATCGACAAGGACTTTGCCTCCGCCAAGCTTGCCGAGCTCCTCGATGCTGATATGCTCGTCATCCTGACGGCGGTCGAGAAGGTCGCCATCAACTTCGGCAAGCCCAATCAGAAGGGTCTCGACACCCTGACGCCGGACGAGGCGCGCAAGTATATCGACGAAAAGCAGTTCGCCCCCGGCTCCATGCTGCCGAAGGTCCAGGCCGCCATGTCGTTTGCTGAGAGCAAGCCCGGCCGCGTTGCGCTCATCACCCTTCTCGAGAAGGCTACCGAGGGCATCGAGGGCAAGACCGGCACCCGCGTGCAGATGTAAATCCCGCCAAACCTTCCTAAAAAGGGTCCGTTTCAAAAAGCGGGCCCTTTTTTTCGTGCTTTCTCCGCTATGGACAAAAATTCATGCTGCTTTTTTGGTCAAGTTTGACCCTCATTTTTTCTTTTTCCTGTTGCTAAATTTTTCCTTTTTATGTATCATGGTGATAACGGTATTCAAATCTTTTGATTGCCGTAAAATTTAAGGAGGATTTACCGAAATGAAGAAGTTCCTTGCACTGCTCCTGAGTCTCGTGATGGTCCTCGCCCTCGTCGCCTGCGGCGATAAGAAGGACGATACCAACACCGACGATCAGGACAACAACGAAGTCACCGATTTCAAGGTCGGCTTCATCATGCTCCACGACGAAAACTCCACCTACGACCTCAACTTCATCAACGCTGCGAAAGAGGCCTGCGAGACGCTCGGCGTCGAGTACACCATCGTGACCAACGTTCCCGAAGGTCAGGAGTGCTACGACAAGGCCGCTGAGCTCGCCGACGCCGGCTGCAACATCATCTTCGCCGACTCCTTCGGTCACGAAGACTACATGATCCAGGCCGCGAAGGACTTCCCCGACGTGCAGTTCTGCCACTCCACCGGCACCAAGGCGCACACCGAGGGTCTCTCCAACTACCACAACGCCTTCGCTTCCATCTATGAGGGCCGTTACCTCGCCGGTATCGCTGCCGGTATGAAGCTCAACGAGATGATCGCCAACGGTGAGTTCACCGCAGACGAGGCCAAGATCGGCTACGTCGGTGCCTTCACCTACGCCGAGGTTATCTCCGGCTACACCTCCTTCTTCCTGGGTGCTCGCTCCGTCTGCCCCACTGCCACGATGGAAGTCACCTTCACCGGCAGCTGGTATGACGAGACCGCCGAGAAGGAAGGCGCGCAGAAGCTCATCAAGAACGGCTGCAAGCTCATCAGCCAGCACGCCGACTCCATGGGCGCTCCCACCGCTTGCGAGACCGCCGGTGTTCCCGACGTTTCCTACAACGGTTCCACCGAAGCCGCCTGCCCCAACACCTATCTGATCTCCTCCCGCATCGACTGGGCCCCCTACTATGAGTACGCCATCAAGGCTGCCATGAACGGCGAGGCCATCGACGCCGACTGGACCGGCACCCTTGCTACCGGCTCCGTCGTGCTGACCGACCTGAACGAGAACGTTGCTGCCGAGGGCACCGCTGAGGCCATTGCCGATGCGACCGCCAAGCTCGAGAGCGGCGAGCTCCACGTCTTCGACTGCTCCACCTTCACCGTGGACGGCCAGCCTGTCACCTCTTACATGGCTGACGTCGACACCGATCCCGACTACACCCCCGACACCGAGGTCGTCCAGGACGGTTATCTGGCTGAGTCCACCGCCCGTTCCGCCCCGTACTTCCAGCTCATGATCGACGGCATTGATCTGCTGGATACTAATTTCGGCTAATTGTTTCTGCTACTACATATCGGGCTGCCTTCGGGCAGCCCGATATCTTTTTTCTTTTGTATGGCACTTTTCGCTATTTTGCTAAAAATTTTTGTACGCTTCTAATTTTTTTTGTGTTTTTTTCTGTTTTACATTTACAACGCCGTTCAATTATGCTAATATATGACTTGTACAAATACAATGCTGCGGGGTTTTCTTCCTGTGCCCTCCAGCGGAAAAAGGGGTGACCGCCTTGGGAACTGCATGCGCAGTTAAAATGGAGAATGTCACGAAGCGGTTCGGCAAAGTGGTGGCGAACAACGCCATCAACCTTGAGCTGCACGAGGGCGAGATCCTGTCGCTGCTCGGCGAAAACGGCAGCGGCAAGACGACGCTGATGAACATGCTCTCCGGCATCTATTTCCCCGACGAGGGGCAAATCTACATTCACGGCGAACCCGTCACGATCGCCTCCCCCAAGGATGCGTTCGAACACGGCATCGGTATGATCCACCAGCACTTCAAGCTCGTTGATCTTTTCACCGCAACGGAGAATATCATCCTCGGCCTTGAAGGCAAGCTCGACATTGCCGAAGCCAGCAAAAAGGTCAAAGAGATCTGCGACAAATACGGGTTCGACATCGACCCCAATCAGAAGATCTACGACATGTCCGTTTCGCAGAAGCAGACCGTCGAGATCGTCAAGGTGCTCTACCGCGGGGCGGACATCCTCATTCTGGACGAGCCGACCGCAGTGCTCACCCCGCAGGAGACGGACAAGCTCTTCGCCATCATGCGAAACATGAAGGCCGACGGCAAGTCCCTCATTATCATCACGCATAAACTGCACGAGGTGCTCGACGTGTCCGACCGCGTGGCCGTGCTGCGCAAGGGCGAATACGTCGGTGACGTCGCCACCAAGGACGCCGACCAGCAATCGCTGACCGACATGATGGTCGGCCACACGGTGAGCCTGAACATCAGCCGCCCCGAGCCGAAGGACGTTGAAAAGCGCCTCGTCATCGAAGGCCTGACGGCTTACGACGAGCTTGGTGTCAAGCGTCTGGACGATGTCAGCTTCACCATCAACGCGGGCGAGGTGCTCGGCATCGCGGGCGTCGCAGGCAGCGGCCAGCGCGAGCTGCTCGAGTCCATTGCGGGCCTCTACCCCGTCGCCTCCGGCCATGTCACGTTCTATCCGCCCGACGGCGGTAAGGAAAAGGAACTCGTCGGTCTCGACCCGATGAAGATCCGCAAGAGCGGCATTTCGATGTCGTTCGTCCCCGAAGACCGACTCGGCATGGGCCTGGTCGGCTCGATGGGCATGACGGGCAACATGATGCTGCGCTCCTGGCGCAAGGGTAAGAGTCTGTTCCTCAACCGCAAGGATCCCGAAGCGCTCGCCAACCGCATCTGGGAAGAGCTCGGCGTCGTCACGCCCAGCACGTCCTTCCCCGTGCGCCGCATGTCCGGCGGCAACGTGCAGAAGGTGCTTGTCGGACGCGAGATCGCCCAGTCCCCCGCCGTGCTGATGACCGCTTACGCCGTGCGCGGCCTGGACATCAACACCTCCTATACCATTTACAACCTGCTGACAGAGCAGAAGATGCACGGCGTCGCCGTCGTCTATGTCGGCGAAGACCTCGACGTGCTGCTTGAGCTGTGCGACCGCATCGTCGTTCTCTGCGGCGGTCAGGTCTCCGGCGTGGTCGACGCCAGAAAGACCGACAAACGCGAGGTCGGCGCACTGATGACGCTCGTGAGGGGAGGCAACAAGGATGAATAAGAAACAGTCGCTCTTCCACATCGCCAAGCGCGATACGCTCCCCTGGTACAAGGCCGTTTTGATCCGCGGCGGCGCGATCGTGCTCGCTTTGATCGTCTGCGCGATCGTCACAACGCTGCTGACGGGCGAAAATCCCATCAAGGTCTACTCCACGATCCTCTACGGCGCGTTCGGTACGTCGCGCAAGAGCTGGGTCACGTTCCATAACCTCGCGATCCTGCTCGGCATCTCGCTCGCGGTCACGCCCGCGTTCAAGATGCGCTTCTGGAACATCGGTGCCGAGGGCCAGATCACGGCCGGCGCCATCGCCGCCTCCTACTTCGCCCTCTACTGGGTCGGTAAGGTCCCCAGCGCCGTGCTGCTGCTCATCATGGGCGCTGCGGGCGCCGTGGCCGGCGGCATTTGGGCGCTGATCCCCGCCTTCTTCAAGGCCCGCTGGAACACCAACGAGACTCTGTTCACCCTGATGATGAACTACATCATCATCGGCGTGGTCCGCTGGCTGCAGGGCGGCCCGTGGGAGGGTCGTCCCGGCTCTCAGATCATCCCCATGTTCGATCAGTCCGCTTGGCTGCCGGAGGTTTTCGGTGTCCACTGCGGCTGGATCATTGTGCTGGTGCTGGTGGTGGTAATGCACCTCTACATGAACTACACCAAGCACGGCTACGAGATCGCCGTCATCGGTGACTCCCTGAACACCGCCCGCTACGCCGGTATGAACGTGGGCCACGTCATGATGCGTACCATGTTCCTCTCCGGTGCCATCAGCGGTCTGGTGGGCTTCATCGTGGCCTCCGGTGCCAACAACACCCTGTATGACGGCGTGGCCAACGGCGTGGGCTTCACCTCCATCACGGTGGCATGGCTGAGCCAGCTGAACGCCTTCGCCATGATCGTCATCTCCGCCCTGCTGGCCATTCTGGAAAAGGGCGCTGAGACCCTCCAGACCGCCATGCAGGTGCCTACCTCCATCAGCGACATCGTCACCGGCATCCTGCTGTTCTGTATGCTGGGCTGCGAGTTCTTCATCAACTACCGCATGATCTTCCGCCGCAAGCAGGCGGAGGCCCCCGCCGCCCCCGCCGCTGCGGAGTCCGATCAGACCGAGAGTAAGGAGGATGCGTCATGCTGAATACCGTGAATCTGTTCATCGCATTGGTGGTGGCCGCCATCACCTACGGCACGCCTCTGCTGTTCGGTACGCTGGGCGAAGTGCTGACGGAGAAATCCGGCAGCCTGAACCTGGGCGTGGAGGGCATCATGTTCATGGGCGGTGCCATCGGCCTTGGCGGTGTGTTCTACTACGAAAAGGCCGTGGAATCTCCCAGCGCTTTTCTGGCGGTGCTCATCGGTCTGCTGTGCGCCTTCATCGCCGGCGGCATCGCCTCTCTGATCTTCAGCTTCCTGACCATCACCCTCCGGGCCAACCAGAACGTCACCGGTCTGGCGCTGACCATCTTCGGCACCGGCGTGGGCCAGTATATTGGCGAGATCATGCGGATCCGTGAGGGCGGCTTCGTGGCCGTGGGCAACGACCTGAAGGCCGTATTCATCAGCTCCCCCTTCCCTCAGGCCATGCAGGATATCCCCTATGTGGGCAAGATCCTCTTCGGCAACAGCATCTTCTTCTATTTGGGGGTGGTGCTGGCCATCGTCATGCACCTGTTCCTCAACAAGAGCCGCACCGGCCTGCAGCTGCGCTCTGTGGGCGAGTCCCCGGCTACTGCCGATGCCGCCGGTATCAACGTCAGCCGCTATCGCTATCTGGGTGCCATCATCGGCGGCGGCATCTCTGCTGTGGGCGGCATGGTGTACATCACCACCATCGCCGGCTGCGTATGGAACCACGAGGGTCTGTCCGGCGTGGGCTGGCTGGCCGTGGCGCTGGTGATCTTCTGCCTGTGGCGTCCTCTGTCCGCCATTTGGGGCTCCGTGCTGTTCGGCGCTCTGATGATCCTGTACCTGCGTCTGACGATCCCCTTCATCC
>OLVX01003038.1_pt1 | contig 11138 bp, 7 predicted proteins | sample 1673271 | NCBI WGS metagenome assembly OLVX01 (sample SAMEA3178939, study PRJEB25190) | human gut metagenome | biome: human gut; feature: human-associated habitat; material: faeces | place: Austria | collected 2013 | reverse complement strand
AAGCAGGCGCTGAATACCTCCAGCGCCGGATATAAGCTCCAGATCGGTGAGAAGCTCACCCACGGACAGGGCGCAGGCGCCAATCCGGAGGTGGGCCAGAAGGCCGCCGAGGAGAGCCGCACCCAGCTGTCCAAGGCGCTGGAGGACACCGACATGGTGTTCATCACCGCCGGTATGGGCGGCGGCACCGGCACCGGCGCAGCCCCCGTGGTGGCGGAGATCGCACGGGAGCAGGGCGTCCTGACGGTGGGCGTGGTCACCAAGCCCTTCGGCTTCGAGGGCCAGAAGCGGATGCGTGCGGCGGAGGCCGGCATTGAGCAGCTTCGTGGCAAGGTGGACTCTCTGGTCATCATCCCCAACGAGCGGCTGAAGTACGCCACCGATCAGAAGATCACCTTCCGCAACGCCTTTGAAATTGCCGACGACGTGCTGCGCCAGCGCGGCTTTGACCCCGAAGCAACCCCTGAGACCGAGGCGCAGGAAGGCGAGAACCAGCTGAAGGTTCCTACGCAGGCCGATCGCGATGCGGCGCTCGCCCAGGCGAAGGAAACGTGCAAGCGTGAGCAGGAACAGGTGCGCCGTGCGGGTGGCTTGGCCGTTATCGGCACCGAGCGCCACGAGAGCCGACGCATCGACAACCAGCTGCGTGGCCGCGCCGGCCGCCAGGGCGACCCGGGCCTCACACAGTTCTACCTCTCGCTCGAAGACGACCTCATGCGTCTGTTCGGCGGCAATCGCATGGATTCCATCAGCCGCATGATGGAAAAAACCGGCGCGACCGACGACATGCCGATTCAAGCGGGCATGGTGACCAAGGCTATCGAAAGCGCTCAGCGCCAGGTCGAGGCCATGCACTTCGCCGCTCGTAAAAACGTGCTCGAATACGACGACGTCATGAATCTACAGCGTAACGCCATCTATAAGGAGCGCAACGCGATTCTCGACGGCAAAGACTTGTCTTCTCGCATCGAGGAAATCGTCGACGACGAAGTCGATGCTGTGATTGACGAGAATTGCCCGGCCAAGCTGCCGAGCGACGACTGGGACATGAAGGCCGTCGACGTGTGGGCGGCGAATATGACGGGCGAAGCTTCCTTCAAGGCCGAGGAAGTCGACCATGAAGACGACCCCGAGGCTCTCGAAGACGCCCTTGAGGAATATCTCATGGGCACGTATCGCTCCAAGGAAGAAACCCTTGGCGCCGACGCGATGCGTCAGCTCGAAAGCCAGGTTATGCTGCGCATCATGGATGTGCGTTGGATGAACCACCTGCAGGCGATGGATTATTTGAAGACGGGCATTGGCCTGCGCGCCTTCGGCCAGCGCGACCCGCTCGTCGAATATAAAGAAGAAGCGCATCGCGCATTCTCGGAGCTCACGTCTTCGATGTACGAAGACTTCCTGCGCACGCTGCTGCGCCTGCGCATCGCTGCTCCCGTGGAGCAGGAAGAGTCGTCGCCCCTCGATGGCAAGGTAAGCTATTCCTCGCCCGAGGCCGCTCTTTCCGAAAATACCATCGCCGGCCGCGGCGTTCGTCCCACGCAGGCAACCGCTGGCCAGCCGCCGAAGCCCGCGGCGACGGCGAAGCCGAAGACGTATCGCAAAGATGAAGATTCCGACCCCTATGTGAACGTGAAGCCGAACGATCCTTGCCCGTGCGGAAGCGGGAAGAAGTTCAAGAAGTGCCACGGCTTCAATAGGTGATGCAATATCGCGCCGTCTAGAGGGGCGGCGCGGTGATGGATGTCGTACGCCGCTTGACGGCCAATCTCGCAGTGAGGCGCTGATTGCATTCGAATTGCATTTCGCTTTCTGCTGGATTCGGCGTTGGAACGATATCTGCTTTTGCTCGGCCCGATGTATTGTCGGGCCGTTGCTTGTATCAGGGCTTGCGTGCTCGCCTATGCGCGCGCTGCCGAAATGCTGTTTTTGAATTCTGAATGGTTTGAGCTATGGCTGAGAAAGAAAACCTGAATATCGACGATGTTGCCGAGCGTTTGGCTGCGGCGCGTGAATACCTGCATATCGAGGACTCCAAAGCCGAGCTCGTCAATCTCGACCATAAGGCCGCGCAGCCTGGTTTCTGGGATGACGCGGCTGCGGCACAGGAGGTTTCGAAGAAGGCGAGCAATCTGCGCGACACGCTCAATGCGTATGACGTCGCGTGCGGCCTGCTCGACGATGCGCGTGCTGCCGATGAACTCGCCAGTGAAGACGAAGGCTTCGCCGCCGAGGTTCAAATGTGCCTCTCGCGCCTCGATTCCATGCTCGATCAATTCGAAATCGATTCTTGGTTCGCCGACGACCTCGATTCCTCTGACGCCATCGTGTCGGTAAACCCTGGCCAAGGCGGGCTCGAAGCGCAGGACTGGACCGACATGCTCTATCGCATGTACTCGCGATACGTCGAGAAAAAGGGATGGAAACTCAAAGTGCTCGATGTGGTGCCGGGCGAGGGCATTGGCCTTGATCGCGCTGTGTTCCAGGTGGAAGGCAAAAACGCCTATGGCATGCTGCGCAGTGAGCATGGGGTGCACCGACTCGTGCGCATTTCGCCGACCGACATCAAGGGCCGCCGCCAAACGACGTTCGCCAGTGTGGAGGTCATGCCCGTGATGTCCGACGACATCGAGGTGAATTTGAACCCGAACGACGTGCGCGTCGACGTATACCGCTCGAGCGGTCCAGGCGGCCAGTGCGTGAACACCACCGATTCGGCCGTGCGACTCACGCATATTCCCACGGGTATCGTCGTTACTTGCCAAAACGAGAAAAGCCAGCTTATGAACAAGGAATCTGCGTTCAAGGTGCTGCGCGGCAGGTTGTATGAGCTTGAGCGCCAAAAGCGTGATGCCGAACTCGATGCCATTCGTGGCGAAAAACAGGAAAACGGCTTCGGTAGCCAGATTCGCAACTACGTGCTCTATCCGTACCAGCTTGTGAAAGATCTGCGCAGCGGCGTCGAAACGAGCAACGTCGATGCTGTGCTTGACGGCGATATCGATGAATTCGTTGTGGGCTATCATCGTTGGCGCGTATCCCAATAGCCCGAAACGCGAATTTGCGATACGATGCAATCAATTGCGTGATGAGGCGTCCCGCGCATGCGGGGCGCTTTTTTCTTGAACGACAGAAAGGGGCGTCGTGAATCTCGAAGAGCTGAAGAGCATGGCCGGCGATATCCGCGTCGATATCGTGAAAATGGTGGCCGAAGCGGGAAGCGGGCATCCGGGTGGCTCGCTTTCGGCGGCAGACATTATGTGCGCGCTGTATTTCGGGGGCGTGCTCAAGCACGATGCGGAAAATCCGAAGGCCGAAGACCGTGACCGTTTCCTTCTTTCGAAGGGCCATGCGGCACCGGCGCTTTACGCCACGCTTGCCGAGGCTGGCTACTTCCCGAAAGAAGAGCTCGCCACGCTGCGCAAGCTGCACAGCCGCCTTCAGGGCCATCCCGATTGCAGGAAGCTTCCGGGCGTTGAGGCGTCTACGGGCTCGCTCGGCCAGGGCCTCTCTATCGCTGCCGGCATGGCGCTCGGCCTGAGGCTCTTCGGTGTTCACCCTTATGGGCGACGGCGAATGCCAAGAGGGCCAGGTGTGGGAAGCTGCGATGTTCGCGGCTCACAAGGGCCTCGATAACCTGGTCGCCATCGTCGATCACAACCACCTGCAAATCGACGGCCGTATCGAAACCGTATGCTCGCCGGAAGACTTGGGCGACAAGTTCCGCTCGTTCGGCTGGCAGGTGTTCCAGTGCGACGGCAACGACATGGAAGCCATTCTCGCCACGCTTGAAAGCGCTAAGGAATCTCGCAGCGGCAAGCCGTGCGTGATCGTCGCCGAAACCACCAAGGGTAAGGGCGTTTCCTTTATGGAAGACCAGGCTGGCTGGCATGGCAAGGCGCCGAACGCCGAGCAAACCGAGCAGGCTCTTGCCGAACTCACCGCGAACAAGGAGGCTAAATAATGGCTGCAGAGAAAAAAGCAACCCGCGCCGCCTACGGTGAGACGCTGGTCGAATTGGTGGAACAGGGTATCGACGTCGTAGCCGTCGAGGCCGACCTTTCTGGTTCCACCACCACCAAAAAGCTGGGCGCTGCGCATCCCGAGCGCCTGGTGAACGTTGGCATCGCCGAACAAGATATGGTTGGCGTGGCCGCTGGTCTCTCGCTCACGGGCCACACCGCATTCACTGGCTCGTTCGCCGTGTTCGGCACTGGCCGTGTGTATGATCAAATTCGAAACACCGTGTGCTATGCGAATCTGAACGTGAAAATCGCCCCTACGCATGCCGGCATTTCCGTAGGCCCCGACGGCGGCAGCCATCAGATGGTCGAAGATATCGCCCTTATGCGCGTGCTGCCGAACATGCGCGTTCTCGTTCCCGCCGACTACTACGCTGCGAAGGCCGCCATTAAGCTGGCCGCCGAAACGCCGGGCCCCGTGTATGTGCGCATGGGACGCGCATCGGTGCCGTGCGTCTATGAGCCGGGCAAAGAACTCGAGATGGGTCGCGCATACGTGCTTCGCGAGGGCAGCGATGTTTCCATCGTCGCCTGCGGCGTCGAAATCGATGAGGCCCTGAAGGCCGCCGAGTTGCTGGCCGCTGAAGGCATTTCCGCAGAGGTTATCGACGCATTCTGCGTGAAGCCGCTCGACGAAGACACCATTTTGGCGTCGGTCGAGAAGACGGGCTGCATCGTGACCGCTGAAGAGCATTCCGTTATCGGCGGCCTTGGTGGCGCCGTGGCGGAATGCCTGGCCGCAAAGCATCCCGCTCCGCTCGAGCGCGTGGGTATGCAGGATTGCTTCGGCACGTCGGCAAGCTACGAGGAACTGCTCGTGGAATTCCGCATGGATGCCGCCGCTATCGCCGAGGCGGCCAAAAAGGCCATCTCTCGCAAATAGCGCGTTAGAGCGTCGCTTGTTCAAGGCCGGGTTTTTGCCCGGCCTTTTCTTTATGTTGGTTTGCATTGTGTGGCCGGCGAGTTTCTTAGGCGCGGCGCTCCTCCATGCTTTCAGGCTCTATTCAGTGCAGTGTTTGTTTCGTAGCGAAGCGAGCAGGGATTTGCGTGTCTTGGTAGAATAAGCGGGTTGAGTCCAGTAACCATTATTTGAACGGAGCACTCTGTGACGAACACCAATGACGCGCGACGTCGCGATCCCCTCGAAGCGGGGGCTACGTCGCGGGTGACGCCGCCTGTGGGCCGCCATGCCGCCCATGCAGGCTCCAACGTCGCTCAATCCGCGGGCGCCACTTCGGCAAACCGCGCTGTGAGCCCCCAGGCAACTGGCGCGCTCCCCGCAATGAACAAACTTGCACCCGGCCACGCTGGCCGCGGTCACCACGCTCCCGCCCAGCCGGCCATTCGTTCCGACTTGTCGGCGGCGCTTCCTTCACTTTCGCTTGAAGACGCGCAGCAGTCCCAGCCCATGGGCGCGCCTGTCATCACCTTCGATCATGTGACGAAGGTCTACCAGGCGCAGCCGAACAAGCCTTCGCTGCACGACATCTCCCTGCAAATCTATGCGGGCGAGTTCGTCTTCCTCGTTGGCCATTCGGGCTCGGGCAAGTCTACCTTCATCAAGCTCATTACCCGCGAGCTCAAGCCGTCGAGCGGCCATATTTATGTTGCCGATGAAGATCTTACGACCATGCGCGACTGGCGCGTGCCCTATCTTCGCCGCAACATTGGCTGCGTTTTCCAAGACTTCAAATTGCTGCCGAACAAAACCGTTTTCGAGAACGTTTCGTTCGCGCTCGAGGTTATCGGCAAGAGCCGCCACGTGATTAAGACTCAGGTCCCCGAGGTTTTGCGCCTGGTTGGCCTGCAAGACAAGCTTAACAAGCGTCCCGATCAGCTTTCTGGTGGCGAGCAGCAGCGTGTTTCCATTGCGCGCGCCATCGTGAATCGTCCGCCGCTTCTGGTGTGCGACGAGCCCACGGGCAACCTCGACCCGCAAACTTCGCGCGGCATTATGGATCTGCTCGAGCGCATTAATCGCACCGGTACCACGGTGCTCGTGGCAACGCACGACCGCGAAATGGTCGACAACATGCGTCGTCGCGTTATTGCTCTCGACAACGGCCAGTTGACCCGCGACCAAGATAGGGGTGTGTACGGTTTCGATGTCTAGTCTTTTCTACTTCTTCAAAGAATCGCTCACGGGCTTTACGCGAAACCTTTCCACGACGCTCGGTTCGATTATCACGATTTTCCTATCCCTGCTCATCATCGGCATTTTCCTTGTTGGCGGCCTTATCGTCGACAACACGGTGAAGTCGGTGGAAGACAAGGTTTCCATCACGGCGTATGTGTCCGACGATGCCGAGCAATCCGACATCGATACGGTCATGAAGGCCATCGAGAAGATGGACGGCGTGCAAAGCGTCGGCTTCACCACGAAAGACGAAGCCCTGCAGAACTTCAGCAACTCCATGAGCTCCAGCGAAATCGTCGACCAGCTCGATGGCATGAATCCTCTGCCGGCTTCCATCGACGTCGAGCTCGCCGACCCGCAGATGGTTGAGGGCATCGCCTCTCAAATCGAGGGTAACTCCACGTTCGCGAAAATCGCCGACGAGGAAAACCCCGCCGACAGCATCAAGTATGGCCAGAGCAGCGTGAAACGCCTGTTCGAGCTCACGAACTACATTCGCTACATCGGCGTCGCGCTCGTTGCCCTGCTCATCTTCATTGCGCTGGTGTTCATCAACAACACCATCCGCTTGGCCATTTTGGCACGCCGCAAGGAAATCGCCATCATGCGTCTCGTGGGTGCGAGCAACGGCTTCATTCGTGGGCCTTTCCTTATGGAAGGCGCGATGCATGCCGTTATCGGTTCGGCCCTTGCCATTCTGACCATTGAAATGCTGCGCCGCTTCGCGCTGCCGCAGGTTTCGAACACCTTGGCATGGCTACCCATCGATTTGTCCATGACGTCGTATCTCATGATCTACGCCGCGCTTATCGTCGCCGGCTTGGTCATTGCTGGTATTGGTTCGCTGTTCGCTATGCGACGCTACTTGAAGGTGTAAATAGCCCCCATGTCTATGTCTGTGCGACACCGCAAAGGCCATATCGACGTAACGACCCGCAACGCGCGCATCATAAAGCAACTCGCTTTATGCATGTGCGCGGTTGCGCTTTTTTGCGCCGGTTTCGTCGTGCGCGGAAACCACGACCTTATGAGTCGTTTGGGAATTGAAGAGCCGGAAACGAAAGCCGCCGTCCAGGCGGCTTCGGCCGATTCTGGCGAGGTTGCCTCGCGTCTGAACGAGGTTGAAGGCATTTTGGCGAAATCGAGTCTCGATTCCTACGATACCGATGCCTGCACGTCTGCGGTTTTGGATTCGTTCCTGCAATCCACGAACGACACCTTCACGCGCTACTATTCCGCCGATCGCTATTCGACCTATGTCGACGTAACGGCGTCGGAGGATTATCCAGGCGTGGGCGTGTTCTTCTCGGAATACAACGGCCAAGCCTATGCGCTCGATGTGTTTGAGGGCTCTTCGGCGAGCGACGCGGGCGTTTTGCCGGGCGATTTCGTGGTGGCCATCGATGGCGACCGTTCGCAGGAATGGACGTCGACTGAAGTTATCAATGCCGTGCAGCGCGAGGCTGGCTCGACCGTCGTCATCACGTGGCGTCGGCCTACGTCCCTCGATGCTTCGGGCGGCGATGAATTCACCACGACGCTCGTGTGCACCGATTACACTGAGCCGAATGTGACTGCCCAGCTGCAGAACAACGTCGGCTACATCAAACTGCGCCAGTTCACGCAGAACGCCGATTCGCTCGTGCGCCAGGCGATAGAAGAGCTCTCTTCGCAAGGGGCTCAGTCGTTCGTGCTCGATTTGCGCGATAACCCCGGTGGCTATTTGAACAAGGCGGTCGACGTGGCTTCGCTGTTCGTGAAGAGCGGTGTCGTGGTCGAAATCGATACGGTCGACGCCCAAACTACCAAGCAAGTTTCGGGCAATGTGGCAACCGATGCGCCGGTCGTCGTTCTTGTGAACGGCAACACCGCAGGTTCCGCCGAGGTTCTCGCGGCTGCGTTGCGCGATTCGAACCGTGCGACGTTGGTGGGCGTCAATACCATGGGCCGCGGTTCTGTGCAGGTTACTAAGCCGCTTTCGTTCGGCGGCGCGTTGCGCTATACCGCCGCGCGCTACAAGAGTCCTTCGGGGTATACGATTGATGGCGTGGGCGTGTCGCCTGATGTGGTGATTTCCTTGCGCGAGGGATCGTCGGTCGATAATCAGAAGGAAATCGCCATCGAGACGGCTGGCTCGCTCGTTGTCGACTAGGACAGGCGCTGTATTTACATATGATTGCCTCCAAGCCGAGGTTGCGACGTTGTTCGTAACCTCGGTTTGTTGTTTCGTTGCGCAGGTTTGCCTTTGGCGGGGCTCATGCCTCCTCGGCGCTTCATGGGCTTTTGCGGTTACGGTTCGCTTTCGACTCTTCCTTCTTGCTGAGTTCTATGCGAAAGTAATCTCGTTTTTGCTTATGCCTCGACAAACTGCAAGCTTCGGTGGGCTTCGCAGCTGCTTCTTTTACTCATATTCCATTTGACCTATGAAGGGATGCTATGTCTCGTTCGCGTACAAGAAAAAGCTCTGCCCGCCGCACCCCGCGCATTTTGCCGCAAGGCGTTCTGAAGATGTCGGGCGCTGGATACGGTTTTGTGCAGACTTCCGAAGGGGAGTTTTTTATTCCCGCCTCTAAAACGGCCGACGCTTTCGATGGCGATGTGGTGGAGGTCGCTCGCATTCACGATGGCGAACGCGAGGGCGGCTTTGAAGGCAGGCTTCGCGGGCGCGTGGTTCGCGTGGTTGGCCGCGCTCACGAAACGGTTGTCGGGCGATATGAAATCGCCGAACCCTTTGGGGTCGTTGTTCCTGAAGACCCCCGCATCAAGCATGACATCTTCACCTTGCGCAGCGATGCTCCCCATGTGAAAGATGGCGACATCGTGCGCGTGCGCATGGCTTCGTTCCCGTCGCGGCGAGAGCCCGCGCAGGGCGTGGTCGAGGAAGTGCTTGGACACGAAGGCCAGCCTGGGGCCGATGTCGAGCTCATTATTGCTCGCCATAAGCTGGCAACATCGTTTTCGGCAACATCGCTTGCCGAAGTTGAAGGCGCTGCCGTCGATGCCGACGCCGCTTTCAACAGCGGACGCTATGTCGATTTGAGAAGCGAGCTCGCGTTCACGGTCGACCCCGATGATGCGAAAGATTTCGACGATGCCGTAAGCGCGGCGTGCGTTTGGCTCGATGGTCCCGCGACGCTTCGCAGTGCCCATAGGGCGCTTGTCGCCAAGAAGGAGGGCAACTCCGGGCTGGGCATTGCCTGCGCGGCAGACGATGCTTCTTCGGCTGCAGGCGCGCGGTTCTTCATTCTGGGCGTCCATATTGCCGATGTATCGCACTACGTTCCTTGGAATTCTCAGGTCGACTTCGAGGCTCGCGAACGCGCGACGAGCGTGTATTTGGTCGATCGCGTGCTGCCCATGCTTCCCGAGGCGCTTTCGAACGATGTGTGCTCGCTGCGGCCACATGAAGAACGCCGCGCGATGAGCGTCGAGATGCTCATCGATGAAAAGGGCTTTGTTCGGGACGCGCGCATAACCCCGTCGGTCATCAAGTCGAAAGCGCGGCTTACGTATGGCGCCGTGCAAGTTTCCATTGATGCTTTGCAGGCTGGCGATTTTCAGGCGGCGGTTGCGGCCCTGCGGCCTATGGCTGGCGCGTTTGCCGAAGACATCGCGCAATCGATTGGCGTTCTGCATGAAATCGCTCAGGCACTCCATGCCAATCGCGTGCGTCGTGGAGGCATGGATTTCGAGAGCGAAGAGGCCAAGGTTCGCCTGAACGATGAAGGCGTGCCCGTCAGCGTGGCTATTCGTCGCAAAACCGATGCGACGGCGCTTGTCGAAGAGGCCATGATCGCCGCCAATGAGGCGGTTGCTCGATATTTGCGCGATGCGGGAATTCCGTCGATTTTTCGCGTGCATGAGCCGCCTTCGTCGGGCGATTTGACAGAACTGGTGCCAATTCTTCAGGAATTTGGCTACGACAGGCATGTATCGCTTGCGAATTTCAAGGCAGGCGATCCGTTCGCCATCCAGCAGGTGCTCTCGTTCGCGCGTGGGCGCAGCGAGGAATTCCTCGTGTCGTCGCTTGTGGTGCGCGCAATGAAGCGCGCGGTGTACGTTGATTCGTGCGAGGGGCACTTCGGGCTCGCGAGCACGGCATACACGCACTTCACGAGCCCCATTCGCCGCTATCCCGACCTCATGGTGCATCGCATGCTGAAAGTGGCGCTTTTCGGCCGCACGGGTGAGACCTCGGGTTTGGAATCGGCCCTGGCGCGCATTGCCGACCATGCATCGACCGCGGAACGCACCGCCGAAGAAGCCGCGCGCGAATCTCAGGAGCTCAAGCTGTTCGAGCTGCTCGAGCAGCGCATTGGCGATGAGGTCGATGGCATGATTTCGGGTGTTATGCCCCAGGGCTTCTTCGTGCGCCTGGCCGATACGTGCGAAGGCTTCGTTTCGCTGCGCGATACGGGGGAATACTTTGTGCTCGATGCGGCGCGACGCGTGCTGTTCGGTTCCGATTCGGGCGTGGTCTATCGCTTGGGCACGAAGGTGCGCGTGCGCATTTCGTCGGTGTACCCCTATGCTCGCCGCGCCGACTTCGACCTTGTGCGCCGCATTGGCCCCAGGCTCGTCGCCCGAAAGTAATGCGCTGTTTCTGGCGCGCCTTTTCTCTTCGCGGCGTCGCGGTATACTCAAGGTTCGCAATACCGTAGGGAAGGGGCCATCGTGCTTTCTGAGGAATCGCTTTCTCATATGTGCGCGCCGCGCGTTTTGCATCGCGGGCGCTCGATTGCTGCAGGCGGGCGCTCGGTATACGATCGCCGCGTGCGCTACGATGGTGAGTCGACCATCATCAACGCGGTCGTGGCTTCCCAAACGAGCTCAACCGAAGGCTACCGCGTTATGGTCGAGCTCAACGAGGGCGCCGATTTCGTTGAAGATTACTCCTGTACGTGTCCGGCGGCGTTTCAGTACGACGGCATGTGCAAGCATGCCGTGGCGCTCGCGCTCGATTACGCAGCTCGTTCCGA